>JACCDN011011516.1_pt1 | contig 14078 bp, 12 predicted proteins | sample 7441691 | NCBI WGS metagenome assembly JACCDN01 (sample SAMN15323439, study PRJNA562643) | freshwater metagenome | isolation source: river surface water | place: USA:Blue River Watershed | collected 2017-08-16
AGCAGGGTTTTTTATTGGTACTCAAGGCACGAGCAAGATGCTCGCGCCAGCGTGGGGTTACCGATATCCCATCGCTACGCGATTTGCAATCATTTTATATTTTTCTACAAATCTCATCTCCGCTAGGAGTTGCAGTTTGGTAAAAAAGGGTATGCAGATTAGAAAAGTCCCGTAGGGATGCTATTTGACTATGGCTGGTAATTCGAGTTATTCAAAGCACGAGCAAGATGCTCGCGCCAGCTGGGGCAAGATGCTCGCGCCAGCGAGGGGCACGCGGTAGCATTTATTTATCACTTTCATCACTTTTATCACTTTTGGCGACTATAATACTTTCTGCAATACTATCTTTATTTAGAAAAATGATTAGCTCTTTAGAAAATTTTGATTCGATTGTTGAATCATTTTTTGTTGTTATAATATATTTTATATGTTTTGAATGCGACGAAGATTCAATTTCTGAATTTCCCAAAAGCTCACAAATTTCTGAATATTTTAGACCTTTGATTTTATGATTGTCTAATAAATCATAAAGCATTTTTTCTCTGTCTTTGTAGCAATCTTTTTGCTGATTCTTTAACCACAAACTTTTATCAAATTTTAGTTTAGTTACACATTCAACTTTTTTTTGACACGATTGAATTATCAAGATATTTAAAAGTAAAAAAAATATTTTAGTAAATTTCATGAGTTCTTATTTGCAAGGGTTCGATAAAGGTTAATGCTAACTAGTTTATATGCGAAACTTTCAAACTTGTATCCTGCTATTTGGGCAAGATTGGCGATTATAATTATTATATCATTCTATACTTTATACAAATTATCCAACTTAATAGTACAATTAAATGTATTAAAAATGAAAATTTTGTTTGTTTTTCCATTAAAAACCCTCTCACTCCATTAACAATTAATAAAATTACATTTATTACAATAACTATAAAAACTGAAAACACATCTAAGTTTGGAGTGCATGGACCTGATTTAAATTTTCCAGAAAAATTTATAGCAGCTATTATTAAAATAGAAATTACATAAAATGTTATCGAAAATAAAGCATTTTTCTTTTCTGGATTCATTTTTAATTTTGGGTTTTTATGTTTATCAAATATATCTATTTTCTTGTAAAATAACATTTCTTGAATCCAAAAAAAAAAGCCACCCTTTCGGGCAGCTTTACAAAGTGCTTGTTTTTTGAGCTTATTTAATCAACTCAAAACTACGTTTTACAAAAGCCGTTAAAGCTTCTCCTTTTAATAAGTTTTGAGACAATTTAGCCAAGTCTAAGGCTTGTTTGACCAAGCTTTCTTGAGAGGTTTTGTCTTCGGTGTTCAAAATAGTGGTAGCCAAATCGGAGTTGGTGTTTACCACTAAGTTGTACATTTCTGGCATGTTGCCCATACCAAACATACCACCGCCAGATTGACTCATTTCTTTCATTCTACGCATGAATTCCGGTTGCGTAATAATGAATGGCGCCGATTGACTGTCTAAGGCTTCTAATTGTACCGTGTAGTTTTGTTTTGGAACAATCGTTTCTACTACCGTTTTTAAACTTGTTTGTTCTTCTTCAGACAATTTAGAAATCGCCGTATCTTCTTTCTTGATTAAATTATCAATGTGGTCTGAATCGACACGTACAAAACTAATCTCACTATTGTCGCCTTCAATTTTTTGGATGAGGTGAGAAATAATTGGCGAATCCAACAACAATACTTCGTATCCTTTTTCTTTGGCAATTTCGATGTACGAATGTTGTGCTTCTTTGTTATTGGCATACAACAAGACTAATTTGTCGTTCTTGTCGGTTTGCTTTTCTTTCAGTTGTTCTTTCAATTCGTCCAAAGTGAAGTACTTGTCGTCTACCGTTGGGTACAAAACAAACGCCCCTGCTTTTTCATAGAATTTATCTTCAGACAACATTCCGTATTCCAAAACGATTTTAATGTCGTTCCATTTTTGCTCAAAATCGGCACGGTTGTCATTGAAAAGTGCTTTTAGTTTATCGGCTACTTTACGGGTGATGTAATTCGAGATTTTCTTTACCGCAGCATCCGCTTGTAAGCCTGAACGCGACACGTTCAACGGAATGTCTGGGGAGTCGATTACTCCTTTCAGCATCGTCAAGAACTCCGGCACAATTCCTTCTACATTGTCAGTCACAAACACTTGGTTTTGGTACAACTGAATTTTGTCTTTCTGAATTTGCAAATCCGATCCTAATTTAGGGAAGTACAAAATCCCCGTTAAGTTGAACGGATAATCCACATTCAAGTGAATGTTGAATAAGGGTTCTTCAAACTGCATTGGGTACAACTCGTGGTAGAACTTTTTGTAGTCTTCCTCGTTTAATTCAGCCGGTTGTTTCGTCCAAGCTGGATTTGGGTTGTTGATGATATTGTCTACTTCGATAGTCTCTGGTTTTGCGTCTTCGGCAGCCCCTTCTGGTAACGGAAGTGTTTCTGTTTTGGTTCCAAATTTAATTGGAATCGGCATGAATTTATTGTAACGGTTCAGTAATTCTTTGATTTTGAATTCTTCTAAAAACTCCAAAGAATCTTCGGCGATATGCAAAATAATTTCGGTGCCTCTGTCGGTTTTGTCAGCAGGTTCCAAAGTAAATTCAGGACTACCGTCGCAAGTCCAGTGGGCTGCTGGTTCGTCTTTGAATGATTTAGTGATGATTTCTACTTTTTCAGCCACCATAAAAGCCGAGTAAAATCCAAGACCAAAATGACCAATAATTCCAGAGTCTTTAGCCGAATCTTTGTATTTGTCCAAGAATTCTTCTGCTCCAGAAAAAGCCACTTGGTTGATGTATTTTTCTACTTCGTCAGCCGTCATCCCCAAACCTTGATCAATGATGTGCAGTTTTTTGCCTTCTTTGTCAATTTTCACTTCAATAATGGGATTGCCGTACTCTACTTTGGCTTCGCCAATACTTGTTAAGTGCTTTAGTTTTAGGGTAGCATCTGTTCCATTTGAAATCAATTCGCGCAAGAAAATTTCGTGATCGCTGTATAAAAATTTCTTGATTAATGGGAAGATATTCTCTACCGAAACATTAATTTTTCCAGTTGTCATAATGTATAAATTTTAAGTTTAAATTGATGGAAATTTAGTTTTCAAATAGAATACCAAACCCCTTTAAAGTGACAAATTGGCATTTGGTCGATTTTCTAATTGAGAATGTTCGAACTGTTTTTTCTTCTTGTATCTTTAGGTTAGTTTAATCGTGTAATACAGAAAAAAATGAAAAAAATAATTAGCATTGGCAGTAGTGTTGTATTGATTTTGGTAAGCTTATTGAGCAGTTGCGACTCCGTTAAAAACGCTAGCAATACACAAAAAGGAGCTGTGATAGGGACCGTTGGAGGCGCCGTAATTGGCGGTATTATAGGGAATAATGCAGGAAAAGGAGGTAAAGGGGCTATGGGAGCAGTTTTAGGAGGTGTTATTGGTGGGGTTGCCGGCGGTGTTATTGGTAACCAAATGGACAAACAAGCTAAAAAAATTGATGAAGCTTTGCCAGGCGCCGAAGTACAGCGAGTAGGAGAAGGGATTCGTTTGGTTTTAAATGAAAATGCGATTCGCTTTAATACCAATAAGTCAACTTTGACGACTCAAGCGCAACAGAATTTGGATAAACTAGTTCCGATTTTACAAGAATATCCAGAAACGAATATCCAAATTTTTGGGTATACCGATACTACAGGTACTCCAGAATACAATTTGACACTTTCACAAAAAAGAGCCGAAACAGTGAAATGGTATTTGGTTTCCAAAGGCTTAAAAGCGAGTCGATTTACAACCATTGGCAACGGAATAGCAGACCCTATTGCAACTAACGATACGCCAGAAGGAAGAACTCAAAATCGCCGAGTAGAATTTGCCATTACGGCCAATGAAAAAATGATACAAGACGCAAAAAATGGGAATTAACTATTCGTAATGTCTCATTAAAAGCTATTCTTCTAAGTCGCCGTTTTTTTTATTGAAGTATTCAAATTAAACATTGTAAATTTGGCTTCTTTAAATCAAACCATGCTCGAACTTAAGGATATTACATTTACGTATATTGACCAAGCCGTTATTAATGGGCTTAGTTTTGTGGCGCAACAAGGACAGAATATTTCTGTCATTGGCGAAAGCGGTTGTGGTAAAAGTACCTTGCTGAAGTTGATTTATGGTTTGTACGATTTGGATTCGGGAACTATCAATTATAATGGAGATCCTATTTTAGGACCCAAATACAATTTGATTCCGGGTGAAGATTATATTAAATATTTGGCACAAGATTTTGATTTGATGCCTTATATTACTGTGGAAGAAAATGTAGGTAAGTTCCTTTCGAATATCTATCGCGACAAAAAGAAAGCCCGCGTTCACGAATTACTCGAAATGGTTGAAATGACTGAGTTTGCCAAAGTCAAAGCTAAATATTTGAGTGGTGGTCAGCAACAACGTGTCGCTTTGGCCAGAGTTTTGGCCTTAGAACCCCAAATTTTATTGCTGGATGAACCCTTTAGCCAAATCGATTCCTTTCGGAAAAATGCGTTGCGCAGAAATGTATTTCAGTATTTAAAAGAAAAGAAAATTACCTGTATCATCGCCACCCACGATAGTACTGATGCCTTGTCTTTTTCGGACGAAACGATAGTAATGCAGCACGGCAAAATCATTGCCAAGGACACGCCTCAAAACCTATACCATCATCCTAAAACAATTTATATAGCCTCTCTGTTTGGCGAAGTTAATTCGTTGGAACTGGATGGAAAACTACATTTGGTATATCCTCATCAACTCAAGCTGGATCCGAAGGGACCATTGAAAGGTGTTGTACAACAATCCTATTTTAAAGGAAGTCACTATTTGATTGCCTTCACTTCAGGTTCTCAAACCTTGTTTTTCGAGAACGAATCTGTATTAGATGCAGGAACGCCAATTGCTGTGCGTATTTCAATAAATTCATTATAAGTCGGCTAAATCCGATTTATTTAGTACTTTAGATTTTGGAATCTTTTGTAAAAGAAAAAGGATTGTCTTAAAAATTAATATAAATAAACTCGTTGGGTGTAATTATTAAAAACGTCAATTCGAGTGTTTTTTGTGAAATTAAATGGAACAAAAAATGTATCGAGAATCGTTTTTAATGAAATTTTACGTGTTCTCGATACAATTTTCTTTCGAAAATCACTCGAACTGACGTAAAATTATCATCAAAAACTAATTATACCCAACGGGCTTAAATAACCTACTATGTACCACTCAAAAATAACAGGATTAGGATTTTATGTTCCTGACCATGTAGTTACTAATGATGATTTATCTAAAATCATTGATACGAATGACGAATGGATTCAAGAAAGAACTGGGATTCAAGAACGTCGCCATATTGTACCAGGTCAAGATACGACCACTTCTATGGGAGTCAAAGCGGCAGCCATTGCGATTGAGCGTTCCGGTTTGGCCAAAGAAGATATTGATTTTGTGGTTTTTGCGACCTTAAGTCCCGATTATTATTTTCCAGGACCGGGTGTTTTAGTGCAACGCGATTTGGGTTTGCGCACTGTTGGAGCTTTGGATGTTAGAAACCAATGTTCCGGATTTGTGTATGCTTTGTCTGTGGCCGATCAATACATTAAAACCGGAATGTATAAAAACGTTTTGGTTATTGGTTCCGAAGTACAATCCACAGGTTTGGACATGACGACTCGTGGTCGTGGGGTTTCGGTAATTTTTGGTGATGGAGCAGGAGCAGCAGTTTTAAGTCGTGAAGAAGATTTGACTAAAGGAATTTTATCTACGCATTTGCATTCAGAAGGGCTTCACGCCGAAGAATTGATTGTGAAAGCACCTGGAATGGGAGGTCGATGGGTAACGGATATTTTGAAAGACAACAATCCAGAAGACGAAAGTTATTTCCCGTATATGAATGGTCAATTTGTGTTTAAAAATGCAGTGGTTCGTTTTGCGGAGGTAATTAATGAAGGATTGGAAGCCAATAATTTGCAAGTGGCTGATATTGATATGTTGATTCCGCATCAAGCGAATTTGAGAATTTCGCAATTCATTCAGAAAAAATTCGGATTGAAAGACGAACAAGTCCATAATAACGTGATGAAATATGGTAATACCACCGCAGCCTCTATTCCGATTGCTTTGACGGAGGCTTGGGAACAAGGTAAAATCAAGTCAGGTGATACGGTTGTTTTAGCGGCTTTTGGTAGCGGTTTTACTTGGGCAAGTGCTATTATTAAATGGTAGTTGTTGTGCATTAACCATTTTTATTAAAATTGTAAACCATTAAGGAATTAAGATTCATTAAGCGCTTAATGAATCTTAATTCCTTACTGGTTTCTTTTTTTAAATTTGCCACAGATTTCACAGATTATACTGATTCATAGGGATTAAATCCGTTGAATCTGGGGCGAAAAAAAATATAGTAATTCTTTGTTTTGTACTTTTTGTCTATGTCTCCTTGCCTGCGGCAGGCAGGTATGTGGTAAAAAAAACTTTAAAAATTGTGAATTATTTCCAATAATAAAATCCGTGTAATCTGTGTCGAAAAAAACAAATAAAAGCTCTTTTTAACTTACCAAAACCGATGCAAAAAAAGGCTATTCTATTTCCTTCTGAAATCCTTATATTTGCACTCTTAAAAAAACAGATTCAATGTCATTACAACACATTCTTACCCCATCTATAACAAAAGCGATTCAGGATTTATTTGAAGTATCCGTTGATAAAGTAGAGTTTCAGGCTACCCGCAAGGAGTTTGAAGGCGATATTACCATGGTTATTTTTCCTTTGTTGAAATTGGTGAAAAGCAACCCAGTGGAGTTAGGAACTCAAATTGGGAATTATTTGGTGGAGAACGTTCCAGAAGTAGCCCGTTTTAATGTGGTGTCTGGATTTTTGAATATTGTAATCTCCGACTCGTACTACTTGAATTTCTTTAACGGAATCAAAGATGATGCGAAATACGGTTTTGTAACACCAAATCCTTCAGAAAAAGCAGTAATGGTGGAGTATTCTTCGCCTAATACGAATAAGCCTTTGCATTTAGGACACGTTCGTAACAATTTGTTAGGGTATTCGGTGGCTGAGATTATTAAAGCTTCGGGTAAAAAAGTGTACAAAACCCAAATTATCAACGATCGTGGGATTCATATTTGCAAGTCGATGTTGGCTTGGAAAAAATTTGGTAATGGCGAAACGCCAGCTTCTACAGGATTAAAAGGAGATAAATTAGTTGGGAATTACTACGTAGCTTTTGATAAAGCCTACAAAGAAGAAATCAACGACTTAATGGCAGCTGGTAAAACAGAAGAAGAAGCCAAAAAACAAGCACCCATCATTTTGGAAGCGCAAGACATGTTGCTAAAATGGGAAGCAGGAGATGAGGAAGTGAAATCCCTTTGGGCGATGATGAACCAATGGGTGTACGATGGTTTTGCCACTACTTACAGCAATTTAGGCGTTAACTTTGATAGCTTTTATTACGAAAGTAATACTTATTTACTAGGAAAAGATGTCGTTCAAATTGGTTTAGAAAAAGGCGTTTTTGAAAAAGATCCAGACGGTTCGGTTTGGATTGATTTGACTGATGAAGGTTTGGATAGAAAAATCGTTTTGCGTTCCGACGGGACAGCGGTGTATATGACACAAGATATTGGTACGGCAATTCAGCGTGTGAAAGACCATCCTGATGTAGGAGGTATGGTGTACACGGTGGGTAACGAACAAGATTACCACTTTAAAGTTTTGTTTTTGATTTTGAAAAAACTAGGTTTTGATTGGGCTTCGAGCTTGTATCATTTGTCGTATGGAATGGTGGAATTGCCTTCGGGAAAAATGAAAAGCCGTGAAGGAACAGTTGTCGATGCCGATGATTTAATGCAAGAAATGACTAGTACGGCTCAAAACATTTCAGAAGAGTTAGGGAAATTAGAAGGCTATTCGGATGAGGAGAAAGCCAAATTATACAACACGATTGGTTTAGGAGCGTTGAAATATTATATTTTGAAAGTAGATCCTAAAAAACAAATCATGTTCAATCCAGAAGAATCAGTTGATTTTGCTGGAAACACAGGGCCGTTTATTCAATATACCTATGCGCGTATTCAGTCGATTATTCGTAAAGCGACTTTTGATTTTTCGGCTACAGCTAAAACTACTGACTTGCACGAAAAAGAAAAAGAATTGCTAAAACAAATTGAATTGTATCCCGAAGTGATTCAGCATGCGGCTCAAAATCACAGTCCGGCTTTGATTGCCAATTATACGTATGAGTTGGTTCGCGAATACAATTCGTTTTACCAAGCGGTGCCTATTTTGGGCGAAGAAAACCAAGAAAAGAAAATATTCAGAGTCCAATTGTCTAAAAAAGTAGCTGATACGATTGCTTCTTCGTTTAGTTTGTTAGGAATTAATGTTCCGGAAAGAATGTAAAATTGAAATTGTATTATAATAGAAAACGACCTTTAGTAGAGGTCGTTTTTTTGTTGGTATACCAGCTGATTTTTGCTGTTTATTTATATTATTGTTATCGATAGTTAGTTGGGGATTAAAGGTTTTAAGTCATCCAAAAATTATAAATAGTAATAATTGTCCAAATTCCATGAATTTTTTTAAGAAAATAACTATGTCCGGCAGCACTATCTATATATGTATGGTAAGTAATAGAAACAATACAATTTTCATAAGTATAGTCAAAAATGGGTTCACTTATTGAAATAATATTTTGTCTTTTTTTAGTTTTTAAAAATAGTTTTTCGGTATCTTTTCTAGTCAAACATTTTTTGCCGTTTAAAAAATTAGAGTTGTAATTTAATTCGGTTGTTAATTTTGAATTCCAAAAACTAGCACTACTTTTTTCAATATTTACTTCGATTTCATTTAATATTTTTTCAGAGACTTCAAGTCCAGTTTCTTCTTTAAAAATGGTTTTGTCAAAAAAAGTTTGTGGTTTTTCACATTGGACATAAAGGTTTAATGCTCCTTTATTAATTTGCTCCTCAATGATTTTTTTAAAAACCTCAGATTGTGAGTTGTTTTGTGAATAAACCAAAGATGTAGTAAGTAATACTAGTATTTTTAATGCTTTTTTCATAAGTTTTAGAAGCAATTTTTTGGTTTTATAAATTTTGGATTTGAAAGTTTAAAATTATTGACTAATCATTAAAATCAAAATTACAAAACAAACTTTAAATCCATTTCACTTCGTGCAAAGTATTTTCTAATATTAAAAAGCTAAGCAAGAGAATTAGATCAGATGATGTTTTTGCTTTAGTGATAGATAATTTATGCTATTTAATTATCTAAGTATTGAATTGCCTAATTATTGAATTAGTTTATCTTTGCATTTCAAAAAAAGTAAATAGTATGTTTAGTAATTTAAGCGATAAATTAGATAAAGCCTTTCACGTATTAAAAGGACACGGAAAAATCACTGAGATTAACGTAGCGGAAACTTTGAAAGAAGTGCGTCGTGCGTTACTGGATGCCGATGTGAACTTTAAAATTGCCAAAGATTTTACTGCCAAAGTAAAAGACAAAGCGATGGGTCAAGATGTATTGACGACATTGCAACCAGGGCAGTTGTTAGTGAAGTTGGTGAAAGACGAATTGACTGAATTGATGGGGGGCGATGTAGCTGGAATTAATCTTTCGGGAGCGCCAACGGTCATCTTGATGTCGGGATTGCAAGGTTCGGGGAAAACTACTTTTTCGGGAAAATTAGCTAATTATTTACAGACTAAAAAAGGAAAGAAACCACTTTTGGTGGCTTGTGATATTTACCGTCCAGCGGCGATTCAGCAATTGTATGTGGTGGGAGATTCTATTGGGGTTGAGGTGTACTCAGAACCAGAAAATAAAAATCCTGTTGAGATTGCGCAAAACGCCATCAAACATGCTAAAGCCAACGGTTTTAATGTAGTGATTGTCGATACCGCAGGTCGTTTGGCAGTAGATGAGGAAATGATGAACGAAATTGAACGCGTTCATAAAGCGATTCAGCCGCAAGAAACTTTGTTTGTTGTGGATTCAATGACCGGTCAAGATGCCGTAAATACGGCTAAAACCTTCAACGACAGATTGAACTTTGATGGGGTTATCTTAACCAAATTAGACGGAGATACGCGTGGTGGAGCAGCGCTTTCTATCAAATCAGTAGTGAACAAACCGATTAAGTTTGTGGGTACTGGCGAAAAAATGGAAGCGATTGATGTGTTCTATCCAGATCGTATGGCAGAACGAATCCTTGGAATGGGAGATGTTGTGTCGTTAGTAGAAAGAGCGCAAGAACAATACAACGAAGAAGAAGCAAGAAAATTACAGAAGAAAATTGCGAAAAACGAATTTGGTTTTGATGATTTCTTGGCGCAAATTCAACAAGTGAAAAAAATGGGTAATATGAAAGACTTGGTGGGAATGATACCAGGCGCTTCTAAAGCCATGAAAGATGTAGAGATTGAAGACGATGCTTTCAAACATATTGAAGCGATTATTCATTCGATGACCCCTATCGAAAGAAGTAAACCCGCTTTGATTGATATGAAACGCAAAACGAGAATTGCTAAAGGTTCTGGTACCAAAATCGAACAGGTGAATCAATTGATGAAGCAGTTTGAGCAAATGAGCAAAATGATGAAAATGATGCAAGGTCCTGGAGGCAAAAACCTAATGAAAATGATGGGCGGAATGAAAGGAATGCCAGGAGGTATGCCAGGGATGAGATAATTTAGATTTTCAGAATATTAGATTATAAGATTGTCAGATTATTAGCATCTAAAGCTCTAAGAATCTAACCATCTAAAGATCTAAGCCAAAAACAACTAAACTAAATAAAAATGCAACTACTAGACGGAAAAAAGACATCGGAAGATATCAAACAAGAAATTGCAGCTGAGGTTCAAAAAATGAAAGCCAATGGCGAGAAAGTGCCTCATTTAGCGGCAGTTTTGGTTGGGAATAATGGCGCGAGCTTGACGTATGTGGGCAGCAAAGTGCGTTCTTGTGAACAAATTGGTTTCGAATCGACTTTGGTGTCTTTGCCAGAGACGATTACCGAAAGCGAATTGTTAGCTAAGATTGCTGATTTGAATGAAGACGATAATTTGGACGGCTTTATTGTTCAATTGCCTTTGCCAAAGCATATCAATGAAGAAAAGATATTAATGGCGATTCACCCTGATAAAGATGTGGATGGTTTTCACCCAACAAATTTTGGTAAAATGGCCTTGGAAATGGAAACATTTTTACCGGCTACTCCGTTTGGAATTATGCAGTTGTTAGAACGTTACCAAGTAGAAACGGCTGGAAAACATACGGTAGTGATTGGAAGAAGCCATATTGTGGGTCGACCAATGAGTATTTTGATGAGCCGTAAAGGCTATCCTGGAGATTCTACCGTAACCTTGACGCATAGTAGAACCAAAAATATTGAAGAATTTACTAAGAATGCGGATATTATTATCACTGCTTTAGGCGTGCCTAATTATTTAAAAGCGGATATGGTAAAAGACGGTGTTGTTGTAATTGACGTAGGTATTACTAGAGTAGAAGATGCTTCACACCCAAAAGGCTATGTGATTACCGGTGATGTTGATTTTGATGAAGTAAGCAAGAAGTCTTCTTTTATTACGCCAGTTCCTGGAGGAGTAGGACCTATGACTATTGCGATGTTGTTGAAAAACACACTTTTAGCGAGACAAATTAGAGCTAGAAAATAAGAGTCCATCTTAATGTAATTTATTTTATAGTATGTAATAGATTCCGAAATAAATTCGGAATGACAAAAAAGGCTGTTCTTGAGAACGGCTTTTTTTTTACAATAAATTCATTTTTTATTTGGTAATTCGAAAAAACATATAACTTTGCAATTCAAAGTACTTTATTTATGGATAAAAAGCATCAAGAAGATTTGTCGCACATACGTTCTATGATGGAGCGTTCTTCGCGATTTATTTCGCTAAGTGGGTTGTCTGGAGTTTTTGCAGGTTTGACAGCATTATTGGGAGGAGTCTATGTTTATTTTCTATTCAAAGACAACGGAATTGACTATTTTGATGGACAAGCAAAATTGTATTCACTCGATTTTGTGTATGAATTATTGTTTGTTGGAATTGTTATTTTATTTTTCGCTTTATTCTTTGGTATTGTCTTTACGATTAGAAAAAGTAAAAAATATGGTTTGCCTATTTGGACAAGTACAACTAAAAATATGCTATTTAATTTAGCGATTCCGCTTTTAGTAGGTGGTGTTTTTTGTGTGGCACTCCTTGTTTATAAAATGTATGTTTTAATTGCTCCTGTAACATTGTTATTCTATGGTCTGGGGTTGATTAATGCTGAAAAATATACGTTTACCGATATTAAATATCTTGGTTTTTGTGAACTGATTTTGGGTTGTATTTCTCTTTTTTACCTTGGATACGGATTGCTTTTTTGGATTTTCGGTTTTGGGATATTGCATATTGTGTACGGATTACTCGTATTCAAAAAATATAAATAATCCATCCAATGGGAATTATTGATAAACTAAATAAAGATTTTGATAGTCGGGTACGATTGGGTATAATGTCTGTCTTGATGGTCAATGATTGGGTTGACTTTACCGAAATGAAGACGCTTCTCAATATTACAGATGGTAATTTGGCGAGTCATTCTACTTCATTGGAAAAGGCAGATTATATTGAAGTGAAGAAAGAATTTGTAGGTAAGAAACCTAAAACTTCGTACCGTGTTACTAATTTGGGAAGGCAGGCCTTTACTACCCATTTGAATCAGCTTGAAAAATTACTGAAATCTACTAATTAATTTTTTTGTCTAATTACTTTGAATAACAAAGTACTTTTAAATTTGTAAATATGAAAAAACACCATTTTGTTCTAATCAGTAGTGTCGCTTTTATTCTGCTTTTTTTAAATCAGAATATTGGACTTAATTTAGCTTTATTTGGGCTAGTTTTAGTAAGTATGATTGCTTATTTTTTTAAGGAAAGAATGGGCAATTATCCTGAGCAAATTTTAGTTGTGACTTCTATTCTTTCCTGTCTAGCCTTTGCTTGGTATGGTGACTTTGTTTCCTTTTTAGCGGTTGCCTTATCCGTTTTATTTTTACAATTTAGGATTCAATCTCCTCAGTTACGAATAATTCAAGCGCTACCTATAATTGTGATCAATTCATTGGCTACGAGTGTTCGATTTTTTCAGTTTTCAAAATGGCTTCCTGATGCCAAAATCAATACTAATTTGGTTAAAATAATCGTAGCTTATTGTATTATTCCCATGTCATTTGTCTCTCTTTTTTTTATTGTATATTCTTTTGGGAGTGACCATTTCTCCTCTTTATGGATCGATTACACATTAGATTTTAACCCGTATCAATTTATTTTTGTTGTGGTATTTGGGACGTATTTTTCGTTTAGTTTTTGGAATTATTGGGTACCTGAAATTTGTTTGGAGATGAATTCAAAATTGAATGACGAACTGAATAAAGATATTGCAGAAAACAATCAAAATTCATTTGCGTTACTTGATTCTGATTTTAAAAGAAGGAGTGGAGAGATTACCTTTTTGCTTTTGAATCTCATGTTGGTAGTGTTTTTAGTGACGTTCAATTATGAACAATTTTTTGAATCTATTGCAAGCTCTAAATTGAGTGCTGCTACCCACGAAAGGGTGAATGCAGTATTGTTCTCTATCTTCCTATCTATAGTGGTGGTTTTATTATATTTTAAAGGACAATTTAATTTTGATTCCAAGGCTAAAAACATGAAGATGTTAGCTAAAACTTGGATGGTATTGAATGGATTTTTAATTGTCAGTACACTTATCATTAACTCTGAATATATTGCCTTTTTTGGGCTTACCTATAAACGATTAGGGGTGTATGTCTTTTTATTTTTAGCTGCGATGAGTTTGTTTTTTACTTTTAGAAAAATTACAAAACAAAAATCAAATGCCTATCTTTTTAATCAGATGATTTGGTATTGCTATGGAGTGATTTTGCTTTGTAGTTTTGTTAATTGGGGGAATTTGATCACGGTCTATAATATTTCGGTCAATAAAGGGGTC
>JACCDN010712817.1_pt1 | contig 14077 bp, 13 predicted proteins | sample 7441691 | NCBI WGS metagenome assembly JACCDN01 (sample SAMN15323439, study PRJNA562643) | freshwater metagenome | isolation source: river surface water | place: USA:Blue River Watershed | collected 2017-08-16
GAAGATAAAACTAAAACATTTAATCTTATTTCTAATGATTCTAGCTTAATCAATTATATAGAAGATACTTCAACAATGATTCAAAGAATTAATCAAATTAAAATAGAATGCTTAAAAATTAATGATTCTTTTTCCAATAAACTTTTAATTATAAGTAACTATATCAATTCATTAAATGATCAAAAAACTAAAATAGAAAAAATGAATATAGATAAATTAGAGGATTTAAAACATTTAGCATTATATTTTAATAATGAAAATAATAAAATAAAAGAAAATGGGATCTTCACTTTAACCCTATCAAGCTCAATTATAAATAAACAAATTGAGCTATTTAATTTATGTTTTGAATCAATAAATAAATTAGATTCTGATAAAACTATATCTTATGATTACTCTTCATTATTTTCAAATAAAGATCTTTTAGAAAAAGTAAAAAATGAATTACAAGAAAATTGCTTAAATGGTTACAAATTTGAATTGTTTGATAATATTGCAGAACCAAATAAAGAAGATGAGTTTCTTAAAAACACAATAATAAATATCTGCAATAATAACCCTAATACTAGTTTAAATAATTTATTTGAAATAATCAAAAAATCTCATACAAATGAAATGTTAATAAAATATTATTTAAATCTCTTTAGTTATAACAAACTGGCTACGAAATTATCTACTTTTTATATTTCTCATTATTTCAAACTTAATGATATTAAAAATCTTTATAATAAAGCTCTTGATGCAATCATAAATATAAAAAAAATTGAAGTTAAAATTTATCCAATTTCAACTACAAGGGATAATTTTGTTGAAAAATTCCACGAAGCACATAAAAAATATCAGAATTATTTAATAAAAAGTACAGAAATATATAATAAATTTATTTTAGCATCAACTAACACTCCATTAAAAAAACATAATCTTAAAATTCTTAATAATGAATGGCAAACACGTAATATTGTTAGCCATGAATGGTTAATTAAAACCTTTGATATAATTGAAATTTTAGATAAAATCAAAGATAATGATATTCCGGAAATTCGAATAAAATTGCATATTGAAGCATTATTTGAATATATTAAAATGTTTTATCCGAATATATTCCATAATACAAATTTATCTTTTTTAAAAAATAATTTACTAAAAATGTTCTCTGATTATCCAAATGGTACTCAAAAAAACTTAAAAGATACTCAAAGCCAATTAGATAATTTAATAAATCAAATTAAAGAAAATCCTGAACCTTCTTTATGGGAAGCATTTATTAATTTTATAAAAAGTATATTTAATCAAGAAACATCTAAAAAAGAAATTCAACTAAATATTAAATCACAACTAGAATATCTAAATAATAAAATTTGGCCTTCTATATTCAATAATATTAATAAGATTATCCAAGAATATGAAGAAGATTTAAAAACTTTAGATAATTTTCTAAAAACTCCAAAGACAAATATAAAAATAATCGCACCAAGTTTTTTATCAGGTATTTATAGAGATTTTAAAGATGATGACTGCATTAAAGATGATGATTAATTAGATTTCTTTCGGAAACTGCTTGCCACTGAAGTTCATATCTGCTACCTCATCTTTATATTTAGTAGCTAGTTTACCAACAAATACCTGATTTATGCAACTTTGCGACAGAACCTTATCAACTTAATAAAGGATATTTTTTGAAAAGCTAGTTACAGATGTTGCTTCAATAAACTCATCTAATGTACAATTTATTTGATGACAAGAAGGAATTTTGATATTTTTGCCATTTAAACTTATATTTATATAATAATCTTTATTGTCTTTTTTAAATAAAATAAATTTCAAATCAGAAGCATAACTTGGCACGTGTGTTGCAGGTGCATGTAGAGAAGACAATATCCCCATTATTGTCGTATCATGACCAGAAAATAAAACATATTTTAATGGATTAGAATTATCATTAACAGCATGCTGTAAATAATCCACAATCACATTTAAAAGTTTACCGCGAGCAATAAGAGCTACTGGATACGATTTATATATTGTAACCATAGCCCAATTTGCTAAAGCCATAATCTCCTGAGCTTCTACTTCATCAATATTTTTTGGCAATGGTATCCCATGTAGTTTTCTAATATGTAAATTATCTCCTAAAGTAATAACATCTTGTAAATCTTTAATCTTAAACCCAGTTGCTTTATTCCAAATAATAAATTTATTCTTATACTGTTCGTTTTTCTCTTTCCACTCTTTTGTCGAATATACGTTATCATTCACTACTTTTTTAAAATCTGCATTTTTATGATGAATAAATAAAACTTCATTATTTTCTGAATCAGTATGGATTGGTATAGGTTGAAATGCATTAGGTAGTGCATAATTCCCATTTATTAATAACGGCCCTGATCCGGTGGGATATAAACCTAATAAAACTGACTGCGCACTCATTAAAGTTCTATTATAATCACTAGATCTTACATATAGGTTTTTAACTGAATATTTTGCCGGCAATAATTTGTTAATATACATTTTATTAAAAGACTGCCCTAATTTATATTCTTGATTCATACCAAGTGCTGTTAACTCTCCTAATCCTTCAGCCCAATTATGAGGGTCATTCGGAATCTCATTTATAGGAGTCCTGTCTCCATGCCTAATAACATCAATTGCAAAAATCATTTTATCTTTAGCAGTAACATTTGCTACAAAAAATAACCAAAATATTATCTTAAATATTCTTACATGCATTTTTATTTTCCTAAATTAATTAAGCTGATGGAACTTGCAAAATCTTTAACTCAAAAACAGGTAAAATACTAAAGCAATATTCAAAAATATCAGATTGAACCTGCTCAAATTTTTCTAAATTTACTTCTGTAGTATAAGCATATATTTCAACTGGCAAACCATAAACTCCTGAGTCTAAATGCCTAACTGTTATTAAATATTTTTTATTAATTTTGGGATATTTTTTCAAATAGTTTTGTATATAGATTCGAAATATCCCTAAATTTGTATATTCCTTATTTGGATTTTGCAAAATATATTCTCTAATTTCACTAAACTCTTGTAATTGCTCTAATAAAGCATTCGAACAAATTTTTATACTAGTAATATCTAAATTAAAGGAACGTTTAATCCTTCTGGCCATGGCTCTTTTCATCGGTTGCCAATTCTTTATCACTTCACTACTTAGTAAAAATGTCGGCATATTAGAAATAGAGTTATCATCATTTTTTATTTTAACTGAATTAATTGAAATATTTAATACTTCCCCATCAATACTATATTTATCAATAGTTATTCTATCTCCAACTCTTAAAATATTTTGTAATGCTACTTGAATACTTGCTACTATCCCTAATAATGTGTCTTTAAATACAAATAGCATTACTGCTGACACTGCACCAATTCCTGTCAATAAAGCCCATGGAGACATATTAAGAAAAAAAGCAATAATTAATATTAAACTAATTAGCCAAATAAACAAATTCAAAATTTTTAAATAACTATTAATTGGATGATAGCCTTTCACATTAACGAATTGTCGTTCATAATAAGCATTTAATAAATTAACTGCTCTAGTAATTATAAATACCGTCGTAATAAAAATATAAAGTTCAGCAAACTTATATAAAAATGCCACAAATATAATCTCAATATTATTATGAGGAGTAATTAATTGGCTACCCACTAAAATAACTATAGCTGCAATAAAGTGCGATAATATATTTAAAGATTTATCTTTTGCAATAAAATGTAAAAATTCAGAGTTAGTTTTTCTTAATAATATAAAATTAATAAACCGTACTACACCTTTCTTTATAATATATTGGGCAATAAAAGCTATAACAATTATTATCCATAAAACAACTAATATGCTCAATACTCTTAGTAAATAAACATTTCCAACAAATGGAGTTAAGTTACTATTTATTAAATCTTGTAACATAAATTTATCCAATTAAATTATTTTTTTTCTAATAAATCCCAACGTGTAATTTTTTCAATTAATTCTTCTTCAATTTTATTTATTCGCAACTGATAATTATATGCTTTATGTGGTTCTTTTTTATATATATCTTCATTTAATAAATTATTTTGCAACTCAGATAATTCAATCTCTAATTGTTTAATATTTTTAGGCAATTGCTCCAATTCTAATTTTTCTTTATAAGACAATTTGTTACTTATTCTTTTAGGTTTTTCGATATTTTCATTTAATATTTCTGTCTTTGTTTTATTTATATTATTTTTTGATAAATTATTTTTAGAGTTATATTGTAACCAATCTGAATATCCTCCATAAAATTGAAGGATTTGCCCATTACCTAAAAAAATATACGAATTAGTTACCACATTATCTAAAAAACTTCGATCATGACTAACTAAAAAAATTGTCCCATTATAATTTGCTAATAGTTCCTCTAATAATTCTAAAGTTTCAATATCTAAATCATTAGTTGGTTCATCTAAAACTAAAACATTAGCAGGTCGTGAAAATAATCTAGCTAAAAGTAACCTATTTCTCTCTCCACCAGATAAAGATTTAACTTGAGAACGAAATCGACTAGGAGCAAATAGAAACTGTTCCAGATAAGTAGAAATATGCATTTTATGACCATTAATTTCAACAAAATCTTGTCCTTGACTTACCACCTCTTGTATTGTGGCGTTTTCATCTAATTGCTCACGAAATTGATCAAAATACGCAATTTCAACTTTAGTACCAAATTTTATCTTTCCATTATTTGGCTTTAATTGCCCTAGTATCACTTTTAATAAAGTAGATTTACCCACTCCATTTGGACCAATTAATCCAATTTTATCTCCTTGCACTATAGTAGTGGTTAAATTTTTTATTATAGTACGGTTTTCAAAAAATACATTTATATTTTCTAAATCCGCAACAATTTTTCCAGAAGAGTTACTACTATCAATTCTAAAGTTTACATTACCAACTTTATCTCGTCTTTGACTTCTAATAATTCGTAACTGCTCCAACCTACGAACACGCCCCTCATTGCGAGTGCGCCTAGCCTCAATTCCTTTTCTAATCCAAATTTCTTCTTGTGCTAAAAATTTATCAAATTCTTGATTACTTTTTAATTCATCTTGAATCTGTTGCATCTTAGTTGTTTGGTATACTGAAAAATTACCTGGATAAGTATTTAATTTGCCTCTATCTAATTCTATAATTTTATTTACAGTCTTATCTAAAAAAGTTCTGTCATGAGTAATCAATAATACAGTACCTACAAAATTATTAATAATATTTTCTAACCATTTTACTGTATAAATATCTAAATGATTTGTTGGTTCATCTAAAAGTAAAACATCGGGGTTTACAACTAAGGCTTTAGCAATCGCTACTTTTTTCTTTATACCACCCGATAGACTACTAACTTTCTTAAAGCCTCTTAATTTTAATTCAGAAAGAGTTTTATCAATCAAATTCTTTACAGCCCAACCATTATGATAATCTAGCTGTTCTTGCAAAGTATTAAGTCTCTCTAAAGTAGTTTCTGTTTGGTCTAATTCTAATAAGTTTAAAGTTTTATAATAATCACTTATATAATTCTTTATTTCTCCAAGGCCTGAAAACACTTCTTCAAAAATAGTATTCTTAGGATTTAATTCTGGTTCTTGTGCAATATAAACAATTTTTAAACCATCAGCAATATAAACTCTACCATCATCTAATGGTAAAACTCCATATATAGCTTTAAGCAAAGAAGATTTTCCCGAACCATTTCGTCCAATTAAACCTATCTTTTCATTTTTTTCAATGCCAAAGCTAATTTTATCTAAAAGTAAATGATGCCCAAAAGCAATACTAGCTTTGTCAATGGTAATAATTGCCATAATAATTTATCTACTTATAAACAATTGCTGATACTGTAATAATATACTTTCTATTTGTAACTTATAATTTAAAGGATGCTTAAGCCAACTACACAAAAAAATTACTCTGTCATTTAAATAAAATAATCGCTCTAAATCTAACCTAGGAAGTAATGGATTAAATATATTATCATATTTTATAAAATATTTACCTCTTCCCTTCGCCACTTTTGCACAAGCTATATCACTTAACCATTTTAACATAAAATCTATAAAAAACTTAAAACTTACTATCTTGCCATTAAATTCTTTAGTTAAAGAAAAAATATTATTACAATTAGGCTCTACTAAAGTAGATATTAAAGACTCTAATTGTACCGGATTAATTTCTATCTCAAATAATGGATTATTATCATAATAATTTAACCAAAATTCATAATTTTGAATATTTGAATTTTTTATATAATTTAAAGCAGTATCAAAAGACGGCTGAGATAAAGTAAAAATATGACATCTACTTCTAATAGTTGGCAATAACTGATTAATATTATTTCCCAGAAGAATGAATAATGCATTCGCTGGCGGTTCTTCTATTATTTTTAATAATGCATTTGAACTATTAACATTAAGTAAGCTAAAATCATCAATTAAAATTATTTTATATTTTGAAATATGACTTGCTGTAGATAAAAAATTTATTGCATTTCTTATATCGCTAATATTAATAATTTTATTCTTTTTTTCATCGTCATATGCTGTTAAAAAATAAAAGTCAGGGTGTGAACCATTACATAAAAAAGTACAAGAAGGACATTTTTCACAAGCGTTTTTATTAACAGGATTATGACAAAGTAAAAACTTTATCCAACAAGATGCTAAATTGTGAATGCCAGAAGATTTATTTGAATCTTGTAGAACTAGAGCATTAGGTAACCTCTCTTTCAATCTAACTAAATTATCATAATCATTTTCTTGCCATGAATGTAAATGTAAATTAAACATTCTTAATCGTTCCTTATTTAACTAGGCTTAAAAAACTTATCTAAATAATTAATAATTATAGATTGAGTGTGATATATTGATTGGTTAGTTTGGATAACCTTTACACGATTTGGTTCATCAACAGCAATCTTATTATATGCTTTTTGAATTCTTTTAAAAAAATCTATAGATTCATTTTCTATACGGTCCTTATTTTTATTATTATTAATCCTTTTAATAGCTAATTCTATAGGTACATCAAATAAAAGTGTAAGATCAGGAGTGATTTTTGGTTCTAACAAAGAAAGCAAACTTAATACTTTCTCTACCCCTATATTCCGCCCTGCACCTTGATATGCTACTGATGAATCAATAAATCTATCGGCAATAACTGAAACTCCTTTTTCTAAGTTGGGTATAATCACATCTTTAATTAATTCTTGACGTGATGCAAACATTAAAAATAATTCTGTAACTCTATCTATATTTTTACCATATAAAATTAATTTTCTAATTTCTTCCCCAATCACTGTTCCACCTGGTTCTCTGGTAACTATTACTGCATATCCTTTATCTTGCAAATATTTTCTAATAAATTCTACATTTGTTGATTTTCCAGCTCCATCAATACCTTCTACAGAAATAAAAAAGGCTCTAGCTTTTTTATCATCATTTTTAAACTTTGCTTCTTTAGATAAATCTCTAATTTTCATCCTTTTTCTTCATCTCTTCATAAATAACAAAATCTTTTCTATTATCATCAACCTCTTGTGCTGATGTTTTTCTTAAATATTTATTAACTGCCCCTGCATGCTCACGATAAGTATTAGAAAACTTAGTCTTACCTGCCCCAATAGCTACAAAAAACAATATACGTGGTTTATCTAATGGTTGGCTTGCTGCTTTCAATGCATTTTCTGAAGGAATTGCAATAGGTGTTGGTGGTAAACCATAACGTGTATAAGTATTATAAGGTGTATCTGTTATAAAAATTTTATGTGCTGGCTTTCCCTTAGTATGACGAGCTCCATAAAATACTGCTGGATCATCTTGCAGTTTCATTCCTAACCTTAATCTATTGTTAAATACAGTAGATATTAAATACATATCTGAAGGAATTGCTGTTTCTTTTTGAATCAAACTTGCCATAATTAACATTTCATAAGGATTTTTATAATAACTATTTATAGTTCTTGATTCAAATAAACTACTCATTTTATTCTGCATTAATTTATATGCATTATGGTATATCTCAAAATCTGTTTGATTTGGTGCTATAAAATATGTAGATGGAAAAAATAACCCTTCTAAATTAGGTGCATCAATTTTTAAAACATTTTTTAAATCTTTATCGCTCATATTTAATGATAAATGCTGAATATTATCTAATTTATCGATAGAAGCTTTTAATTGCTCAAATGTCCAGCCCTCAACTATCATAAAACTTATTTTATCAGGTTTACCATTTGTTAAACGACGAATTAATCCCCACATTGAATATGCTTTATTTAAATTATATAACCCTGCTGTGATTTTTTTATCTTTTTGTAATAATCTTAGAAGCAATAAAAAAGCATTTTTACTTGAAATTAAATGATTTTCTTTTAAAGTAGCTGCTAATTGTGGAATATTTTGGTCTTTATTTACAATAAGCTGAAATCTATTATTGGGAAGATGGTGAGGGAAAAAAATTACATAACCAACATAAAATGCAATTATAATAAAGCCTAATAATAAGGCCTTTGATAGTAAACTTGTTTTTTTTAAATTAAAAATCATGTTAAAATTACAGCCTACAAATTTATGAATAAGCAATTTTAACATATTTTTAATAATAGGCTAAATTACAATGGAACAACAAAAAGTTAATGAGAATTTAAAAAACATTCTTAATGATATTTATGAGACCAATAACCACTACGTCAAAATGACTAATACTAAGATTAAAAAACCGGCAATTAGCCAAGCTCAACACCCTATTGCCGCGTTAGTTATGTGCTGCGATTCACGTGCCCATACGACATCTTTTACCTACAAACCAGAAAATAATTTTTTTATAGTTCGCAATATTGCCCATCAATATATTCTTAATCAAGGTAGCGTAAAATAATATTCATAAACAAATTGAAATATCTTTAAAAGATTTTGCAGACTTAGTTATGAATGGATTGCTTATTATTATTGGTATAATAATTGACTTAGATAATTCTGTTGGAGGTGGTTATGGTAAAATTACAGTTACTAACTATAATAATGTTTCTGATATGAATAAATTAAAAGAAATTGATTTAATTAAACTTTTTTTTGACTAAAGCAATCAAGGCATCTTTTGGAGGTTTTATGAGCTATGAACATAGCGTTTTAGCGCGTAAATGGCGGCCTAAAAAATTTAATGAATTAGTTGGGCAACAAATAAATATAACTATACTAAAAAATATAATTTCTAGTAAAAAATTACACCATGCTTATTTACTAACTGGTTCCAGAGGTGTGGGAAAAACAACAATTGCACGCATAATTGCTAAAGCTCTTAACTGCCTTAACTTAAAAGAAAGTGAACCTTGCACTACTTGTAAAAATTGTCTTGAGATTGACAGCGGAAAATTTATCGACGTTATTGAAGTGGATGCCGCGTCTAATACTGGCGTAGATAATGTTCGTGAAATAATTAACAATTCACAATACGCTCCAACACAAGGTCAATATAAAATATACATAATTGACGAAGTACACATGTTATCAAAACCAGCTTTTAATTCAATGTTAAAAACTCTTGAAGAGCCACCATCTCATATAATATTTATTTTAGCAACAACCGACCCACAAAAAATTCCAATTACAGTTTTATCCCGTACATTGCAATTAAAACTTAGAAATTTAACATCTCATGAAATTGCACAGCAGCTTAAGTTTATTTTAAAACAAGAATCTATAGATTTTGAAATATCTGCACTAGACATTATTGCTAATTGTGCTAAAGGTAGTATGCGTGACGCCTTATCTTTGCTTGATCAGACTATTGCTTATTCAGATAAACAAATTAAAGAAAATATTGTAAGACAAATGCTTGGGATAAGTGACGATTCAATTGTTTTTAAACTTTTAGATGCCATATGCACATTAAATGGAGAAAATTTAATTAATCTTTCTCAAACAATTTATCATGATGGTCATGATTTAGAAAATGTTCTACAAAACTTAAATAGAATATTATGTGAAATTAGTTTAATTCAACTCATTCCAAATAAGAAGAACGATGCTTTAAATATCTACGCTCAAAATATAGGGGTAAATGATATTCAATTATATTTTGAAATTACTAACCTTGCACTAGAACAGATAACTAAAACAGCAGATAAATACCCTATTTTTATTATGACAATGCTTAGAATGTTAGCATTTAATATTGGAGGGCATGAAAACCAAAAAGCCTTATTAAATTCAAACTATAATATAGAAGAACCTACTAAGACTAAAACTACTAATATTGTACCTACTCAAATAACAACTCACCAAGAAACTATAGAAAATCCCAAAAAAAATTTTGATGGTGACTGGTTTAAATTAATTGAAAATTTAAAACCTAAATTAGCTCATCTATACCCTTTTGTAGCTAATGCACAGTTAGTTGAATTTAAAAATGGTACGTTTGTAATACTAGTTGAAAGCGGATACAAAAGTAGTTTAAATAAGAAAGCTATCACAGAACTATCAAAAGTTTTTACTAACTTTTTTGAATATGATATTGAAATTAAAGTTGATTTTGCCAATAATCTTGATAATACTCTTAAAATAAAAATTAATACCGAAAAAACTGAGGCTCAGCTCTTAGCAAATGAAGCTATTAATAAAGATCTTAATTTAAATAAAATGATTGATCTATTTTCTGCTAAAATACTGCCTGAATCTATAAAACCACTTGTATGAATTATTTAATAGAAAAATGAAGGAATCGCAATGTTTGACAAAAGTCAATTAGCTAATTTAATGAAAAAAGCTCAAGAAATGCAAGAAAAATTTCAAGAAGCTCAAGAAGCTGTTGCTAAAATTGAAGTAATTGGTGAATCTGGAGCAGGAATGGTTAAAGTTACAATGACGGGAAAGCATGACATCAAAAAAGTAGAAATTGATAATTCAATTATGAATGATAAAGAGATGTTAGAAGATTTAGTTGCTGCAGCTATTAACGATGCTAATCGCAAAGTAGAAGCACAAAGTGCTGAAAAAATGAATGGGCTAACTGCAGGTATGCCAATGGGCGGCCTTGGTGGATTCAAATTACCATTTTAAAAATCAATGGTGGGTCTCCTTGCATTATTCACTACAAAACCTGGTCAGGTCGGGAACGAAGCAGCCATATGTAAGTATAATAAGTGCCAAGGGTCGGGCTCACCACCATTTTTCTCTTAATTATCAATTAAATCTTTAAGAACTACACCACTTAACATAACCCCAAATAATGCAGGCATATAACTAATAGTTCCATTTATTGGTCTTAACCCCATACCTCTAACTAATGGGGCCTTGCTATGTTCCTCAGAATAAACAACTTTTATTCCATTATTTATCCCTAATTTTCTTAACCTTAAACGGATCAACTTTGCTAGAGGGCATTTATGAGTTTTACTAATATCTGCTATTTTAACTTTTTCTATATCATAGCGATTCCCTGCTCCTTGACTAGAAACTATCTTGATCTTATTTTCATAACAATATTTTATTAATGATACCTTAGAATCAACTGTATCAATACAATCAATAACATAATCAACTCTAAGAGGAATAATTTTATCTACATTATTCTCATCAAGAAATTCTTTAATAGTATAAACATTACATTGAGGATTAATTAATTTGATTCGTTCCATAAATAATTCAACCTTAACCCTACCAACATCTGGCAAAAGGGCTATTAATTGTCTGTTAATATTAGTAATATCTACGGTATCATTATCAATAATTGTAATCTGCCCAATTCCAGCACGTACTAGCGCTTCAACTGCATAGCCGCCAACACCTCCAACACCTGCTATAAGTACATGCTTTTTGGTTAACTCATTTATTTTTGCATCATCAAGTAAAATAGAAGTACGATAAAATTGCTGTAACATTTAATTGCCTGTATAAAAAATCCCAAAACATAAAATAATATTAATAAAATAAAGAATTCCATTAAATATAAAATGCATAATTTTAACATTTCCTCGTTCAGCATGAATTTTTATCCATATTACTGCTAAAAAAGTGATAATTATTCCTACTAAATGTATCCACTTATTTAGTATCCAGTTATTAGATAATATTCCAACTATTGGCAATAAAACTCCTTGAAAAACAAGAGCACCACTTATATTGCTAATAGCTAAAGTATCCCTTTCCTGACGAAGCCAAATAATGCTATTTATTTTTTCTGGTAACTCTGTTGCAATTGGAATAATAATTAAAGATATTAAAAATGGAGAAATAAAATATGTTTTAGAAATGCCGTTTACCGATTCAATAAAAATCCTCGCAAAATAAATTAATAAAATCAAGGCAATTATTAACTGAATAACTATAGTAGTTTTATTTTTACTTAAACCTAAACGCTCAATAAATAATCTTTTCTCTGCTCTTATATATTGCCCCATTTTTGCCAATTTCGCAGAATCCCTAACTGTCAATAAAACATATAAAAAATAAGTTATTCCTAAAATAATTGCTATAAATATATTTAAAAAGCTATGAAATTTTAAATTTTGTAAAAAAGTTGTAAGGATTGCTAATGAATAACCAAATAAAAAAAATCTCAAATCTCTTATTAGCCCCTTGTATTCAACTATTAGCAATCCATTAAGTCCTCGTTTTTTTAATACTGATAATGCCATTATAAATAATGATAAAGTAGATAACATTAAGGGAGCTCCTAATATTGCCCCAATCCCAATTTCATTATTTGCATTCCCTTGTCGAAAACTAAAAATAGATAATATAGGAAAAATAGTTTCAGGTAAGGCTGTTCCAATTCCTGCAAATAATGAACCAGTTACGCCCTCAGAAATTTTTAACTTTTCCCCTAAATGCTCTAACGCATTACAAAATAGTATCGACATAGCAACAATTAATAATAAGCCAATTATTAACATGATAATATCCATAATCTATTCCTTATTATTTAGTTTTTCAAATACACAAATAGTATCTATTGAAATTTTAAATAGGTTTTTAAAAGCAACTGAAGCTTGTTCTACCAACATCCCTATCCCATTAACACAAACTACATCTGATTTAATTTTAAAGATTTTTTCATGAAATAATGTTAAAGATTTTTGATAACTAAGATCATAGCATAATGCCTGATTTTTAATATTTTGTGCAGTAAATAAATTAAGTAAATTATTTTCTTCTATATTTGGGGTTGTATTAATAATTAAATCATATTTCAATAAAACATTAAATTCATTTATCGCAAAATTATTTTTTAAATACTCAATTCTTTGTTTATTTCTCGCTAACACATCTACTGTATGTGGCTTTTGCTCTATTATATCTAATAAAATTGAATCTACTACAAATCCACTACCAATTATTAAAATATTTTTATTTTTCAAATTATATTTTTGATACAATTTTAGAGCTTTTATTAAGCCTATACCATCTGTGGTATCAGCAATTAATTCTCCTTCATCATTAATTTTAATAAAATTACTTGCCCTACAAAAATTAGCTCTACTAGTTCTATTTTTTACATTTAAATAAGCTAAATTTTTAAATGGACTAGTAATGTTAACAGCCAAACCCCCATTAGTAAAAAATTTCTCTAATACGATTGAAAATGTATCATTTGATGCCAAAATTTTTGAATATTCAATTTTAATATTCACTTGTTTTGCAAATAGATTAAAAATTTCTGGGGATAAACTATTTTTAACAGGATTACCAATAATCGCTAATTTGTACATTTAAAACCTTTTGAATAAAAGATAAATTATAAAATTATGAGTACAAATCTTAACATATTTTACAATATGCTCAATTTAAATCATTTTACTTCCCTTTCATTTTAGAACCTACCATTCGCAATATTATAAATTAATTTATAAGTTAACAAATACGATAATTTATTTTTTATAATTATTCATATTGTGTAAAAACGATAACATTAATTGTACTAATCTAGATTTAATCTGACATTCGATATAAAAATAAAGTAAAATACAGGGAAAATTCATCTATCAAATCCACCTGAGCCGAACGAAGTGGCGCAAGGTGGACACATAACGAGCAAAAGCGA
>JACCDN010465124.1_pt1 | contig 14075 bp, 19 predicted proteins | sample 7441691 | NCBI WGS metagenome assembly JACCDN01 (sample SAMN15323439, study PRJNA562643) | freshwater metagenome | isolation source: river surface water | place: USA:Blue River Watershed | collected 2017-08-16
GCCCTGGATCGCATCACTGGCCAATCGCCAGTTGCGGGGGATGCGGTTGCGGGGGAGGATAGCCCTGATGAAGACGCCTGGCAGCTCACCGGCCGAAAAGATGACTTCTAGAAGTTTTCTTTACCGCCAAACTCCGAACCTGATTACCTCTGCCCGACTTGCACTCGTGCCAGTGGTGCTGTTTATGCTGCTGGAGTTTTGGTCGGATGCTTGGCTGAGATTCGTTGCAATGTTGATTTTGATTCTGGCGGCCTCGACCGATGGTCTGGATGGAGCAATTGCCAGACGGCGTGGTCTTATTACAAATCTTGGAAAGATTTTGGATCCAATTGCCGATAAAGCGCTGCTGAGCGGTTCCCTTATAGTTTTATCAATTCTTGGTGCTGTGCCGTGGGCTGCAACGGCAATTATTTTGGTTCGTGAGCTTGGCATTACCGTTTATCGTTTGATCGTAATCAAGAAGGAAGTCATCGCTGCCAGTGGCGGTGGCAAATTCAAAACAGTGATGCAGATTGTTGCAGTCTGTTTGTTTATTGCCCCCTTTGACTTCTTGGGCGACTGGTACTCCGTCTTTGCGCAAATAGTCTTGTGGTTCACCGTCGCACTAACCCTTTGGACTGGATTGCAGTATTTATGGCCAAAGAAATAATTGAGCAGGCTCAGAGCAAGGGAATCTATATTGCGCTGGCCGAATCCCTAACGGCTGGAATGGTTTGTGCCCGCCTGGCAGATGTGCCGGGAGCATCGAAAGTTTTACTGGGCGGCATCAATGCCTATCAGGATCAAGTGAAAAGCCAAATTCTTGGAGTATCCCCGTCACTTCTGCAGATGCAATCGGCCGTTGATCCTGAAGTGGCTGCGCAGCTGGCCGAGGGAGTCAGGTCGAAGTTTGCTTTTGCCATGCAGGTTTCGACAGATCAGGTAATTGGTCTATCAGTCACGGGTGTTGCTGGTCCCGATTCGGTGGGTCACCATCAGCCGGGTGAAGTTTATTTAGGGGTTAGCTCGAAGGCCGGAACCAAGGTCTTTGCCGAGCAGTTTCAGGGAAGTCGGGCCGAGATCCGGCTGGCTAGCCTGGAGCGGGCTTTGGTGGTTTTGCGGGAAGAGATAGGCGTTTTCTAGGTTTAACTTCAGGAAACATTCAGCAGTAGGACCTATCTTTGTCCCTAGCAGGGGGTAAATTAGGTCCCCAGGAGGAAAGTTGTTACTACTTAGGCAAGAGATCGGCGATGTCCTTCGCCAGCACCGCCAAGCCCAGGGTCAAACCCTGCGTCAGGTGGCAGCCAAAGCTTCGGTAGCTCTGGGCTACCTGTCCGAGGTAGAGCGCGGCCAGAAGGAAGTATCCTCGGAGATCCTCGCGTCCGTCGCCGATGCCCTGCAGGTGCCGCTTTCCGTGCTGCTTAGAGACGTCTCTGCTCGCATTGCCGTGGCTGAGGGTATTTACATTGACGACACCTTCATCCCAGACACCCTGCCAGACGACTTCATTACTGAGTCTGACCTGTTCTCCAGGCAGTGAAGCTAAGCCGCTTTCACGAGTTAGTTCAGGACGAATTTGGCCCTGACTTTGCCGCGGTTGTCCTTTCCGACACCAGGCTGGACCTACTCTCCGATAAAACACCGCTAGAGCTGCTATCGGCGGGCGAGGATCCAAAGACCATCTGGCAGGCCATTTGCCAGCAATTGGCGGTGCCGGCCGAGCGCTGGCAAGGCAGAAATAAGACCCCAAGACACGCCGACTGAGGTTATTCGAAATTTTGTTCGAACGCTTAGAGTTTTCTCAACTCAAGCACCACCAGGGTTATCCACAGTGTGTCGGATTTCCCCCAAAGTGTCAGAGCCGCCAGCTAGCTTCTGGAGCATGGCTAAATACAGAGGAAAAGAGGACCCCATGCCAACAGCTTCAGATCGTGAAAAGGCGCTAGAGACCGCTCTTGCGCAGATTGACCGCCAGTTCGGAAAGGGCTCGGTCATGAAACTGGGAAGCGAGGAACGCGCCCCAATCGAATCGATCCCAACCGGTTCCATTGCCCTGGACGTAGCTCTGGGTATCGGCGGACTGCCGAAGGGAAGAATCGTTGAGGTCTACGGACCAGAGTCTTCTGGAAAGACCACCATTGCTCTGCACGCCATCGCCAATGCTCAAAGAGCTGGCGGAGTGGCTGCTTTCATCGACGCGGAGCACGCACTGGATCCTGAGTACGCCAAGAAGCTAGGCGTAAACATTGATGAGCTTTTGGTCAGCCAGCCTGACACTGGTGAGCAGGCCCTAGAAATCGCTGACATGCTAATTCGCTCTGGTTCAATCGATGTCATCGTTATCGACTCAGTGGCCGCGCTGGTGCCAAGAGCAGAAATCGAAGGCGAGATGGGCGATGCCCATGTTGGTTTACAGGCAAGACTTATGTCGCAGGCACTGCGCAAGCTAACCGGTGCTCTGAGCCAAACCAAGACCACTGCCATTTTTATCAACCAATTGCGCGAGAAGATTGGTGTCTTCTTTGGTTCACCCGAGACTACCGCCGGTGGAAAGGCGCTGAAGTTCTACGCATCAGTGCGATTGGACATTAGAAGAATTGAAACCCTGAAAGATGGTCAAGACTCGGTTGGTAACCGCACCAGAGTCAAGGTCGTCAAGAACAAGTTGGCTGCCCCATTTAGACAGGCTGAGTTTGACATCCTGTTTGGCGAGGGGATTTCTCGTGAGGGCGGATTGATTGACTTCGGTGTCGAGCAGGACATCGTAAAGAAGTCAGGCGCCTGGTACACCTACGAGGGTGAGCAACTAGGTCAGGGTAAAGAAAACTCTCGCAAGTATCTGAAAGACAACCCAGCACTGGCTGACACCATTGAGCAAAAAATCAAGATCAAACTCGGTGTTGGTGTTCCAAGGGCTGTAGCGGACTTACCAAAAGAGGAAGAAGCTAAGCCAAAGGCTGCCAAGGCTGCTAACGACGCTTAGTTCTTAGATGCCGCCGAGCGAAGAGAAGCTGCAGAAGCGGGCGAAGAATGTTCTTCTTCACCAGCTCACTCGCAGTGCCAAGACAGAGAAGCAATTGCGCGATGTTTTGGAAAAGCGAGAAATTCCGCAGGAGTTAATCGATTGGGCCATCGGAGATTTTCTTCGAGCGGGCCTGATTGATGACGAATCCTTCGCTCGCGGCTTCCTAGCCGCCCGATTAGCCAAGGGCAAGGCAGTCAAGCTAATAGCGAGAGAGCTGCGTCAAAAAGGTGTGGCTGATCCCATCATCGAAGAGGTTTGTTCGGCCGTTTCAATGGAGGAACAGCAGGAGCTGGCTAACTCACTGGCCAAGCGCCGAATTGTTCGCATGGCCGCACTGGCTCCGGATGTTCGCTACCGCCGACTCAGTGGTTTTCTGCTTCGCAGGGGCTTTCCTTCAGCGGTGGTGAATTCGGCCGTGCGCTGGGCGGAGAAGCAAGGGTAAAATCCCTATGCAATGCCTCTAACCTACGAAGTCCGCACCTACGGCTGCCAAATGAACGTTCACGACAGTGAGCGGATTTCGGGCTTGCTTGAATCGGCCGGGTATGTACCCGCTCAGGACGACAACCCGGATCTGGTCGTCTTCAACACCTGTGCCGTTCGGGAAAATGCTGATAACAAGCTCTACGGCAATCTCGGCACCATGCTGGCTAAAAAAGAGGCCAACCCCGACTTTCAAATAGCGGTTGGCGGTTGCCTAGCCCAAAAAGACCAGAGTCTGATTCAGAAGAAGGCGCCCTGGGTCGATGTGGTTTTTGGAACGCACAACATGGGTTCATTGCCAGTTTTGCTGGAGCGTGCCCGGCACAATCAGAGCGCGGAAATTGAGATTCTCGAGTCGCTCGAGGTTTTCCCTTCGACGCTGCCGAGTAAGCGCGAGAACGCTTATGCCGGTTGGGTCTCAATTTCGGTTGGTTGCAACAACACCTGCACCTTCTGCATAGTCCCCTCACTCAGAGGAAAAGAGAAGGACCGCAGACCCGGTGAGATACTCTCAGAAATTAAGGCGCTGGTCGCTGACGGAGTAGTCGAAATTACTTTGCTTGGACAAAACGTAAACACCTATGGCGTTGAGTTTGGCGATCGAGGAGCGTTTGCCAAGTTGCTCCGAGCATGCGGCGAGATTGAAGGGCTAGAGCGAGTTCGCTTTACTTCGCCTCACCCGGCTGCCTTCACCGAGGATGTCATTGATGCGATGGCAGAGACTGCCAATGTCATGCCGCAGCTGCACATGCCACTGCAGTCCGGTTCTGACTCAATTTTGAAGGCGATGAAGCGAAGCTATCGCTCGGAGCGTTACCTTGGAATTCTCGAAAGCGTTCGCTCAAAAATTCCTAACGCCGCTATCACTACCGACATAATCGTCGGTTTTCCGGGGGAGACCGAAGAGGACTTCCAGGCAACTATGGATGTGGTTCGGGCAGCTAGATTCGCAATGGCCTACACATTTCAATTTTCAAAGCGTCCTGGCACCCCGGCAGCCGAGATGCCAAATCAGGTAGCGAAGGAAGTAGTCCAAGAGCGCTACGAGCGTTTATTGGAGCTGGTCAATGAAGTTGCCTGGCAAGAAAATCAGAAACAAATTGGCCAAGAGGTTGAGGTTTTGGTTGCTAATGGCGAGGGACGAAAAGACAGCAATACCAATCGCATGACTGGCAGGGCCAGAGACAACCGGCTGGTTCACTTTGAAGTTCCGCAGGGATGTGAAACTCCGCGCCCAGGAGATTTGGTGACGGTGCAGGTTAGCCGAGCTGCTCCATATTTCTTGATTGCTGACTCATTCGAGGGGTCTATGTACCAGCTTCGTCGAACTGCCGGGGGTGACGCATCCGATCGCGCAGCCGCCGAGTCCTGCTCAACTGGGAAAGTAAACCTAGGAATTCCGATTAGAGCTAGGCGTGGCTGAAGTAATCGCGGTGGTCGGGGCGACCGCCAGCGGCAAATCATCGCTTGCGATTCAGATTGCCAAAAGTCTAGGCAATGCAGAGATCATCAACGCGGATGCGATGCAGCTATACCGGGGCATGGACATCGGAACAGCAAAACTTACCCAGCAACAAATGGAGGGTGTAACACACCACCTTTTGTCCGTCGTTGACCCAACCACTGATCTGACAGCAGTTGAATATCGGGAAATGTTTGATGATGCACTGCAGCAGGTTTTGGGGCGGGGAAACAAGGCAGTGGTGGTTGGCGGCAGCACGCTCTATTTAGCATCGGCTTTGGACAATCTGGAATTCGCACCAACCGACCCGCAGCTCAGAAGCAAACTGGAGGAAGAATCCGAGCGCCTAGGGACTCTGGCCATGCACAGCAGACTTGCTGAACTCGATCCAGTAGCCGCACTCAAGATTCCAGCTGCCAATAAACGAAGAGTGATTAGGGCACTGGAAGTGGTGACGCTGAGCGGCAAGAGCTTCGCCTCTTCACTACCGACTCCGAGCTACCGCAGACCGACTATCCAGATTGCTATCGATGTTCCAAGAGATCAGCTAATTGAACGAATTGAGCAAAGGGTTAGCTTGATGTGGGAGCAGGGACTCCTCGCCGAGGCTGAGCTGCTTTTGCAGAATTACGGCAAGCTTTCCGCAACGGCAGCGGTAGCAATTGGTTACAAACAAGCCTTTGCTCAACTTAAGGGTGAGCTCACCCAGGACGAGGCAATTGAGGAAACAGTGTTTCTGACGCAGCGCTATGCGAAGAAGCAGCGGACTTGGTTCAATCGTGATCAGCGGATTCATTGGCTAAAGCCACAAGAGGATTTGCTCGAGCGGGCACTAGAGCTGATTAGGCTGTAGGAATGGGTCTTCAGTTCACCAAGGGTCAAGGGACCGGCAATGACTTTGTTGTCTTGCTGGACACAGTTGGTCAGCTTGATCTTTCAGAAGCTGAGATTAGGAAAATTTGTAATCGAAACTTCGGCATAGGCGCCGACGGTTTGATTATCGCTAGGCCAACCAAGGGCAGTGAGGTTTCTGATTTATTGCAAGAGGAACCAGCCGCTGAGTGGTTCATGGACTATCGCAATAAAGACGGCTCGAAAGCTGAGATGTGTGGAAATGGCATCCGTGTTTTTGCTCGCTACTTACTAGAGCAGGGTCTTGTCAGTTTTGAAGTTGGCAGCACGCTACCAATCGCTACCAGGGCTGGCATAAAGGACCTGACTCAAACCGCTACGGGCTTTGCAGTTGACCTTGGTACTTGGAAAATATCCGAGGACGAGGTGCTGGTCAGAAGCTACGGTTTGAAAGTAGCAAGACCGGGACTGCACGTAAATCTGGGCAATCCACACGTAGTCGTCGCTCTAGCAGACCTAGTAGAGCTTGATGAGCTTGACCTGCATCACACACCAGAACTTGAACCAACCGCACCCAATGGAGCCAATGTTGAATTTGTCGTTCCCGCTGATCCGCTGATTGACGAAGGTGTCGCCAGTTTGACAATGCGCGTGCATGAGCGTGGTGTTGGTGAGACTTTGAGCTGCGGCACCGGCGTTGCCGCTGCAGCAATAGCTATTCGACATTGGGCTGGCGGAACACAAAACAACTGGCGTGTTCAAGTCCCGGGTGGAGAGCTCGCAGTGAAAATGTTTGCCACTGAAGACGGCGAGCGGGTCGCTATCAGCGGCCCCGCGGAGCTCAGCTTTACTGGAACTTGGGAGAACTAGCTACTTCAATCACCCAGTAGCCTCGGTCATTCAAAACTCTGCTGACACTCTTCGCTGGGTACTGCTCAGTTAGCCACTTCAGCAAACTCTCCGCCCCCAATTGTTTCTGAACCACGAGCATTGCTCTGCCATCGGTGGTTAGAAGTGCAAGGTATTTTGTCAAAAGCTCATGCAGTGCTTTTTTGCCAATTCTGATTGGCGGATTCGACCAAATTTCATAGAATTTCAAATCGCTTGGAAGATCTCCAGACGAAACAGCTTGGAAGTTTCCAAGGCTTAGTCCTTGCGCGTTTTGATTCGCTAGGGCGACACTTCGAGCGTTCACATCTACGCCCCAGACTTTGGTTCCGGGGGCTAATTTGGCAATGGCAATTCCGATAGGCCCCCATCCGCAGCCAAGATCCAAGATGTTTCCCTGGCGAGGAAATTCCTCTGACAGGCTAAGTAAAACAGCGGTTCCCTTATCCAGTTTGGCGCTGCTAAAGGTGCCGGCGGCAGCCTGCAGGCTGAAAGCAGTCCCAGCAACGCTGAAATCCACTGCTCTTAGCCTCTGGTCGGTGCTTGGATTGGCACTGAAATAGTGTTCACTACTCACCCGACCAATCTATTAGAGGCTTAGTCTTTATTCAGATGGAAAACGAGACAACTCTTCAACGCATTCTTCGCCGCGGCGCAAGCGCTCCCAATGACTATGACGGAGACCAGCTTGAGCTGGAGGAGAGAGAGTCTCTGCGCCGAGTAGCTGGACTCTCCACTGAGCTGGAAGATATCAGCGAGGTTGAGTATCGAAAGCTTCGGATTGAGCGGGTTATCTTGATCGGCGTCTGGGGCCAGGGCACTTTAGATCAGGCAGAAAACTCCCTTAGAGAATTGGCAGCGCTGGCTGAGACCGCCGGCGCTGTTGTGCTGGCGGGAGTCCTGCAAAGAAGACCGATTCCAGACCCAACCAGTTACTTTGGTAAGGGTAAAGCTCAAGAACTCAAAGATCTAGCACGTGAGCTCAAGGCCGATACGGTGATTGCCAACACTGAGCTTGCGCCCTCTCAGCGAAGGGCCCTCGAAGACATTGTGAAGATCAAAGTAATTGATCGCACCGCCATCATCCTTGACATCTTCGCCCAGCATGCCAAGAGCAAAGAGGGTAAAGCACAGGTAGAGCTTGCACAACTTGAGTATTTGCTACCCAGACTTCGTGGTTGGGGTGAGTCGATGTCCAGACAGGCTGGTGGCCAGGCAGCCGGCGGTGTGGGTATTGGTTCGCGTGGTCCCGGTGAAACCAAGATTGAACTTGATAGAAGACGCATTAACACTCGCATGGCAAAGTTGCGCAGAGAAATCTCCACCATGAAAAATGCCCGCGATACCAAACGGGCCAAGCGAGAAAAATCAGCAATTCCGCAAGTCGCAATTGCGGGTTACACAAATGCCGGAAAGTCTTCGCTGCTAAATCGTCTAACTAGAGCAGGTGTCTTGGTTGAAAATGCCCTGTTTGCCACACTCGACCCAACAGTCAGGCGACACGAGACGCCAGATGGCAGGCAGTACACAATCTCCGACACGGTTGGATTCGTTCGAAACTTGCCTCATCAGTTGGTAGAGGCATTTCGTTCAACCCTCGAGGAAATTGCGGCAGCGGACTTGATTGTGCATGTTGTTGATGCAACAGATTCTGATCCACTGGGACAGATTGCTACCGTTCGCGAAGTGATTGCTGATGCTGGTGCTGGGGCAATTACAGAATTAGTAGTTTTGAACAAGATTGATTTAGTAGACGATCAAAGGCAAGTCGAGCTGCGGGGTATGGTGCCTGGTGCAATTTTGGTTTCGACCCGATCCGGCGCTGGGATTGAGCAGCTTGAGAACGAAATCGCCGCTCTATTACCAAAACCTGAAGTGGAATTTAGGGGAGTGGTTCCCTACTCAAGAGGTGACTTGGTATCTCGTGCACATTTGAGCGGAAAAGTTCTTGAGACTGAATACGTCGAAGAAGGAACCAGACTGCACGCGATGGTTTCTGAGGAGCTGGCAGCGGAACTAGAAGCTGCTAGATCCCTCTAAGTACTGCAACAACTTTTCCAAGGATTACTGCGTGGTCTCCGAGAATTGGCTCGAAAGCGCTGTTTCTTGGTAGCAACCAGGTGTGACCATCACGTTGCTTGAAAGTCTTGACAGTCGCTTCGTCCTCAATCAATGCAGCAACAATGTCTCCGTTATCTGCCGATTGCTGTTGACGGACTACGACCCAGTCGCCGTCACAGATTGCAGCGTCAATCATGGACTCTCCGACGACCTTTAGTAGGAAAAGGTCACCTTGGCCTACCAACTGGCGGGGAAGAGTGAAAACATCCTCCACGTTCTGGTCGGCGGTGATTGGGATACCAGCGGCTATGCGACCTACAAGTGGCACATAGGCGGTATCGGCGGTAGACAGCTCAGCTGGGGCATCCTCGCCCAGCAGATCGATGGTGCGAGGGCGTCTCGGATCTCTTGATAGATAGCCCATGAGTTCGAGCTTGTTGAGCTGGTGCGACACGCTGGCAGTGGAGGATAGACCCACAGCCTCGCCAATCTCCCGCATGCTGGGGGCGTAATTTCGCTCCTGCATGGACTCCCTAATGACGTCCAAAATGCGGCTCTGGACCGCCGTTAAGCCCTTTTCCATGGCTACCTCCATAAATGTCGGTGGCTAGTGGTTATCTCTAGCTATCGAAACTGTATTCGGATTTAGCCAAAAATCCAAACACATTTTCGAGAAATATCTAAAAAGGGGTAGAAAATCCTTGCTTTCAGCCTGGGGTTTTCTATACTTAGAACAAATGTTCGAAAGAAAGATTCGAACAGAAGGGAAAGAGATGCAGGTTCTAGGCAATTACCGTCTGACGAACCCTCGTCGGCTGGTTCGCGCTGTGGCTGTTTTGGCCCTAGCGGCAGGATTGAGCGTGTTGGGCATCACCGGCTCGGTGGCAACCAACGAAACCCCAAGGCAATTGGATTACTTGACGGTAGGGCAGGGCGACACCCTTTGGTCGCTGGCACAGGATCATGCAACCGGCGATCCACGCGATTGGATTGCCGAAGTTGTCTTACTGAATGGCTTGACCACATCTGAATTGGCTCCTGGCCAGCAAATAGCACTGCCGTAACAAGCTGGTTAGCATTTACGAGTGAGCACACTCGATGACCTGCCAATTAGACATGACTTGCGCGGTCAAAAACCATATGGTGCTCCACAGTTATCAGTTCCTGTTTCTCTGAACGTTAATGAAAATACTTTTGGAATCCCCGAACCGGTTGCTCTTGCGATAGTAGAGAAACTGGCTAAGGCCACTATTGGTCTCAATCGATATCCGGATCGAGAATTCATTCAGCTGAGAGAGCAGTTGGCCTCATTTCTTGGTCACTCTCTAGAGGCAAAGCAAGTTTGGGCAGCCAATGGCTCCAATGAAATTCTGCAACAATTGTTTAGCGCTTTCGGCGGTCCTGGCCGCAAAGCTCTTAGCTTCGGGCCGACCTATTCGATGTATCCAAACATTGCCCGAACCACACTTACCGAATATGTTGAAAAACCTAGAGCCGTCGATTTTTCTCTCACACCGGAGCTTGTCGAGGAAGCGATTTCCCTAGAAAAGCCCAGCCTTGTCATTATTTGTGCCCCAAATAACCCAACCGGCACTGCTGTCTCACTGGAAGTTATCGAGCGGGCTTACTCTGCGACCAACGGAATGTTGATCGTTGATGAGGCATACGCTGAGTTTTCCCATGGCCCATCTGCACTTTCTTTGTTGCCGAACCGACCACGACTTGTGATCTCTAGAACCATGAGCAAGGCCTTTGCTTTTGCCGGTGCTCGCCTCGGCTACCTGGCTGCTGATCAAGCCGTGGTGGATGCGCTGCGAATAGTACGATTGCCCTATCACTTATCGGCCCTTACCCAAGCTGCTGCCTCTGCCGCTCTGGAGCACGCAGATCTGCTGTTGCAAAATGTTGAAAAGATAAAGCAGCAGCGCGACCGAATCATTGAGGCAACCAGCCAGTGGGGGCTTACGCCTTATGCATCTGATGCCAATTTCGTTCTCGTAGCGGGATTTGAAAACCCCGAGCAGGTTTTTGAGAAACTTTTGCAGGCAGGCGTGCTGGTTCGAAATGTTGGTATTCCAAATACCCTTCGAATAACAGCTGGCACTGAGTCCGAGACTACAAAATTACTTGCTGAACTCGCACTAGTTCTTGACTAGACTTTTAGTAATCCCCAAAGAAGGCACCCAATGTCACGTATTGCCAAGTTGTCTCGCCAAACCAGCGAGTCCAGCGTTGAATTGGAGCTAAACCTGGACGGCACCGGAACTTCCGAAATCGAGACGACGGTACCTTTTTATAATCACCTTTTGACCGCCTTCAGCAAGCACTCCCTAATTGACCTAAAGGTCAAAGCCAAGGGGGACACAGATATTGATGTTCACCACACGGTGGAGGACGTGGCAATTGTTTTAGGGCAGGCCCTCAAGCAAGCGCTGGGGGATAAGAGCGGAATCACCCGCTACGGCGATGCCCTGGTTCCGCTGGATGAAGCACTTTCACGCGCTGTCGTAGACATCTCTGGCCGCAGCTACCTTGTTCACACTGGTGAACCAGCAGGCTTCGAATACCACCTGATTGGGGGTCAGTTCACAGGCTCTTTGGTCAGACACGTTTTTGAAGCTATTGCTCACAACGCAAATCTGACGCTGCACATTAATGTCTTGGCCGGTCGTGATGCTCACCACATCGCAGAGTCGCAGTTCAAGGCATTCGCTAGGGCGCTTAGAAAAGCTGTAGAAAAAGACTCTCGTGTGACTGGCATCCCTTCCACCAAGGGATCTCTGTGACAAAAGTTGCCCTCCTGGATTACGGAAGCGGCAACGTCCATTCGGCTGCCAAAGCTCTTGCGGCGGCTGGCGCAGATGTGACGCTAACCAATGACAAAAATCAATTACTTGAATCAGCGGGTCTGGTCATCCCAGGTGTTGGAGCCTTCGCTGCTGTGATGGAGCGACTAAGAGCCTTGGATGTCGCAAACATCCTCGATAAGCGCCTAACGCGTGGTAAGGCAGTGCTTGGGATTTGTGTTGGCATGCAGGTTTTGTTTGAGCGGGGAGTTGAGAACGACGGCGCCGAGGGCTTTGGACAGTGGCCTGGAGTGGTGGAAAAACTTTCCGCTCCAATCCTTCCTCACATGGGCTGGACCGAGGTTCAAGCAGATCCAGACAGCAAGCTTTTTGCGGGGCTGCCCCGTGAGCGGTTTTATTTCGTTCACTCGTATGCCGTAAAGAAATGGGAGCTCGATATTCAGCCACCTTTCAAAAAAGCGGCTGTGAGTTACGCGACGCACGGTGAGCAATTCTTAGCAGCAGTTGAAAATGGGCCACTGAGCGCTACTCAGTTCCACCCTGAAAAATCAGGTAAAGCAGGTTTGAAACTGCTTGAGAACTGGGTGGCTTCACTTTAGGGAATTATGAAACTAGAACTTTTGCCAGCAGTTGACGTTGCAGCCGGTCAAGCGGTGCGGCTGACTCAAGGGGAGGCAGGAACCGAAGAGAGTTTCGGCCATCCTCTGCAGGCAGCCATGGACTGGATACAGGCCGGGGCTGAATGGATTCATTTGGTTGATCTGGATGCCGCATTTGGCCGTGGCAACAACCAGGAAGTAATTCGCGATGTGATTGAGCAAAGCGGCAAGACCAAAATTGAGTTATCCGGCGGGATTCGTGACGATCGGTCCTTAGAGGCGGCGCTCGCAATGGGTGCAACCAGGGTCAACCTCGGTACCGCCGCTCTTGAGGATCCGGACTGGACCGCAAACGTTATAGCTAAATACTCTGAACAAATTGCCGTCGGTTTGGACGTTCGCGGAACGACACTCGCTGCCAGGGGCTGGACCAAAGAAGGTGGAGACCTGTTTGAAGTTCTGAAGCGCTTGGAAGAGGCAGGCTGCGCGCGATATGTGGTCACCGACGTAACCAAAGATGGAACTTTGCGCGGGCCCAATCTTGACCTGCTGAAATCAGTACTGAGTAATACTGACAAGCCAGTGGTTGCCTCTGGTGGCATTTCATCTCTTGAAGACATCGAGAATTTAGTGGCACTGGTTCCGCTCGGTTTAGAGGGAGCAATTCTTGGCAAGTCTTTGTATGCGGGAAGATTTACGCTTGAGCAAGCTTTAGAAATAGCCAATGGATAAATTTCATGATTCAGCCGGTGTTCCTTGGGAGGGCCGAGAATTTTCAGAGAATCCCTTCGCTGGCGACGACGGTTCAGCTCCGCAAGCAATCGCGAGGGCACTGAGTCAAAGTCCAGCTGATAAGCAGGAGTTGTTTGCAGCACTTGAGTCAAGTCGACTGCTTGTCCCGCTCCTGGCTGAATTGGGAGACTCAGAGATAGGTCCTTTTGGAAAAGTCGTGGACAAGAGTGCCGAGCTCTCCGTTGTGGCGGTGGCAACCCCAGATGGTCAAACGGCATTGCCTGCATTTAGCAGTGTTGAGCAGATGAGCCTATGGAATAAAAATGCAAGGCCAGTCCCGATCGATGCCAGGAGAGTTGCTCTCGCGGCGATTGGGGAGGGCCATAGCAGAGTTATTTTGGATCCGGCGGGTCAATCAATTGGCCTTCGCCGTCCTTTCCTTGCCGCACTGGCGCAACAGAAAAAGTGGTTTGCGCCGCATCAGCACAATTCGGTCGCTGAACTAGTTAGAGATGCTGCGGTGAGAAATCAAATTCCAGGATTTGCACTGCACGATGGAGATCCACACTCAAACTTGCGAGCAGCAGAGCTAGTCATCGAGTTGCAAATTCAATCTGGTTTGTCGAAGGCAGCGTTAGATGAACTCCTAGCTAATTTCACTGCGGATTTGCAGAGTCAGGAATTCCTGGAGCTGGTTGATTCAATTTCTTATCGAATAGTTAGCGCTAGCTAACTGGACCAGTGAACTTCTCGCCCGGCCCCTGGCCCGGCGGATCCGCTATGACTGATGCCTCACGGAATGCCAGCTGCAGTGAACGCAGGCCATCCCTGAGCGGTCTGGCGTGGTGATCACCAATTTCCGTTGCTGCCGCGGTTACCAGTCCTGCCAAGGCATGGATTAGCTTGCGAGCCTCGTCAAGGTCGGCCGGTTGGTCTTCCGCCAGCCCACAGTGAACGGCTGCCGCACTCATTAGGTGGACTGCGGCGGTATTGATGATTTCAACGGCTGGAACTTCGGCTATATCTCTGGCTGCGCTATCCAAACTGGCTCTTCTTCCCTCGGGCTATCTCTGCTAGAGTAGCCGAGGCTCTGAGCGAAAGCTCAGCTATGAAAGTGGATTGAATTCCCACCAGCCAACCGCTTCTAAAGGTTGTCTTGGTAAGACTTTTGATCTATTTTCGTGCGC
>JACCDN010872667.1_pt1 | contig 14074 bp, 14 predicted proteins | sample 7441691 | NCBI WGS metagenome assembly JACCDN01 (sample SAMN15323439, study PRJNA562643) | freshwater metagenome | isolation source: river surface water | place: USA:Blue River Watershed | collected 2017-08-16
GGTTCATGTTGTTTTGTGAGATTAGGATAACAGAGGGGTCTTAAATTGACATGAAAGGCAGATTAAATGTTTTTAATCCGCAGTTCAAAGGTTGCGCCATTTTGAGGCAAATGGTTGTAAGCCCTTATTTCTGCTTGGTGAATTCGTGCTATTTGTTTCGCAATTGCCAGTCCTAGGCCATAACCTTTTTTTCGACTGACCTGGGCTACGCGAGAAAAACGGTCAAATATGTTTTCCAATTGATCTGTTGGGATACCGGGCCCCTCGTCTTCAACTTCCAAAATCTGCTCGACTTCAGTCCAGCGTAATAGAACATTGATGGATTTCTCTTTGTCGCTGTACTTGATCGCATTTTCGATCAGATTAAAAACCAAATTTTGCAAGAGATCTTCGTCGCCAAATACTTGTGGATGAAAATCTTCTTTGTTGGTTTCGTTTTTAATATCAAATTTCAGTTTAATATTTTTTTCGCGAGCCAGTTTTTCTGCTCGCGAAAAAGCGTCTAAAATGACTTCTTCAAAATAGACATTGGTTTTTTGTAAGTGGCTTGAACCGGCATCGACTTGTGCAAGTAGTAACAAGTTTTGCACTAAAGAAATGAGATGATCGACTTCTTGTAAAAGAGAAAAAAATAGGGTTGTCTCTGTTGTTGCCATCGTTTCTTTTTGTGATTGTTCCAGCTCACCCTTCATAATGGACAATGGAGTCAGCAATTGATGAGAAGCATCGGCAATAAATCTTTCTTGGCTTGAAAAAGACTGTTCAATTCGCGAGAGCATTTCGTTTAATGTCAGAGCCAAGCTGCGAACTTCGTCATGAGCTTTGGGAACAGGCAAACGCTCTGATAGGGCCTTGTCTTCAGTGCCAATAGCATGAGCTTTTTGGATCATATTATTGACTGGTGCTAGTGCACGTGATGATAAAAAATAACCAGACAAAGCTGCAATTAAAATGACAAGGGGGATTCCAAACTCAAATAAAAATTTTCGATTTTTAATTTGTGTATCGACAAATGTTAAGGGCACAGCAACTTGTAATAACAATTCCGGTTGTGGTGAATTGTCCAATGGGAATGTGATGATTCGATAGTTCGGAGCTTCTGCTTTTGGTAACCCATCCAATTTGCTCAGTGTTCTATAAGTTACATCTTCGCCGCGAGATAAAATTTGATAGTCTTTATGGAAAGGCAATTCAACCGAGCCAAAATTTCCTAACTGAGTTAAAATTTTACCACTGCTATGACGGATTTGAATCAAAGCAGTACCTAATGAAAACGGATAAATTTTGGTTTGATCGACATTCGCAGAGGTGATTGAAAGATCGCCAGAGGGATTCAAAGTGACGCTTTCACTGATGTCGACGGCATAATTGTAAAGAGCATCATCAAATTCTTTTTGCAGTGAATTGGATAAAAAGTCGTAGGTTAAAACTCCAAATACAATCAATGTGCTGCCAAAGATTAAAACAAATAATAAAGTCAATCGTGTGCGAATGCTGACTCTTTGAAAGAGTGACAAAAGTTTTTCTATTAGCGAGTTAAACATTGTCTTTAAGGACATAGCCAACCCCAACCACAGTGTGGATCAATTTTTTATTAAAAGGACTGTCAATTTTTTTTCGCAAAAGATTAATATACACGTCGATGACGTTGCTTTCAGAATCAAAATGAATGTCCCAAACGTGTTCGGCGATGGAAACCCGTCCCAAAGGACGTTCTGGGTTGCGAATAAAATACTCCAGCAAAGAAAACTCTTTGGCAGTAAGGCTAATCACCTTGCCGTCGCGTTTTACAATGCGATGAATAAGATCTAACTCAAGGTCAGAGTATTTTAAAATGGAACTGCCAGAGCTTGGATTTTTTCTGCGCATCAGGGCGCGAACTCGCGCTAACAATTCATCAAAAGCATAGGGCTTGGTTAGGTAATCGTCGGCACCTGCGTCCAAGCCGTGAACTTTGTCTTTGGTGGTGGCAAGGGCAGTGAGCATTAAAATGGGACCTTCATATCCATCCTGTCGAATATGTCTTGAGGTGTCCAAACCATTCTGATCTGGCAACATGATATCTAAAATAATGAGATCATATTCGTTTTCTGCGACCAGCATTTCTGCAGCTTGTCCGCTTTCTGCGAGGTCGACAGCATAGCCAACTTCGGTCAGTCCACGCTTTAAAAAATTTGCCATTTTAATTTGATCTTCAACTACCAGGATGCGCATATCCGAACATTCCTTTTTAGTGAGCTATTTCAATTGGTCTATCAATCAATGCTTTTTCTCAGATATAAAATAAAAATCCAGCAAACTCATCATGGCTCGGTACCGGGTGGCCATAGCTTTACGTTCGTCATTTTCTTGGCTGCCGACGAGCTCTCCATATTTATCTGTTGGATTGGCTTTCCAGTCGAAATACGCAGTCTCACGGGCACCCATGATCTGCACAGCACCCCAAGGGCCAGCCATCAACCCCGAGTCATGAGAGGCAAAAACAGGGCGTTTGTTATCCAACAATGAATATCCAATCGAATCATAATCTGTTTTTGATAAACTCAGATCATAAAGAGTCGGCATCACATTCATATGAGCAGCAAAACTCTGAGAGTTCAGTCCATAAGGGGCGATTTCGGTTTTGAGCTCGGCAGGAAGATAAAGATAAAAAGGCACGGACCATTTTTGCAACAACTGCGAGTCTTTAAAATGGACTAATAAAAAACCATGATCTCCAGTGGCTGCAACAATTGTTTTTTCAGCAAGTGGTGAGCTTTTGATTTCACTCATTAAATTTCCCAAAGAATCCATCGAGTACCGATAGGTTTTAAACCTTTGCTGAGAAATCATCACATCAGCTGTTAAGTTTTTTAACAGTTCATCTGGCATGATTTGGTCTTCAGCGTGAAAAGAGCTGGGAACTTGGTATGGCGGGTGATTGGTTGTTGTCATGACCAATAACATCTGCGGACGTTTAGCTTCTTGCAATGTCAGTTTGATATATTGAAACAAATCTTCATCATAGATGCCCCAGTCGTGACGTTCTTTCAGAGAGCCCAGTTTTTTTTCAACATCGACTTCGCCTTCAACATGTTCGAATCCTTGGAAGCGAGCGAATTTGTTCATATCGCGCCAGCCAGGATTGCCACCATAAATAAAATGAGTTTCGTAGCCAGCTTTGGCAAAAATACGAGCAGGACTTGAACGAAAGGGGACTTGCAAAAATTCGCTTTCAGTTAAAAAATTTCCGATTGGTCGTTGTGGTGAGCTGATCATCATCGAGCTTAAGCTGCCAGTTGTCGAATTAGCCGATGGTAAAAAATTGCGAAAAAAATAATCTTGTTGAGTGTGCTCTGAAAACTTTCCCAACAAATTAAAAGTTGGCGATTGATAATTCAGCCAGTGGCCACCAAAACTTTCCATCATGATCAATACCACATGTGGCTTTGTTTTTTCTGCCCAGGTATTATTGATGGTTTTATGGTGAAAGAGATCCAGCGGAGATTCTGGAACTTGTGAAATAGGAATTTGATAATAATCGGCAAAGGCTTGTTTGGCATCGCTATAACCAAACATTTTCATATTGCCATTCCAAGCGCTATTTTGTTGTTTACGTAATTTGAAAGCGCGGACTAGGGCGTGAATTCCATTTGAACTGAGATGATTTAAAAATGGATCATTAGAGACGACAGTGTCGGCTTCGCCCAATGGAAACAAACCAAAACTGCCTCTGGCGGCAAAGGTGATAATACAAACCAAAGCAAGTGCGAAAAACACAGCCGCCGTGCGAGTTCCACTTTCGGAATTAGCATTTACAGGGATTTCAACACTCATGATTTTGTGAGTGAGAAAACGTAAAAAATAAAAGCCTGAAAGAAATAAAACAAAATACCAAAATAGGGGATAATTTTTCCAGAACGTCAGCAGCAAAGCTTTGGTGTCGTCTTCGATCAAACCAAAAACCAAAATATTAAAATGATCTTGAAAATAAGAATAGTAACCAACGTCAATGGCGAGTAGCAGGCAAATCAGGATGAACATCCAGTGCAAATAATGTTTAGACACATTGATGAGCTGCTTGTATGCGAACTCTTGCCGCCAAAAAAGACAAAAAATGAGAGCGAGGACTGGCAGGGTGCATAGATAGGCTAAGACAACCACATCAAAACGAACCCCCATCCAAAGAGAGCGTGCCAAATCTGTTCCGATGCGAAAATTGCTGCTATAAATAGCAAGAGCAATCAGGCGAAAAACTGACATAATTCCTGCATATATAAACAGCAAAATTGAAAGTTTTCGACAGTATTTAAGAGCCCAATCTAGGGATTGGCTTTGACTGATTTTGTTCATGGCCGGATTGGATCATGTTTTGACGGTTTGCACAACTGGCAAAAATGGTTCCTTTTTAGGGAAATCATAAGACACAATGGATTCCGGAGTTTACTTATTTAGTTTAGGGCGCACTAAGTATATTAAAGTGAAATGTTTTTTTATTTTGTAGAAAATAAAATCTCTGTTTGGTTTTGTGAAAATGCTTAAGATGTCTTGAATGAAAATTAAAATTTAAAAGTGATAACAAATAAAAGTTAACAAGAAATGATAACAAGAAATGATAACAAGAAAAAGGAGTCATCATGAAATTACAACGAGTCATTACTGCAGTAGGTGTGTCAGCAGCAATGTTGCTAGGCGCTGGTTGCCAAAAGAAACTTGATACAGACGCTAAAAAAGCTAGCTATGCTATCGGTCAACAAATTGGTTCGAACTTGAAAAAACAAGATATCGAATTCGATTCAGATGTTTTAGCTATGTCTATCTCTGAGGCTGCACAAGGTAAAGAGAGCAAATTGAAGCCAGAAGAAATGCAACAGGCTTTGATGAAATTGCAAGAAAACATGATGAAGAAACAACAAGAGCAAGGTGATAAAAACAAAAAAGATGGCGAAGCTTTCTTGGCAAAAAACAAAACAGCTGAAGGCGTAAAATCGACTGCTTCTGGTTTGCAATATGTTGTGCTTAAAGAAGGAACTGGTAAAACACCAACTGCTAATGATGTTGTTAAAGCTCATTACAAAGGTACTTTGACTACTGGTGAACAGTTCGACAGTTCTTATGACCGCGGTCAACCTGCTGAATTTCCATTAAACGGAGTTATCAAAGGTTGGACTGAATCTTTGCAGTTGATGAAAGTTGGCGGAAAAATGAAATTGTTCATCCCACCAGATTTGGGATACGGTCCTTCAGCTCGCCCAGGTATTCCAGCAAATTCAGTTTTGATTTTCGAAGTTGAATTGTTAGATGTTATGCCACAAAAAGCTGAAGCAAAAGCTGGCAAAGACGCTAAAAAAAATAAATAATTCCAAAGTATTTTTTGGGGGAACCATTGAGCTCATTTAATTTTAACAAAGACCCATTTGAGCATTTTAAAACCCTGTTTGCCGAGGCAGAGCAAAAGATCACAAAAGATCCTAATGCAATGTCTCTGGCGACAGTGGGTCCAGATGGTTTCCCTTCGCTGCGCACGGTTCTTTACAAGGGCTGGGCGCATGATGGTCTGACCTTCTTTACGAATTATCAAAGTCACAAGTCGCAAGATCTCAATGGAAATTCTAAATGTGCAGCATTGTTTTTTTGGCCCACATTAGAACGGCAAATTCGCATTGAGGGCTTGGTGGAAAAACTGCCTCGTGCAGAAAACGAAATGTATTTTCAGTCTCGTCCTCGTTTGAGCCAAATCGGCGCTTGGGCTTCAGAGCAAAGCCAAGTCATTCCAAATACTGAATTTCTAGAATCAAAAGTTATAGATCTTGAAAAAAAATACGAAAATACAACAGTGCCATGTCCACCGCATTGGGGTGGTTATTGTTTAAAGCCATTACGTATAGAGTTTTGGTTTGGTCGTCAGGGTCGTTTGCATGAGCGCTATGTTTATGAAAAAGATTCTGTACAAGCCAATTCATGGCGTACGTTTATGAAATCACCGTAAAAATAAAAATGAATTGAAAAAATCTAGAGAGTGTCTTTATTTGATAGTCCAAATATGATTTTTTTTGTAGGAATGTCAAAAAGTCAGAGATAGATTCTGATCTACTTATTCTTGGCAAATAACTTATTTGCTAGTGTAGAGCTGTCGGAGCAATCAAATAAAATTCTGGGATTTCGACCTCAAAGCTTTGTCCGTCTTCAGCAACCATTTGATAGGTGCCTTTCATTGCTCCACAGCTGGTGTTTAATGGGCAAGCGCTTTCATACTCAAAGGATTGGCCTGGATTGATTTTTGGTTGCAGACCAACAACACCAGGTCCGCGCACTTCTTCAGATTGCCCTTGGCCATCTGTGATAATCCAATGGCGGCTCATGAGTTGAGCTGTGGTATTGCCAACATTACTGATTTTAATTTTATAAGAAAAGAAATGAAAATTAGATTCAGGTTGAGATTCAGATTCAACATATTGAACTGTTGTTGTGATTTGAAAATCAATATATGTCTCAACAGAATCTTCGTTATGATTTCCAGAAATCATTGCTTTCTGTTTTGCACTTAAAACTTTGTTAGAGTTTCCAGAGTTTTCAGTAAGGTCTTTAATATTTTTACTTTGATTTTTAACGGCTTGTTTTGAAGATTGTGTGGCTTTGTTATTTTTTGATTTCGTAACTGATTTCAAATCTGACACCCAAAGCTCCCCGTTAGCGTGATCTCATTATAAATGCGGTTTATTTGCTCACACTAGCGGCAAAGGCCTTTGTCAGTCAAGAAATTGGCCCAATTCATAGGCTGTGATCGCGCACGTCATTTCGCGTGAAAAAATTTGATGAATTTGACTTTTTATGAATTAAATTTTTGCTCTCTTATGTCATTGGCAGAGAGTTCACCTCAAAGATCAGGGGATAATGATCTGAGGGTAAATAACTTTTGATCTCAAGGTTCGCCGGAGGGGGAAGCTCTTCGCCCTTGGTATTTTTAAAACGATAGATTTTCGTTGAACTTTTATTTAAATATTTTGCTAGCAGGGGTGACAGAAAACAATAGTCTATTTGGCGACCATCTGTATGCGATCTGCCGACTTGATAAAAGCTGACACGTTGATTGTCAGGAATTTGCGACAAGGCACAGGCATCCCTCAGTTGAGTTTTGCTGTACAGATCATTGAATTCTGGATCTGTAGAGTTTTCGCTGGCATTGCCATTGAAATCGCCAGCCACCAAGATCGGAACTTTGTTGTTAAATTTAGCTTCGGTTTCAAGATATATTTCAATCAGTGCTTTAAGCTCGGCCTGACGTCGTTCGCTGCCATTGGGGTCGATGCCATCAGGATCAAGGCGAGATTTCAAATGAGTTAATAAAGAAATAAAAAATGGCTTTTCGCGGTCATGCGAGAAGCAATGCAGCTCTACTGCATCCCGGGAAAACTTATGGCTGGTAATTTGAGGAGCAGATTGAGGCTGACTGCTTGCGAAGGCTAGGCTTTGTCGTTCATGAGGATAGAGATAGTGAATCAGCCGGTTTTTATTGGTGATAATATCAAAATAAAAAGGCAGCCCTTTTTTTATCAAATAACCCACATCAATGTGTCTTTTCGAGTTGCCCTCGATGAGAGCTGGCGAATAAGTATCTTGTAAAAAAAGTTTGCTAAAATTCTGTAAGCTTTCGACTCCACCGACTTCGCAAAATAAAACCAAATCAGGGTTTTCTTCTTGAATAATGCGAGCTATATGTTTGCATTTTTCAATAGGCTTGTTGTCGTACACCGATGTCGACAAACGATTCCATTTGGTTTGATCTAATTCAAGATGAGCTGGAAGCAATGGTTCATCAGAAAGCAGAAAAAGATTTTCTACATTCCAAAGCATTATTTTTAATCGATCCAATGTCTGCATCATGTTTGAACTTTTTGTGAATTATTAAGAAATTACTTTAGTAAGCGTTGAGAAACTCTTTTCGGACTTCTTCTAAAGAAACTTCTCAAAACCCTATTAATAATTCTAGGTAAAGCGTTTGATAGAGTCTACTGCTTTTGCCAATAACATCTTAAATAAAAACAAATAAGTGGATGCCTGGTGTAGGTATTTGGCTTGGATGCCATTCCATTGGATTTGATCAAAAACTTGGTCCCAGAACAAAAGGCGCAGGGCCAAGATCGGTAAAGCTGCCGTCAGTAAGAAAATAAGGTTTGAAATCAGGACCCATTTGTTGCGGTCAGGGTGTTTGCCTTCAAAGGCCATGATGCCCAAGGCGCTTGTGATAAAAATAAAACTGGTATACATGGCGGCGATTCGACGTTCTTCGATCAGGCGGAAGCAGGCGATAACCAAAAGAATCACGATGATGTCGATGATGATATAGATCATCAATCGCTTTTTTTCAGAGATCGGGAGTTTTACTGTATTCATATGGCCTCGCTCTATGTTCTGAGATGGATCGTCCACATCTTTATACAAAAAAAATTTAGATCAAAACAAATTGCCGTTAAGATAAAAAATTGCTGGCCCGAGTCTTGCCTTAGAGCTGTCCGGGAGGTGTACATGCAAACCGTTCAAATCGAAAATAAACAGGAAACAAAACTTCAATTGGTGAAAGATCTGAAAAATTTTGGTCTCAATCCACAAGAGTGGGAGATCGATGGTCGTCAATCCGATATCTTCACTATTCAATCCAAGAAAGATAAGAGTTTTATTTTATTGGGAACAATCCGACGACTGAAAGAGTCTGTCAGCTGGCAGAATATTACTCTGGCCAGTTTGTAGTTTGAGTTCTTATCTCATTTACAAAAGGTTGTCGCAGCGAACAGAAAACAAGCTGCGCGCCCAAATTTCTTCGTTAGACAAAGTTAATGTCGTTGTCGTGACCATGGATGGGTTCAGGCCTTCAATAGGCTTTGCGTGTAAGGGCAAGTTGCCCTGAATAGACAAACGCAACGATTCATAAGCTTCATCGCCATAAATCAATTTATAAATATTTTTTAAATGACAAAACAGAGACAGATCTGGGGCTTCAAGCCATGAGAATTTTGACATACCTGTATCTGCAGGGGGAGAGTCTCCCCATGCGAGCATGGCAAGCAACATCAGGCCTTCGTTTAGAGCCTGGCGAACCGGTCCGATTTCACCAAATTTGCTGAGGCACTCCTGCGGTGAGGACCTTAGATCTTGTTCTAATTTGCTAAGAATGCGGAAAATGTCATAACAGCCTCCGGGGGCATTGCTTGCTTTGCAGGCGCTCATGGCTTTGGGATAGGCGGGTGGGCGGGTTTGATTATTGACCTGTTTTGGAAACAAAAGGCCTCTTTCGGAATCTATAAAGACCTCAGCTTGGGAATCGCAGCGAGAGTGGGGCTCGCGAATAACAAAAAACAAGCCAATGGATATGACGATCACAGCTGGAACCAGTATTTTTCGAGGAATTTTTTGTAACATCCTTTCATCATAAGCCTGTGAAAGAGGCATTATCAATTAACCAAAGCGATGAAGCATCAAGTTAGATATCGCGCAATTGACAAAAAATAATCCAAGCATTATCTTCGGCTCTCTTTGTTCGGGGAGTAGCGCAGTTTGGTAGCGCATCTGGTTTGGGACCAGAGGGTCGCAGGTTCAAATCCTGTCTCCCCGACCATTTTTCTATATTTTAGGTTCTACGGGTTCTCTTCATTTAACTGCAGATGGTTTCAAAAAGTGGTTCTCTTCATTTAACTGCAGATGGTTTCAAAAAGTTTTAAAAAGACAAGCACTTATAAACCTCGGGTTCTCCCGGGGTTTTTTTTTGCCATTTGTTATTTTGGTCGCCTCATTTTATGAGCTAAAAAAGAAAAAATGGATTGAGCTTTAGAAGAAAAGAACTGGCTAGACGCCAATTTCTACAAGATCCCTTTGGTCAATTTTGGGAAATATATTTACAGTCGATAATTGTTTATGCAGTTATTGATTCCGTTATTATTTTCTAAGCAAACTGTGGAGTTAAGGGCAGATGTAAAAATGGTCTGTGTTTTGCTTGATGATCATTATGAACATAAAAGTCCTGTCAAAATATTTGTCGCCTATTTTTTTCATTTTAATTTTCTCTCAATTTATCGGTTTTTCATGTTTGGCGTTGGAATTAAATTCTTGTTTAAATATTTTTAAGCCTATCGGTGATGATAAAGTTTTAGTTGTTCCTGCTTTAAATATTTCCCGTGTTATCAAAACGCATGTGATTGAGGAATTTGATAAGGTGTTTTATTTTGGAACTGCTGATGATGGTTTGATTATGGGTTTTTCACTGGTATCAAAGCATATTTTGATATTTCAAAATCTAAATGGTGTCATCACTCCGCACAGTGATATAATAATGCCGCAATTTCCCAATCTTGGTAATGGTCATGAGCCCATTTCAAAACGCAGTTTTTTTAGTCGATTGTTTGGCCAGAAGCCTTCCTATGATTTGCAAGTACGTAATATATTTTATTCTAATGGATATTTGCAGCCAGAGCTTGTGGTTGACTTTACTTCTTCTGCAGAGAGGTATGGTAATAAAATTTTTAGAGCTACTTATGGTTTGATTGAAAAAAAATGGAGTGCATTCAGTGAGATTGAAGTTTCAATAAAATCAAGCGAACTAATTCTGTTGCAAACATTTTCGGTAAACGACAGGCGTCGTTATCAGAATGATTTTTCGGCATGGTTGTCGCAATTGGGTATGTCTTCCGCAGAAGAAAAAGTTCAAATTTCTATTTTTAAAAATAAAAAAACAAAGCATATTGTGGCCATTCGAAATGATGAACCGATTTTGACCCCAAATTCGAATGAAAAAAATTTGGTAATGAAAAATACAGTAGAACAAGTCCCGTTTTATTCAGCCGTGCCTGCATATTCTGGAAATGTGGATATGATTTTTAACCAACAACAGCTTGTTGGAGTCGATAAAGAAAATCAAAAAATAATATTTTTTGAAAGCCTATTTTTTTAGTTTTCTAATAAACTGAAGAAAAAATATTTTAGTTGGGCTGCGAAGGAATTTTTTGGCAGATCGAGGCGCGAAGATGATATTTTTTATGGCCTAAGCTAGATATTAGCAACGAAGAGCCAGCAAAATATTTATTCAATCTTGATAAATTCAGCTGCGGTAGAAATAAGAAATTGTAGGAAATGGTTTTTTTGAACTTAGCCTAGTTGTATTTTGTGAACATCAACAGATTGAATTACAGTGATTTAATTTCAAATGTTTCAAATTCAAAGAGGATGATCTAAAACTTCAGCTATAAAAAAGTCGCTAAATTTTTCGGTACTCATAATCAACGCTGCCATGTCGATTCGAATAGACAGCGGTGGTCGACTGAGGTGAGGCAAACCTTGCAGTCCCATGAGTAACATCATGGCATTGATTTGACTCATTAATAGGGATTGGTTCACTCGTTCAAATAAATGGCCGTTGATTCCTGTATGATAATATTGTGCGATAAGTTTTAAGACTTGTCGCTGTGAACAGCTGCCACAGTTTTTGATTTGCATAAGTGTTTGATGCATTGATTTTAAATAATAAATGAGATTTTCTGATTTTGCATAGGTGTGTTTCCAATCGTATTCTGCAAATTCATTTGTTGGTTGAAATGCTTTTGGTACGCCGGGAATAGATATTAGAGGATCGTAAAGAGAAAAAATAATTTTCGTACGCTCTTTAATTGAGTATGGATTGATGTATTCTCTTAAGAACAATACCATCTCATCACCTGTGCGAAGGTGGCCTGCGTATCTTTGATAGAGTTCTATGAGTTCAATTTTAATTTGCCGTCGATTGGATGTGCTTGAGCCACCTAAACTGTTTTGTGCCATGCGAACAATAGAATCAATTTCCATATTGATTCCGCCTTCGCCAGAGTAGGGCTGGGATGGATCGTTTCCAAGCATGGCAATTTTATGTTCTTCTAAAAGTATTCTTTCAAAGGTTTCGTAATGTGAAAGATCCTGCTCAAGGAAATTTTTAATAAAAAATTGCGCCGATAAAGTAATGTTTTTTATATAAAGTTTTGAATAAGTATTTTTTGTTGGCTCACCTATAAATAATGACTGTATCCAAAAATGGTTGTCTTTGCGTACTTGTTGATATTTTGTAGTATTGTTTTTCGAAGCATTGACTAGCCAGTTTGATTTTTCTTCTCTCCAAATGAAATCACAGGTATTCGCCGACCCCAGCGAGATAAAGCTATATAAAAAAAGGATCAAGAAAACTAGTTTACGCATACTTATATCCATGCAAACTATGCCAATGTCTCATTTTGATACGGAAAAAATATGTATTCGCATAAAATTTGTTTGATTTTATATTTACGATACTTGTCTATGAATTTGTCTATAAATTTAAATTGATTTGAATGATGTGTTGATTCATTCAAGGAGCTTATTGTGAGTTAACCTAACATTTATTTTTGCATTCATCGATGTTTATTGTACATATTGTGTCAGTTGAGTGACATTCTTTGTTAGTTTAAAATGGTCCCGTGCAAGAGTACTCGTCTTGAGTTGGGAAGGGATTGCGACTGACCAGATTACAATGTTTATAATAAAATTCCCAGGAACGATAAGGACGAGGCTCTGGCGAACGGTAATCCAACGTAAATCCATCGGCTGCATAAGCTGCGGCATGAGGTCTGCCCATTGCCTGTTTTGCTTCAATTTGCTGACGTGCAGTGGGGGAAGAGCAAGCTGTAATCATATTACAAAACAACAAGATCAGTATTTTAGCTGATAGATATTTATATTTTGCCAAAACAAAAACAAAAATGTTTTTTGTATTTTTAAAAATAAATGAGCGGGTTGATATCTTCTGCTTCAATCAGTCTTCCTTGTAATCGCCAGTTTTTGGTTTACGTCATTGTTGATTTTTTCATCTGACTGTCATCTGACGTTGAACATAAACCCTGAGTATCATTTCGGAATATTTGCAATGAAACTAAAAGGGGCGTGTTCACTACTTTGGTCATACCAAAAGCATCTTGATAATCTGATTTATGCAGAGTAGGTTTTGTGGCATGAAAAACAATCCATTACAGGTTCATTGGACTCGTGGGTCCATGACAGAGAGTACTCATATTGTTGATGCAGTTGTTCTAGATGCGCAAGGTCTGGTTCAGGCAGAGTTCGGTGTCGGTACTTTGGATAAGATATACCCACGCAGTGCGATTAAAATATTTCAGGCACTGCCCTTGGTCTTGTCGGGAGCTGCAGATCATTATCAACTGACTGCTGAGCATTTAGCTTTGGCTTGTGCCTCGCATTTTGGCGAGCCACAGCATGTCGAGCTGATTCGCTCTTGGCTTCAAAAAATTTCCCGTGATGAGGGCAGTTTGATTTGTGCCGCGCATTTACCACTGGGTGAAAAAGGCCAACAGCTCTTTTGGCAAAATAACGACAGTCTTCATCGCTGGCATAACAACTGTTCTGGTAAACATTGCGGATTGATTTCCTCTTTGCTTTACAGAAAAATTCAGATTGCAGATTATCATTCTTATAATCACCCTGCACAAATTGAAATTCGTCAGATCTTAAGCATTTTGTCTGGCGAGTCCATGGATCAAGCGTCTTGGGCTGTGGATGGTTGTGAGCTTCCAACTTATGCTACTACTTTAAAAGGTTTGGCTAGAATGTGGTCACATTTACTTGCTGAAAACTTGCAAAATTCTTCTCTGCCTGCGGATACCGCGAAAGGATTGTTGAGACTTAAGTCTGCAATGATTCAGCATCCTTATTTGGTTGGTGGTTCCGGTTCTATGTGCAGTGAGGTTATTGCGGCAACGGGCGGCAATGTGCTGATCAAAATTGGGGCTGAAGGAGTTTATGCAGGAATTATTGAGAGAGCAGGTTTGGCATTTGCTCTGAAAGTACGAGATGGACATATGCGCGCTAGCAAGGTTGCTCTGGCTTATTTAGTAAATTTATATTCAGGTTTTTCAAACGAAGAAAAACAAACTCTGCAAGCGTACTTACATCCCAAGGTCCTGACCTGGGGGCAAAATCAAGTCGGCCAAGTTATCGTTCAATAAAAGACTCACAATTTTTCCAAGATATGTTAGTATAGTTCTTTATGTTTTTGCAAAAGACGATTCGACAGCGAACACAGGTCAAA
>JACCDN010806886.1_pt1 | contig 14071 bp, 8 predicted proteins | sample 7441691 | NCBI WGS metagenome assembly JACCDN01 (sample SAMN15323439, study PRJNA562643) | freshwater metagenome | isolation source: river surface water | place: USA:Blue River Watershed | collected 2017-08-16
ATCGCGATGGCAGTGGCGGGTGGCAGTCCGAGCTGTACACACAAGGCTCCGGCAAGCGCCGGGGCAGCCACGGGCCGAAGATTGCGCCGTTGTTCATGCCGCATCAGCCAGTGAACAGGCTGGGAGGAAAAATCCTTCAGCGTGAGTGATCCGGTGGCGATCTGCTGCAACGCCCGCATCCAGCTGGCGCTGACGGTATTGTCCATGACGGGCAGCGCGAGCTCGACCCACGTCACCGTGTGCAGCAGCATGCGTTGCCACAGGAACTGCATGGCCTGCTCGGCAGGTACGTCGTCATCGAGCCAATGCCGTACCTCGCTGGCGGCGGACACCCATGTGCTGGCCAGTCCGTTGATCAGGTGGGTGGGCAGGCCAGTGGTCTCCAGCAGGTGCGCCTTGATGCTCCCCTCAACGCTTGTATCGAGCGGGCAGTTGTTTTTCAGGGTCATGAAAAAGGGCAGCGTCAATGCCTGCTGCAGCGCCGCCTTGTTGGTCTCTACCCATTGCGTGGCCGCTTGTCGCAGCCACGCCGCTTGCGCAGACCGACCATAAACAGTTCGCTGCCGCCATTGCGCATCGGCGTGCATGGGCAGCGCAGTGGTCGGCGCAGTGGCGGGCAATGTCGCTGGCGATGCTGTCGACGGAGTGGACGAGGATGTGGATGGCGCTGCCGATGAAGCTGCCGATGAGGCTGACGATGATGCAGCCGACGATGCAGCCGACGATGCAGCCGACGATGTTGCGCCCGTTGCATGGGCCGTCGCATCGTCGGCCCGATGCAGAAAAATGTCGGCCGCATGCAATGCCCATTGCGGCAGCCAGTACCAATCGGTGCCGGCTGGCGTGGCCGTCAACGCCTGCTGCAATGGCAAAAACAGCGACGGATACAGTCCGCTGGCGGCGATCGCCGCCAGATCACCGTCGGCGCGACGGATCGCATCGAAAGCGAGGATGATCTCGTCGCCATCCGGCTCGCTGTTTGCCCAGCGTGGGGCTTGCGTTGTCGCCATCAGGTCCAGAACCTCGAGCGTGGCGGCCTGATTCCCGCGATGACCATCGATGGCAAGCCGCCACAAGGATGCCCGGTGGGCGACCTCCTGCCCGGCCGGCCTGGCGCCAAGTGCGAGGAACAGGGCGACGGCATCGGTCCGTCCAAGGCGCAGTGCGCGTTGCAGCAACTGGTCCGGATCCTGTGCATCGTCGGTATGGAAAGGATAGTCGCTGGCCAGCAAGCGCAGGCAGTCGATGGGCGCATGATTGGCGAGCGCCGGTACCAGCGCTGTTTCGGTCTTCCAGTCGACACTGTCCGTCAGGGTCGCGCCATGCTCGAGCAGGAAGGCAATCATGTTGGCATCGTGCGCAATGGCCGCGATATGCAGCGGAGGCAGGTCGCCCTGATTCGGGTCCGCGCCATGGTGCATCAGTAAACGCATCATGGTCTTGTTATTGCTGGCGGTCGCGACCATCAGCGGCGTGACCTCTCGTCCTGCCGGCAACAGGTGATGGCAGAACAAACGATTGAGCGAATTCGGCGACAGTGCGGTGGTGCACACGTTCATCTCCGCACCCGCATCGAGCAAGACATGGGCGGATGCCACACTATCGTTGACTACCGCATGGAATAGTGCGCTGCGACCTTCGTTGTCCAGCGCATCGATATCCATATGGATGGGATCAATCAGTACGCGGCAGCACGCATCGAGATTCATCATCGCTGCCTGCATCAGCAAGTCGATGCCATTGTCCGGTACCTCTGGCAGTCTCGCGCCGAGCGCCAGCAGGGTGGCCAACGCATGCGGGCGATCGCTGGCGACGGCGATCGTCAACACGTCGCGTCCGAGTGAATCGCGGTAGTCGAGCGATGCACCGGCCGCCAATGCATCCTTGATCAGGGGCAGCAGTGCATGCTGGTCGGCATAGTAAATCGCCGTCAGCAATGCTTGCTCAGCCTTGCGGACCGATGCCTCGGACTGGTGGCGTGCAACGGAAAAATCCGGTCGTTCGGGCAGGGGGCTGGGCGAGTTGGCTCGCATACGGTTCTCCGTCCATGGGTTCGATGAGCCCATGCGTCATGGAGAACGGGTGCGGAGTTCCCGAAGGGTCACGCGATCGCGGCGGCGCTACCGGATTGAGTCGGCTACCGGAAATGCAGCCGATGAACGCATCCATCGAACGCATTCGATGAGTGCATCCCCTTCACCACCTTGTGATGATGCGGGCAAGCAGCCGGCTTCAGCTCGGCGCAGCCGCGCCGTCGATAGCGTCCAGCGATTCCTGCAGCTGCAGCCATTCGGCCTCCAGTGCATCCATCTGCTGACGGGCCTGCGCCTGGCGTGCCAGCGTGTCGCGCAATTCCTCTTTGCGCGCAGCGTCGTAGATACCTTCGCTGGCCAGTGCCTGCTCGTCAACGGCCAGCTGCTGGCCGATGCGTGCCATGTCGGCCTCGACGCTTGCGAGGCGCTTTTGCAGCGGTTTGCGCTGTGCCGACAGTCGCTGCCGGTGCTCGGCGTCCAGACGACGCTGTTCCTTGCGGTCGGCGCCAGTCGGCTCGGTGCCGGTCGCTGCGGCTGCATCGGCCGCCGACACACCGGTACCGGCCGACTCAGCAGCCGAGGCGCGCGACTTGAACAGCCAGTCGCGGTAATCGTCGAGGTCACCATCGAAGGGCTGCAGCTTGCCATCAGCGACGATGATGAATTCATCGGTGGTTGCGCGCAGCAGGTGGCGGTCATGCGATACCAGCAGCAGCGTGCCATCGAATTGCGCGAGTGCCTCGGTCAATGCCTCGCGGGTTTCGAGGTCGAGGTGGTTGGTCGGCTCATCCAGCAACAGCAGGTTGGGCTTTTGCCAGACGATCAGCGCCAGCGCCAGCCGCGCTTTCTCGCCGCCGGAGAAGGGTGCGATCGGGCTCTTCACCATCTCGCCGGGGAAGTTGAAGCTGCCGAGGAAGTCACGCAACTCCTGCTCGCGCACGTCGGGCGCGATGCGCGTCAGTGCCATCAGCGGCGTATCGTCAGGGCGCAGCATCTCCAGTTGATGCTGCGCGAAATAGCCGATCACGAGACCCTTGCCGAGGCGGGCAGTGCCGGTCAGCGGGGCGATGTCGCCGGCAATGGTCTTGATCAGCGTGGATTTGCCGGCGCCGTTCACGCCCAGCAGGCCGATGCGCTGGCCGCCTTGCAACGAGAAATCGATGCGGTGGACGATGGTCTTTGCGCTGTCATCGTCAAGACGGTAACCGGCATCGACTTTGTCCAGCACCAGCAAGGGGTTCGGTGCGCGTTCCGGCTCGCGGAACTCGAACGAAAATTCCGCCGCAGCGCGCAGCGGCGCCAGCTCTTCCATCCGTGCCAGGGCCTTGATGCGGCTTTGCGCCTGCTTGGCCTTGGTGGCCTTGGCCTTGAAGCGGTCAATGAAGGATTGCAGATGCGCGCGCTTGCGTTGCTGCTTGTCGAGCATGGATTGCGCCAGCTCCAGTTGCGCGGCGCGCTGCTTTTCGAAACCGCTGTAGTTGCCGCTGTAGCGCTTGAGCTTGCGCTCGTCGATATGCACGATCACATTGGTCAGGCCATCGAGGAAGTCGCGGTCATGCGAGATCACCAGCAGCGTGCCCGGGTAGCGCTTGAGCCAGTCTTCCAGCCACAGGATCGCATCGAGGTCGAGGTGGTTGGTCGGTTCATCGAGCAGCAGCAATTCGGACGGACACATCAGTGCCTGCGCAAGGTTCAGCCGCATGCGCCAGCCGCCGGAGAAGCTGGACACGGGGTGCGTCATTTGTGCCAGCGTGAAACCGAGGCCGGTCAGCAATTGTTCGGCGCGCGAGCGCACGGTGTACGCATCGGCATCGGCCAGCAGCGCATGCAGCTCGGCAATGCGGTGTCCGTCCGCCGTGCCGCCTTGCGCTTCCAGTGCCGCCAGTTCGTTTTCCAGTTGGCGCAGCTGCACATCGCCGTCGATAGCGTAGTCGACCGCCGAGCGCTCAAGCGCGGGAGTCTCTTGCGCGACATGCGCGACGCGCCAGGCTTTCGGGAAATCGATGGCACCGCCGTCCGGATGCAGCTCGTTGCGCAGCATCGCAAACAGCGTGGACTTGCCGCTGCCGTTGGCGCCGATCAGGCCGACTTTTTCGCCGGGGTTGATGGTGAGGTCGGCCGCGTCGAACAGCACTTTCGTGCCGCGCATCAGCGCCAGCGATTGCAGGCGAATCATGGCGAACTCAGAGTTGGTCAGCGGTCAGCAGGAAGACCTGCTCATCACCGGCGCTGGTCGACAGCCAGGTCAGCTCGTAGTCGGCAAATGCTGCTTCTGCATACGGGAATTCATTGCCGATTTCGACCACCAGCACGCCGCCCGGATTCAGTCTGGCCTTCGCGCCGGCCACGATGGTGCGCACCAGGTCCATGCCATCGTCGCCGCCGGCCAATGCCATCTGCGGCTCGGCACGGTATTCAGCCGGCAGGCTGCGCATGGATTCGCTGTTCACATACGGCGGGTTGGTAACGATCAGGTCGTAGGTCTTGCCCTTCGGGAGTTTGGCGTACAGGTCGGACTCGATCAGGGTGATACGTTCCTGCAGCTGGTAGTCCTCGACATTGCGGTGCGCGACGGCGAGTGCATCGGGCGACAAATCCACCGCATCGATCTGTGCATGCGGGAACGCATCCGCCAGCAGGATCGCAAGGCAGCCGGAACCGGTGCACAGTTCCAGCACGTCGCTGACGCCCCAGGGGTCTTGCACCCAGGGCTGGAACTGTTCGGGGATCAGTTCCGCGATGAAGGAGCGCGGCACGATGACGCGCTCATCCACGTAGAAATTGAAGTCACCGAGCCAGGCTTCATTCGTGATGTAGGCCGCCGGCACGCGGTTGACCGCGCGCCGTTCTATCACTTTCAGCAGGGCCGAGATTTCGTCGGGCAGCAAGCGTGCATCGAGGAAGGGATCGAGCTTGTCGATGGGCAGCTTCAACGTATGCAGCAGCAGGTACGCCGCTTCGTCATACGCATTGCTGCTGCCGTGGCCAAAGAACAGGCCTTCGGTATTGAAGCGGGTAACGGCGTGGCGCAGCAGGTCGCGCAGGGTCTGGAAAGGTGGGTTCACAGCAGCAGATTTTCCAGCGTGCGCCGGTAGATGTTTTTCAGTGGCTCGATTTCGTTGACCGCGATGTGTTCATCGATCTTGTGGATGCTGGCATTGGTCGGGCCAAACTCAACCACTTGCGGGCAGATCTGTGCGATGAAACGGCCATCGGAGGTGCCGCCCGTGGTCGACAGCTCGGTGTCGAGGCCGGTCTCGGCCTTGATCGCGGCGCTCATCGCATTGCTGAGATCGCCTTTCGGGGTCAGGAAGGGCAGGCCGCCGACGGTCCACTTCAGGTCGTAGTCGAGCCCGTGCTTGTCCAGCACGGCGTGTACACGCTGCTGCAGGCCTTCGACCGTGCTCGCGGTCGAGAAGCGGAAATTGAAATCGATCACGCACTCGCCCGGGATCACATTCGATGCGCCGGTGCCGGCATGGATGTTCGACATCTGCCATGAGGTGGGCAGGTAGTGCTCGTTGCCCTGGTCCCATTCGATGGCGACCAGTTCGGCCAGCGCCGGCGCGGCGAGGTGGATCGGGTTTTTCGCCATGTGCGGGTAGGCGATGTGGCCCTGAATGCCCTTGACCACCAATTTGCCCGACATCGTGCCGCGGCGGCCATTCTTGATCATGTCGCCGATCTGCTTCACCGAGGTGGGTTCACCGACGATGCAATAGTCGAGTTGCTCGCCACGTGCCTTCAGCTGGTTGCAGACGATCACGGTGCCGTCGATGGCCGGGCCTTCTTCATCACTGGTGATCAGGAAGCCGATCGAGCCTTTGTGGTCCGGATGCGCGGCGATGAATTCTTCGCAGGCGACCACCATCGCCGCCAGCGACGTCTTCATGTCGGCTGCGCCACGGCCATACAGGCGGCCATCACGATGGGTTGGCACGAAGGGATCGGACGACCATTTGTCGAGGGGGCCGGTCGGCACCACATCGGTATGGCCGGCGAACACCAGCAGCGGTTGTGCCGTACCTTTGCGCGCCCACAGATTGGTGACATCGCCCGAAGCGATGGTCTCGCAATGGAATCCCAGCGGCGCAAGCCGTTCGGCCATCTTCAGCTGGCAGCCGCCGTCGGCCGGGGTGACGGAGTGCAGCGCGATCAGTTCTTCGGTCAGCGCCAGCGTTGGAGTCTTGCTCATGTCAGTGCCTGTTCATACTGGTCGGCGTCGTAACCGACGACGACGGTCGCACCCTTGACGATCACGGGACGCTTGATGACGCTGGTGTTGGCCAGCATCAGTGCGGTCGCGCTGTCGGCATCGACGACGGCAGCCTTCTGCGCATCGGACAGGCCGCGCCAGGTCGTGCCCTTGCGATTGACCAGCACGTCCCACGGCTGCCTCCTGAGCCAAGTGGCCACGGTGGCGGTGTCCAGTCCGGCTTTCTTGAAGTCGTGGAAGTCGTAGGCGATGCCGCGCTGTTCAAGCCACGTGCGGGCCTTCTTGACGCTGTCGCAGTTGGGGATGCCGTAGAGGGTGATCATGGTGTTTGACGTCACTGGATCCCGGCCTGCGCCGGGATGACGGTGGGCTATCGAGAAACCGTCGCTGCGTCATTCCGGCGCAGGCCGGAATCCAGTGTCGTTCAGTTCAGTCGCGCAGCAGTTCGTTGATGCTGGTCTTCGCGCGGGTCTTTTCATCGACGCGCTTCACGATCACCGCGCAGTACAGGCTGTATTTGCCATCGGCCGACGGCAGGTTGCCGGACACCACGACCGAGCCTTCCGGAATGCGGCCATAGGTCACTTCGCCGGTGGCGCGATCATAGATCTTGGTCGATTGGCCGATATACACGCCCATCGAGATCACCGAGTTCGCTTCGACGATCACGCCTTCGACAACTTCCGAGCGCGCGCCGATGAAGCAGTTGTCTTCGATAATGGTCGGATTGGCCTGCATCGGTTCCAGCACGCCACCGATACCGACGCCACCGGACAGGTGCACGTTCTTGCCGATTTGGGCGCAGGAGCCGACGGTAGCCCAGGTGTCAACCATGGTTCCTTCATCGACATAGGCGCCGATGTTCACGTAGGACGGCATCAGCACCACGTTCTTGCCGATGAAGGAGCCGCGACGTGCGACGGCTGGCGGCACCACGCGGAAGCCGCCTTTCGCGAAATCGTCCGCAGTGTAATTGGCGAACTTGGTCGGCACTTTGTCATAGAACTGCATGCCACCGCCGCCCGGAATGGTGACGTTGTCTTCGAGGCGGAACGACAGCAGCACGGCTTTCTTCACCCACTGGTTCACGACCCAGCTGCTGCTGTCTTTTTGCGCGACGCGCAGCGTGCCGGCATTCAGTTGCGCGAGCACGTCGGCGACCGCATTGCGGACGTCGGACGGTGCCGACTTCGGCGAGAAATTGGCACGCTCTTCCCAGGCGCTGTCGATGAAGGATTGCAATTCTTGTGTCATGGTGTCTCTGAAAAAAAAAGAAAAACAGGTTGTTCGGGCTGATTCGGGTGCTGAGCAAGACACTGGCTCCCGGCTTGCGCCGGGATGACGCTCAGTGGCCGGTGGCCTCTTGCTCTGTCGTCCCGGCGCACGCCGGGACCCAGCGTCTTACAGTTTCAAGTGCCTATTTTTTACACGACGGCGTGGAGAGGACTTACCCAGCCAGCTTGCGCGTGAACTCGACGATGCGCTGCGCGGCTTCCACGCATTCATCCACTCCGGCGACCAGCGCCATACGGATGCGGTTCGCGCCCGGGTTGACACCGTGCGCATCGCGCGCGACATAGCTGCCCGGCAAAACAGTCACATTATATTCGGCGTACAGGCGCTTCGCGAACTCGGTATCGCTGATGCTCGCCAGCTTGTCGACCTTCGCCCACAGGTAGAAACCGGCGTCGGGCAGCGCCACATCCAGCACCTCGGCCAGCATCGGCGTCACCTGATTGAACTTGCGGATGTACTTGTCGCGGTTGTCTTCGACATGCTTTTCGTCGTTCCACGCGACGATGGACGCTGCCTGCACGGACGGGCTCATCGCGCTGCCATGGTAGGTGCGGTACAGCAGGAACTGCTTCAGGATGGCCGGATCGCCGGCGACGAAGCCCGAGCGCATGCCCGGCACGTTCGAGCGCTTCGACAGGCTGGAAAACGCGATCAGCCTTTCGTAGCCTCGGCCGAGCTTGTGTGCAGCCTCCATTGCACCTAGAGGCTTGCTGTCGCCGAACCAGATCTCGGAATAGCACTCATCGGCGGCGATCACGAAGCCGTGTTTGTCGGACAGCGCGAACAGTTCCCGCCAGTCGTCCAGCGTCAGCACCGCACCGGTGGGGTTGCCCGGGGTGCAGATGAACAGCAGCTGCACGCGCGGCCATATGTCAGCCGGCACGCTCGAGAAATCGGGCGCGAAATTGCGCGCCGGGTCCGAGTTCACGAAATACGGCTCGGCGCCGGCGAGGAAGGCCGCGCCTTCGTAAATTTGATAAAACGGATTCGGGCAGACCACGACGGATTTCGCGGCCGGGTCAATCACGGCCTGTGCCAACGCGAACAGCGCCTCGCGTGAGCCATTCACCGGCAGCACATCGGTGGCCGGGTCCAGCCCGGGCAAGCCATAGCGACGCTCCAGCCAGCGGCAGATCGCGGCGCGCAGCGCATCGCTGCCGGCGGTGGTCGGGTAATTCGCGAGGCCCGCCAGGTTGTCGGCCAGCGCTTGCTGGATGAAAGCCGGCGTCGGATGCTTGGGCTCGCCGATGCCCAGGCTGATGGGCGGATAAGCCGGGTTGGGTTTCACATCGGCAAACAGCTGCCGGAGTTTTTCAAAAGGATAAGGCTGGAGTTTGGCGAGCAGCGGATTCACGGGGGCGCGATGGTTATGCCAGAAAGTCGGCGAATGTTTGGATTTGTTCTGGAAATTCAAGCGATTGCAGCGGCCGCGATTATACCTGCGGGGCGCGCTCGCCGTGCGGGGCATGGGCTTTCCCGCACGTTGATGGCCGCCGGATGATGGCTTGACCGGTGGCTCGCGATCCGCTGCCGATTCGCTTGCCCTGAGGGGAGTAGGGTTGGGCAAGGGGCGGATGTTATGATTGCGCGATTCTACTGACCCGCCGGGAAAACCTCGCAGCGCCACGCAACAGCTGCGCACAAGTCTTCCCGGTTTCTCTTTTTTCATGCTGGAAAAGACGTGCGGTTAACCTCCATCAAACTCTCGGGCTTCAAGTCCTTCGTCGATCCGACCAACTTCCAGGTGCCCGGCCAGCTGGTCGGCGTGGTCGGCCCCAATGGCTGCGGCAAATCCAACATCATCGATGCGGTGCGTTGGGTGCTGGGCGAATCCAAGGCATCCGAACTGCGTGGCGAGTCCATGCAGGACGTGATCTTCAATGGCTCGTCGAACCGCAAGCCTGCAGGCCGTGCGTCGGTCGAACTGCTGTTCGATAACTCTGCCGGCAAGGCCGCCGGCCAGTGGAGCACCTTTGCCGAGATTTCGGTGAAGCGCACGCTGACCCGCGACGGTACGTCGACCTATTACATCAACAACCAGGCAGTGCGTCGCCGCGATGTGCAGGACATTTTCCTCGGCACCGGTCTGGGCCCGCGCGCTTACGCGATCATTGGTCAGGGCATGATTTCGCGCATCATCGAGGCGCGCCCCGAAGAGCTGCGCATCTTCCTCGAAGAAGCTGCGGGTGTGTCCAAGTACAAGGAGCGCCGCCGCGAGACTGAAAACCGGCTGCAGGACACCCGAGAAAACCTGCAGCGCGTGGAAGACATCCTGCGCGAGTTGAACGCCAACCTCGAAAAGCTCGAGAAGCAGGCCGAGGTCGCCACCCGTTACCACGAGCTGCAATCGGATCAGGAAGAGAAGCAGAAGCTGCTGTGGCTGCTGCGCAAGAACGAGGCCAAGGCCGAGCAGGAAAAGTTCATGCGCGATATCGACAAGGCGCAGACCGACCTCGAAGAACAGACCGCGAAGCTGCGCCATATCGAGACCGAGCTGGAGCACATGCGCCAGGCGCATTATGCTGCTGGTGACCGCATGCACCAGGCCCAGGGTGCGCTGTATCAGACCAACTCTGAAATCGGTAGCCTGGAAGCACAGATCAAGTTCGTCATCGAATCGCGCACCCGCCTGCAGAGCCAGCTGAACTCGCTGTCCGCGCAGCGCGAACAGTGGCAGCGCCAGAGCACGCAATTCCAGGACGAACTGTCGAATGCCGAAGTCGGTCTGGAAGAATTTGCGATGCGCGTGGCCGAAGCGCAGCAAGCCGTACAGAACAAGCAGGACGAGATGCCGGCGCTGGAAGAGGCCTGGCGCGCCGCGCAAATGGCAAGCACCGAATCGCGCTCGAAGATCATGCAGGTGCAGCAGCGCATCGAGCTGGAGTCAGCCCACCAGCGCAATGCGTCCAACATCCTGAACAACCTTGCGCAGCGCCGCGAGCGTCTTGCGCAGGAAAAGAATGTGCTCGCTTCGCCCGATACCTCGCAGCTCGACGAGCTGAAAGTTCAGGCAGAAGAAAAGCAGATGCAACTGGAGCAGGCGCAGGGCGAGCTGGATACCGCGCGCGAGCTCCAGCCGAAGCTGGAGCAGGAGCGCCGTGACGCGCAGGAAGCCGTCAACCGCGAGACGGCGGCGCATGCGCAGCTGGAAGCGCGGCTGGCCGCGCTGAAGCAGCTGCAGGAAAGCGTGCAGACCGAAGGCAAGGTCGCGCCCTGGTTGGACAAGCACGAGCTCGGCAAGCTGCCGCGCCTGTGGCAGAAGCTGTCCATCGAATCCGGCTGGGAAACGGCGCTGGAATCGGTGCTGCGCGAACGTTCGGGCGCGCTGGAAGTATCCAACCTCGACTGGGCGAAAGCGTTCTTCAGCGATGCGCCACCGGCCAAGTTGTCGCTGTACTCGACCACCGGCACGCCGCAATCGGACGTGGTGGCACCTACCGGCTACAAGCCGCTGCTGTCGCTGATGCAGCTGAATGATCCGGGCTTGCGCGCGCTGATGCAGGACTGGCTGCACGGCGTGTATGTGGCCGACGATGCAGCGGCTGCGCTGGCGCAGCGTTCATCTTTGCCGGCCGGCGCGACGCTGGTGACGCGTGAAGGCCACCTGGTCAGCAAGTTGTCGGTGCGTTTCTATGCGTCCGATTCCGAGCAGGATGGCATGCTGGCGCGCCAGCAGGAAATCGACAACCTCGAACGCCAGGTACGCGCGCAATCGCTGCTGGCGGATGAAGCGCGTCAGCGCTCGGTGCGTGCGGATGCTGCGCTGACACAGGGCACGGCCCGCCTCGAGCAACTGACGCAGCAGGTGGCGCAGCTGACGCAGGGCATGCACGGCCTGCAGATCGAATTGCTGAAGCTGACCGAAGCGGTCGAGCGCTTCAGCCAGCGCAGCACGCAAATCCATAACGACCTCGCTGAAATCGCCGCGCAGGAAGCGGAGCAGCAAGCCATTACCGCCGAGGCCGAGCAAGCGCTGGAACAACTCGACATCGAGCTGGGTGATGTGCAGCAAAGCCATGAAGACGGCCAGACGGTCTATCTCGAGCGCGAGCACAAGCTGAATGGTGCGCGCGAACAGCTGCGTGAGCTGGAGCTGGCCGCACAGCAGGCCGAGTTTGCACAGCGCTCGCACGAAAACCGCATCGAAGAACTCAAGCGCAGCATCAGCACCGCGCTGGAGCAATCCGCGCAATTGTTCGCCAGCATGGAGCAGGGTCAGCTGGAGCTGGAATCGCTGGACGACCAGGCGGCGCAGGCCGGCCTGCAGTCACTGCTGGAGCGCCGCAGCGAACAGGAAGTGGTGCTCGCGAACGCGCGCCACGAACTCGACCAGCTGACGCAGCGCATGCGCGGCATGGACGAAGGCAAGCTTGCTGCCGAGCGGGCGCTGCAGCCGATGCGCGAGCGCATCATGGAACTGCAGTTGAAGGAACAGGCCGCACGCCTGAACCAGGAACAATATGCGGAGGCGCTGGCCAATACCCAGGCCGACGAGGCTGCGCTACAGGCCAAACTGACGGACGACATGCGTCCGTCTTACCTGCAGGGCGAAGTGACGCGCCTGACCAACCAGATCAATGCGCTGGGCCCGGTGAACCTGGCTGCGCTGGACGAACTGGCGCAGGCGTCCGAGCGCAAGAACTTCCTCGACGCGCAGAATGCCGACCTGGTGGAAGCGATCACGACGCTGGAAGATGCGATCGCGAAGATCGACATGGAAACCCGCGATCTGCTGCAGGGCACTTTCGACAAGGTCAACCATCACTTCGGTGAGCTGTTCCCGGTGCTGTTCGGCGGCGGCAATGCGAAGCTGGTGATGACCGGCGAGGAAATCCTCGACTCCGGCGTGCAGGTGATGGCGCAGCCGCCGGGCAAGAAGAACGCGACCATCCATCTGCTGTCCGGCGGCGAAAAAGCACTGACGGCGACGGCACTGGTGTTCTCGATCTTCCAGCTGAACCCGGCGCCGTTCTGCTTGCTGGACGAGGTGGACGCACCGCTCGACGACGCCAACACCGAGCGCTTCTGCAACATGGTCAAGAAGATGTCGGCCTACACGCAATTCCTGTTCATCTCGCACAACAAGATTGCGATGGAGATGGCGCAGCAACTGATTGGCGTGACGATGCAGGAACAGGGTGTGTCGCGCATCGTCGCGGTGGACATGGAGTCGGCGGCCAACCTGGCCACGGAGCAGCAGGCGGCCTAGTGTGCGTTCGAGAACCGGTTCCCGCTACGGTTCCCGCACGGGCACGGTTGAGGACAGCTTGAGCACGGATCAGCACGCATGAGTCGGGCTGGTGAAGCGATGCGGTGGGTTCAGTCCCACAGCGCTGCGGAGCGGGCCATCGCGGCGCGCTTCTGGTAGTAGGCTTCATTCTCTTCGGCCTCACGTGCGCGGGAGTGTTCGACCGCTGCGCAGATCAGGTAATGTTCTTCGGCGCGTCGATACCACCACTGGCGAACCCAGCGGCTAATGGGCCGGACGGACAGCATGGTGAGGGTGTTGAACTTGATTTCCGAGGTATTGGCCATGTACAGGTCCTCCCTGAATGTTGTGTTTGTTATCGTAATGACAAAACTTTTCAGGTTCTTGATTAACGTCAACTTTGCTGAGCGCCGACCGGGAACTTGCTTCGCGGCATGAATCAGCGAAGAACAGGGCTGGCCATGCGGCCGTCTTCCCGTAAAATGTTTCTTTATTGAATATCTTTGAGCGAAAGAGCGCGGAATGACTGAGCTGCAGGCAAGCCTGATGGCGATAGGTGGCGTGATCGTGGTGGGCGTGATCTCCTACAACAAGTGGCAGGAGTGGCGCGCAAAGAAGTCGGTCGACCAGGCGTTTTCGCCGCTGGAAGACGATGTGCTGATGGGCGGTGGTAACACTGCACGGCAGGAGCCGGTGCTGTCGCCGTTCGAAGGGCCGGATGCGGTCGTCGCGCATGCGCATGATGACGTGGTGCACGGCGCTCATGCACTGCATGACGGCGAGGCCGCAACGCACAAGGCATCGCACGAAGCTGCGGATGATGGCGGTCAGGACGATCGGCCCTATCAGAATCATCAGGGCCATCAGGGTCATCCAGGCGATCCGGGCCATGCTGCCGCGTCGGCATCGAGCTCCGCTGCTGCCGGCGGCCGCTCAGCCTTCATCGAAGCCCATGCGAAGCCGTCGCTGCTGGACGAGGCGATCGATTGCATCATCCCGCTGGCGCTGGACGCGCCTTTGCGCGGTGAAAAAATTTCTGCCGCCTTCCAGCCGCTGCACATCATCGGCAACAAGCCGGTACGCGTGATCGGCGAGAACGAAACCGGGCAATGGGAGCCGGTTGCGGTGGGGGGCATCTACAGCGCGTTGCAAGTCGGTGTGCAGCTGGCCACGCGCGCGAATGCGCTGACCGAGCTGGAATTCTCCGAACTGGCGAGCCGCCTGAACCAGCTGTCCGACGAACTCGGCGCATCACCGGAACTGCCCGAGATGGCCGACACCATGGCCGCTGCGCGCGCGCTGCACCAGCAGGTGCAT
>JACCDN010621380.1_pt1 | contig 14058 bp, 12 predicted proteins | sample 7441691 | NCBI WGS metagenome assembly JACCDN01 (sample SAMN15323439, study PRJNA562643) | freshwater metagenome | isolation source: river surface water | place: USA:Blue River Watershed | collected 2017-08-16
ACAAAATCTTTTTGCCTTTCACATTGTGGACTGCAGAGAGCGAATTTCCTGAGAAAATAACGGCATCATATTGTTTCAAAACTCCCGTTCCGAAACGGAATAGAATATTTTGCCAAAAATGACGGATACCAGGTAAAAGAATTGGTCGACCCAATTTGTGTACACGCATTTGACTAAGGTCGAAGGTTTTGTCTGTGGTGAACCAAGTGACGATATCAGCGTCGAAATGTTGAGCCAAAAGTAACATCATTCTATCTCCACCACTTTTTGCTAAAAAATAATCATGAATGATGGCGATTTTCATAAGTTTTGATTATGTCATTGATACCTTGTAAGAAATTTTCTTCACTAAACTTTGTTGCTCTAGCGATACAATCAGCTTTTTTGGTAAGGGCTTCTTTACCATCGAGAGCACGCACAGCTGCAATGATGCTTTCTACTGATGTTTCTGGGAGTAGAATACCTGTTTTGTCAGTCATAATTTCATGGAACGCACCTTCATTACTAGCGATCACCGGTTTTCCTGCTGAAAGTGACTCAGTGACTCCCATACCAAAGTCTTCATCAACTGAGACATAAATACTGGCGATGCAGTTACCGACTAAGTCGAGGATTTCTTCTTCAGAAACCAACCCTTTGACAATAATATTATCGTGGCCAGCCGCAATTTTTTGAATTTTTTTTAATTCAGGTCCACCTGAAGCAATAATTAATTTTTTGTCAGGCATTTGCGTAAATGCTTTGGCTATCAAGTCTACGCGTTTTACTTGTTCTAGCCGGCCAAATGATAAGTAATAGTCACTTTGGCCTTTCCACGTAAATCTATTGATATTGCAAGGTGGGTAGACGATTGAACTGTCATGTCCGGTGAATTTGCGTAACTTATTTTGAATATTACCGGAGTTACTGATGATGCAGTTCATGAAGGTCAGTAGGTACTCATAATTGCGTCGGTACATCCAAGTATAGAAACGGTAAAAAGGCTGAATATACCAAGGAAATTTCTTGAGATAATAATCTCGATCAGCATACACATGCCGTGGTGGGGTGTGGCAATAAAGAATTTTGGTAACAGTCTCAGGTAAAAAAGGCGCACTGTCTAAACAGTTGCCGAAATACATCACAATGTCGTAGTTAGCCAAATCGGCAGCAATTTTTTGAAATGCCCGTCTTTGGTAAAAGTATCTTACTAGAGGACTATTCATTCTTCTAAAAACAGTCTTAACTCGTAGATGAGCAAGATTGAAGCTCTCGTTGAGGACGTAACCAGTATACACATCAGCATCTAATGCTTCAGCCAAGATCATTTCTAGGCGTTCAGCTCCGCCTCTTACTTGAAAATGTTCAACGACAAAGGCGATTTTCATAGACAAAATTAGGCTACTGCAGGAGCTGCTCGATGCAAACTTGGGTGACAGTAACCTTGATGCTTAGTATCACACGCTTCACAGCACACATACTGACGATGACAAATATCATCGATGCAGTTGAGATATCTGGCAGTCTTTACACCGCAATGTTCACATTCGGAAATGATATTGTCATTGGCCTTTACTGAGATGCGTTTATCGAAGACATAGCAATGTCCATCAAAGCCAAATTCTGGATGTTTCTCAATATACTTAATAATGCCACCATGAAGTTGGTAGACATTTTTGAAGCCTTTTTGACGGAGATAGGCAGAAGCTTTTTCACAACGAATGCCTCCAGTGCAGTAGGTGATCACTTTTTTGTCTTTGAGTGCTGCTAGCTCTTCGACAGCTTTGGGCCAGTCACGAAAATTGTCGATGTCCGGTGTGATGGCATTCGTAAATTTGCCAATTTTAGACTCATAATTATTGCGAGCGTCGACGATCACAATATCATGATCATTTTGTAGCATTTCATGGAGCTGATCTGGTTCCAGATAAGTACCAGTCATGCTCATATCTACAGGGATTGGGGCTTTGAGTGAAACAATTTCATCACGCACTTTGATGCTCATTTTAGGAAATGCCGGGCTATCATCGTTACCTAATTTAAATTCCATATCAGCAAATTCAGGCATGGCGTGCATGATTGCCATGTATTGGTCGGTGGCGTCTTGGCTACCAGAAACTGTCCCATTGATACCTTCATGGGCGATAATAATACGGCCTTTGAGGTGCAATTGATTACAGAGCGTTTTGTGCTCACGCATCATTGCCAATGGGTCAGCAATTGGGGTGTATTTATAATAAAGTAAAATAATCTGCTTCATACAAGTGACTACATCTGTGAACATATACAACGCTATTATTACCAGGGAACGGCAAGATTGTCATCTCCTTTGAATTGGTATCCATTGGAATCATTTCTACCGAAACTTGGCTTTCTAATTCATCCTGAACGAAACGTAGTGGAGCTGAAGGATCTGGCTGACACTAAGTATGAGTAATTCTTAAAGATTTTTCTGAGGATAAAGCAAGTTCTTTTCCTTATCATATTTGAGCACGCTTACAATCTTTCCTTCGAGCTCTCCCAGAACTAGCTCAGTGGTGTATTTTTTGTTAGCAACAATAGCCTGGCCCATTTTTATTTTTAGATAAGCTTCATTAGTTAATGCTGCTGTTTCAAATGTAGGGACAATTGAACTGAAGCTAATACTGGGACTGTTTTCAGATAGATCCGAAAGGTCGATGGCGTCTTTTAACTGGCAAGATCCAATGCTAGTACGCTTCAATGCTGTAATATATCCTCCACAGTTGAGTCTCTGACCTATGTCGTGAATCAAAGAACGAATATAGGTGCCAGAGCTTACATGAGTATCAATAGTTAACTCAGGATACCTAAAGTCCACTATGTCGATACTATAGATACTCACCATGCGTGATGGGATTTTGATAGTTTGCCCCTCACGAGCATATTCGTATGCCTTTTTACCTTGAATCTTTACTGCAGAGTGTTGTGGTGGAGTTTGTTCAATATCGCCAGAAAATTCTTGTGCAACGCGTTTAATATCTTTGCTGCTAGGAATGATTGGATCTGTAGTTTCTATGATGTTACCCTCACTATCATAAGTACTAGAAGTAGCGCCTAATCGAGCAGTGCAACGATAGGTTTTGTCTAAACCGACCACATACTCTAGCAGTTTTGTATCTGTTCCAGTGGCCACGATCATCAATCCAGAAGCGAGAGGGTCTAGAGTGCCAGCATGACCTATACGTTTCATGTTCAATGCTTTGCGCATTTTATAAATCACATCGTGAGAGGTGATGCTGGTTGGTTTATTGATGAGATAGAACACAAAATAATTGATAGTTAATAGTGTAAACCTAAAGAATGTATCAGTTTTTAGTGATTTGCTAATTCTTTAATTACCTCGCGTTCATTCCAGGGAATCGTTTTATCTTTGATCACTCTGCTAGTTTCATTCCCCATGCCCATGATCATGACGATGTCATGAGGTTTGGCTATTTTGAGAGCATGTTTAATTGCTTCTCGACGGTCATTGATCACGGTGACTTTGTCTTTATTTTTTGGTTCAACTCCTTTGACTATCATTTCTCTGATTTGCTGAGGATCTTCGAAGTAGGGTTCGTCATCAGTAACAATTACGACATCACAAAGCTCACTAGCAATTTTACCAATGATGGGGCGTTTTGCTTGGTCACGGTCACCGCAGGCACCGAAGACAGCAATGAGTCTCCCACTGTCGATTTTTTTTACTGCCGATAAAGCGATGCGGTATGCTTGCGGGGTGATGGTGTAATCAATGAGTACCGTGTAATCTGTACCAAGCTCAATTTTTTCCATCCTACCTGGTACACCGTGGAAGCTACTTAAGGCAGTAACACATTGCTCTATGGTCAATCCTACCGTAGTACAGGCACTAATGCAGGCTATTGCATTAAGAATATTATATTCACCAAACATCGGAATGGCGACGTGATATTGTTGACCTTGGAAATGAATAGTCGCTTCTAGTCCATGAGTATTGGTTGTGAGGTTGGTGTAGTGAATGTCATTGGCATTCTCGATTCCAAAGGTGAGACTTTCCGTACTCATGTGGGTGAGCGGTTCTAAGAATGGGTCATCGCCATTAATGATGCCAAACCTACTTTTTTGAAAGAGTACTGCTTTTGCTTCACGATATTTTTCCATGGTCAGATGGTAGTCTAGATGTTCGTGACTGAGATTGGTGATGACTGCTGTATGAATTGGAATACCGGCTAAGCGTCCTTGATCTAAAGCATGTGAAGAAGATTCTAGTACTAAGTATTCTACCCCGTGAGTTTGGAACTTTTTTAAATAATGATTCAGTGCTTTGGGGGAGAGAGAGGTCTTGTGGGTTTCATTTGTTTCCACATGATCATTCCAGGCAAAGGTAGTGGTAGTAAGCATTCCTGCTTTTTTGTCCGCATACTTTAAGCAATGAAAAATCATTTGTGATGTGGTGGTTTTACCATCAGTTCCCGTGACACCGATTACCACCATATCTTTTGCAGGATACTTAGCTTTTTTCGCATAATATTTACCTTTCAAGCGGTGATAGATGAGGCGGGGCCAGAAACGGTATGGGATTAAACGTTTGAGTCGATTCAACATGGGGAATTCAAAATCAGTTTGAGTATAAGGAATGGCAGGGGGAGTTGAAAGTGGAAAGTTGAAAATTGAAAGTTAGACGCCCAGGTCTAGGGTGTCGTCGCAAGTCCACCAATTAATTCATCCAGAGCGTAACGAAGTGGAGTCGAAGGATCTGGCCGACATACGGCTCGGTGAAATTATTAAGATTGAGGCCTGAGATCTGAGTTAAGGTTCTAGAATTCAGGGCTCTGCATTCTGAACTCTGAATTGACAGCTGTGATTTGCTGTTATAGTTTTTATTCTCATTTATTTGTACTTATGAAAGTTGGTTTGCATCAGGCTTCATCTGTGCGAGGTTGGTCTTCTGGGAAAAAATATCCTTATATTGTTCAGAAATTTGGTGGTGAGTCAGTAGATGAGACAGAAAAGGTATTCGCAATGTTGGAGCATGATGAAGGAAGTAAAAAACTAGCTGTAGTTTCAGCTTTTTCTAAAGTGACAGATAGCTTATTTGCTATTCTCAAAGCCCGGAAGAGCGAACAGATTGAAGTTAGTGATTTTGATCCGGTAATTGACCGGAGCCTCGCTCGGCTGAGATCTTCCAACGAAGCTTTGGCTGCTAGAATTAGAGTGGAAATTTTGGGTGTTGTGGGTGAGGTCGTAAATGAAGTGAACCAATTACCGAGTCAAGCGTCCGTTACTAGAGAAGATCTGGTGATTGGTCTTGGGGAGAGAATTGCTGCACGCGTAGTAGCAGCTCATTGTAATTTGCTTGATAATAATCAGAGTAAATATGTTGCTGTAGATCTTTCTGATATTGCCAGGGGCGATTTGGAAATTGATCCGAGTGATTCTAATTGGCAACCTAAGTTCTTTAGTGCAATTAAACCTAGATTAGTAGCTAGGATTAAGCCTTTGATTGATGCTGGCAAAATACCAGTGATCACTGGCTACATGGGCCGATTACCGGGTGGAACAATGAAAGTGATGGATCGTGGATATTCTGATTCTACATTGATGCTTATTGCCGATGCCTTGGCTGCTACATTGTTGATAGAACAGAGAGTTCGTGCTGATGTTTGTAAAACTGTTATTGGCGTTTTGAGTGCAGATCCGAAAGCTTTTGACCGTAAGACTGTTGGAATGCGTAGAGGGGAAATACTTACTGATGATTATAAGCCTAGTCTGAGACCAGTTCTTACTAAGAAAACCGTGGCCCGTCTTGCAGCTACTGGGATGAAGGCAGTTAATGCAGTTGCTGCTGATATTTTAGAAAAAGCTTCCAATGTTGATGCTCTCGTCAGGCATACTTTTTATCCTCGGGCTACAAGCTTTACTGTAATATTAGATCGATTGCCAAGCTCTGCTCCAGCGGGGTTGAAAGTAATAGCTCATAAACCTCAACATCGTTTATTGATTCAAAATACTTCTCAGTTGAATCAAACTGGTTGGATTGCCAAATTGTTAGCTATAATAGCAACAGAGCAAGTTTCAGTGAATGTTGTAGATTCTACAGACAACACCTGTACAATTTTGGTAGATAAAGATGCGAGTAAGCTGGAGAAAATTAAGGAAGCATTGCAGCTTTTAGGTAATATTACGGAATTATCTACAGTTGGATGGATTACTTGTGCAGAGGATGGTAAACGAGATATTGATGACAGTAATGCAGATTTTCAGCGAGCCCTTGCTGAACTTTACCGTAATAGAATTAAAGTAATCCGCTCAACGGCGACTGCTGGCAGAGAGATTACTCTTATGGTTCCTGAAAAGCATATGGTTCATGCAGTTCGTTATCTCCACCAGACAGTTATTAGTCGAAGTTAAAGTTGGAGAGCAGCTAGCTTCTATGCTATCGTCTCGACTGAAATGTTCTATCTATGGATGAAAGAGAATTAAAAGACTATTGGCATGGCGTACTCCGCGCTCTTCAGCCAACTATCAAACGGGCAGAATTTCTGACCTGGTTTGGTAATACCAATGCGCAAAGTTGTGAAGGCGGACAGCTAATTTTAGCTGTGCCTACTATGTTTTATCAATCTTGGATCAACACCAAATATTTGCCTTTGATTACAGCAGAAGCAAAGAAACTGAATAATGAGATTCAATCAGTCAAGGTTGTGGTGGATTCTACTTTAGTGGGGCAGAAGAAAGAAAGTGGTTTGCCGCCGGTGCGTAATAATCCTCCAGTCGATGGTGGCGCTGCTAAAGGTACTCAGTTCTCTCGCAAAGAAATTGGTGGTGATATGGGAGAGCTCACTTCACTCAATCCGCGCTATACTTTGGATAGCTTTGTGGTCGGTCAAGAAAATCAATTAGCATTTGCTGCTGCGAAAGCGGTAGCTAATAATCCTGGTGAAGCTTACAATCCACTGTTTATCTATGGAGGAGTCGGTTTAGGCAAGACCCATTTGCTGCAAGCGATTGGCAATGCTGTTTTGAGCAAGAATGCTCGCAAACGTGTTTATTATGCTACCTCAGAAGAATTTACCAATGAATATATTGGTATGGTACAAAAGAAACGAGCATCTCACTTTAAAGAAAAATATCGCAATCTCGATGTGTTGATTGTCGATGATGTGCAATTTTGGTCTCGAGCAGAACAGACACAAGTAGAGTTTTTTCATACATTCAATGCTCTCTATGAGTCTGGTAAGCAAATCGTTTTGAGCAGCGATCGTCCTCCCCGTGAAATTGCTAATCTCGAACAACGACTTCGTTCTCGTTTTGAGATGGGTATGTTGGTAGATATTCAACCACCTCTTTATGAAACGCGTCTGGCTATTTTGATTACCAAGTGCCAAGAGAAAGGACATTTGCTATCACAAGAAATTTTAGAATATATCGCTAATAATTCTGGTAGCAATGTGCGTGAACTAGTAGGTGTGCTTACGAGTTTGTTGGCTCATATCGATCTCCAAGGGAAAATGCCCAGCTTAGAAGATGTTGCTCATCTTTTTGAACGCAGCATGAAGCCGGAAAAGGCCGTGGTTCCTTCAAGTAGCGGCTATGGTGTTTCACCGATTGGTCATACCCTCAATGAAAAAGACATTCTCAATCTAACAGCAGATGAGTTTAGTTTGGCACCTGATGATCTTTTAAGTGATGTTCGTAAACGAGAAATTTTAGTGCCACGCCAGCTGGCAATGTACTTTATGCGTGAGGAGTTACAACTTTCCTTCGAACGAATTGGCGAAATTTTTGGTGGCAAAAATCATACTACTGTAATGCATGCTTGTCAGAAGATCGAAGAGCAAATCAAAAAGGATAAGGTGTTAGTGAAACATTACAATGCTATCAAACGTACTTTAAGGTAATCACGTATGTCAGGACATTCCAAATGGGCTACAACTAAGCGACATAAATGGGCAATTGATGCCAAGCGCAGTAATAAATTTACCAAACATGCTAAGTTGATTGCTCTTGCTGCTCAAAAAGGTGGAGATCCTAACACCAATTCCACTCTACGTTTGGCAGTAGAAAAGGCCAAGCTCGATAATATGCCCAATGCAAATATTGAGCGTGCAATTAAAAAGGGCACAGGTGAATTAAAAGAAGGTAATCAAATTGAAGAATTGTATTATGAAGCTTATGGGCCAGGAGGTGCTGCACTCTATATTCAAGCTTTAACTGATAATAAAAATCGTACCGCTTCTAATTTACGTACTATTCTGAATAATAATGGTGGTCGCATGGCTGAAAGTGGATCGGTGGGATTTCTCTTTGAAAAACGAGCAGTATTTTTTATTCCTTTGAGCGTAGTGGTCAATAAAGATGATTTGGAATTAGCCCTCATTGATTTGGGTGCAAGTGAAATTGAAACCATTGATCAAGAATTAATGGTAGCTGCTGACTACACCCTCTTTGGTACACTGAAGCATTACTTCGAAGAAAATAAATATCAGCTCAACTCGAGCGCTATCCAGTTCATCCCCAAAATGACAACCGATCTCTCAGAAGAGCATCAAACAGAATTGCAAGAACTCCTTCAAGAGCTTGATGCTGATGATGATGTTAATGAAGTAGCAACAAATGCCAATTAGTTGCTAGCGAGCCAAAATTCGCCATTCGCAATTATTCTCTGTCCGTGTATTTCCACTTCCCATACTGTCTGGGTAGCACCTGTTTGGCTATTTCAGGATGGGCCATGAGTTTTACTGACACCTTTTCTAGAGTGATGGTATTTTGGGATCCTTTGATTAAAACAATGTCGTCTTTTTGTAATTTTGGAGTGATAAAGGCTACAATATCTTCTCGAGAGTGAAAGTGATGAAAGGCGGCTTGGGCTTTGGTATGTGCTGGTAGGTGTGATAATGCTGATTCGTAGTTCGGCCCAAAAGTACATACTATGTCGCACTCTTTAGCTAAAATAGTAAGCATTTCTAAGTGTGCTTCAGGTGTAATATTTCCTAATTCTCGCATGTCACCGACAATGGCAATATGTCTTTTTCCCGGGATGTTTTTCAAAACTTCAATTGCAGCTTTCATTGATGACGGAGAGGCATTGTAAGAACTTTCTAATAAATAACATCCTTTTATGCCTGCTAGTAAACTCAGTCGTCCTGGTAGTGGAATCAGTTTTTCTAATCCTGCTGTTATTTCTGCCCAGCTTTCTCCTAGTACTCGGCCGGTAATAATTGCGGGAAGCGTGACATATGCTTGGATTTTTCCAATTGTTGGTACGCTGATAGAGCGTTTTTCATTTTCAGCTACTAGAGTGTAAGTGGTACCCTTTTGATTATACTCAATGTCTTGAGCTGAATAGTCTGCTTTTTGATTTAGGCCAAAAGTAATTACTCTTGCGTCTACATGGTGTATTTGAGTGTGTGTTGGAGGATTGTCCAGATTAACAATAATGGTTCCTGACTTTTTAGTGCCAAAGGCTAGTTTCCATTTTTCATGCACGAGACTTTCATGATTGGCAAAGTTTTCTAGATGTGCGTCTTCTACGGTGGTGATAATACTGATGTCAGGAGTGATGAGTTTTAGTATGCTGTCCATATCACCTGGCTTGTCTATGCCACATTCTAGGACCATTATCTCTACTTTTGGATCAAAAATAAATGTTCTGAGTGTAATTTTTACTACTTTCCAGAGCCATCCCAGAGGTGAAGAAGCATTGCGTTCGCCTAGAATTGCCAATGGTAAACCTAGTTCATTATTGAGACTGCCATAATTTGATCGTACACGATATTTTTGACTAAGAGCACTAGTGACAGCTTCTTTGGTAGAACTTTTCCCCACACTACCAGTGATCGCTACGATTTTTGCTTTAGTATTGGTGATTTTTCGTCGAGCACACCAGAGGATATATTGGCGGATACGAGCTTTCATAGTAATTTGTTTCAGTCTATTCAGAGAGAATATAGCATCTTTTTATGAAAATTTTAGCAATTGAGACATCTTTTGATGAGACAGCTTGTGCTATTGTCGAGGATGGTATGAAAGTGATTTCTTCCGTGATTTATTCTCAAATTGCTTTGCATAAGCTTACTCATGGCACAGTGCCAGAAGTGGCGGCTAGGGCTCATGTGGGCAAAATTATTCCCGTGGTTGAAGAAGCATTGTTCCAATCGCAACTTTCCATTGCAGATATTGATGCTATAGCTGTCACTCAAGGGCCCGGTCTAATTGGGTCGCTTATTGTAGGGGTTACAGCTGCTCAGGTATTAGCAAAGATGTGGGGAAAGCCGTTGTTGGCGGTAAATCATATTTGGGGGCACTTATATGCTAACTTTTTAGGGAGAGAGCAATTACCTGATTTGCCTATTTTAATCATTAGTGTTTCTGGTGGACACAATGACTTAGTATTGTTGCGCAAACATGGTGAAATGGAGCTACTAGGACAGACCCAAGATGATTCTGCAGGAGAAGCTTTTGATAAAGCAGCGAGGATGCTTGATTTGTCTTATCCGGGAGGACCTGAAATAGAAAAATTGGCAAAATTGGGGAGACCTGGTCATTTTCAGTTGCCTCGAGCCTGGCTTCAGCAAGTCCCCACTGGTTTGCGCCCAAAAGAAATTCATGATTTCAATTTCTCCTTCTCTGGTCTCAAGACTGCGCTATATACCTTAGTTCAAAAACTAGGCCCATTGGATGAACAGGTAAGAGCTGATCTTGCCTATGAATTTCAAGAGTCCGTATTCGACGTTATGACCACTAAGCTTTTTGGTGCTTGGGAAAAATACCGCACCCCATCAGTGTTTATTTCTGGGGGAGTATCAGCCAACCAACGTTTTCGATCATTAGCGATTGAAAAGTTTAATCAAGCTGATACAGCTGTATTTTATCCAACCAAGCTAAGCTATTGTACCGACAATGCAGCAATGATAGGAGCAGCAGCTTTCTTTGCAAGTAAAAAGGTAACTGATCCAGTATTGGAGCCAGATCCTAGCTTGTGGAACTAAGAGGCCAGAATCCTGAGCCCAAGGTCTTAAATTCGCACTTCGCAATTCGCAACTCGCAATTTTTTAAAAAGGCTCCATCCAAAGATGAAAGCCTTTTTAATCTATTTGCCCAAACAAATTTTTACGCCTTCCCCAGGGTCTTTCCGCCTTGATTCCAGCCTACTGGACATAATTCACCAGTTTGGAAGGCTTTGAGTACACGTAATAGTTCATCGATATTTCTACCAACAGGGAGATTGTTGATAGTACAAGATTGCAATACGCCATCTGGATCGATCAAGAATGCTCCACGGAGTGAAACACCTTTATCAGCTACTAATACACCATAGCTCTCAGCAATTTCCTGAGTCATGTCTGCAAGAATAGGGAAATTGAAGTTGCCGATTTCCTTAGTCCAAGCTTGATGAGAGTAAACACTGTCAGTGCTTGAGCCAATGATTTGGCAGTTGAGCTCTTCGAACTCTTTGAAACGTTTGTTGAGTTCTAAGAGTTCAGTAGGACATACGAAGGTAAAGTCTAATGGGTAGAAGAATAACAATACCCATTTACCACGATACTCTTCACTAGAAACTTGGCGGAATTGAGTTCCATCCAATGCTTCAGCCATAAATGCTGGAGCTTCTTCACCAACTTGAGCTACAGACATCATCTCTTCTTGTTCATCACCACACATATCCATTTCATGACTAGAAGAGCATCCACATCCGCCGCCCATACAACAGTTATTGTTCATATTTTATGATAGTTAATACTGGTTTAGGGATTGTAAGCGAAAGTAAAATTAAACTCAAATATTTGTTTTTTGTTGTGATATATTTCTTTTTTATAAACAATTTAAAAGGTAATATGTAAAAGATAAAGATGGGATTTTTTTATTCACAGTTGGACTCTAAAGTAATACAGTAGCACTGTCATTAAAATTTATTCCATGTTTGACTGGTATGTTTTGAGTTTAGTTACGATGTTCGTTTTTGCGGTGTACTTTGTATTAGTTGGTAATGTTGGTTTTGCTCGTTTGAAGTTTAAAGTTAGTGCGCCGGCTATGACTGGCCATGCTGATTTCGAACGCTATGTGCGTGTGCATTACAATACTTTGGAGCAGATAGTAATGATGCTGCCTACAATGTGGCTTTTCGCCTACTTTGTGAGCATTACTTGGGCATCTGTCTTGGGTGGTGTGTGGTGTCTCGGTCGTATTGCCTATGCTATTGGTTACTACCGTGATGCAAACAAACGCCATTTGGGTAGTGCATTAAGCTTCATCCCTACAATTGTATTCTTGGTTGGCACAACTATTAGTTTAGTACTGAGGATTATTGCTGCTTATTAAACAGCTGCATTATTTTAGAATCTAAATTGGAGGCCTGAGGTCTGATGCCTGAGGCCTGAAATTGAGATCTTTAATTCGCCATTCGCACTTCGCAATTTTAAATTTCTACTACACTATCTATTCCCAGTTTTTCTACAAAGTAGCGGTCATGGGAGACGATAATCATGGCAATCGGTTGTTTGCGAATGAATTCTTCTAACATTTCTCTCGCAAAAATATCTAGATGATTAGTCGGCTCATCAAGGATGAGTAGCTGAGGTTGTTTGGTGAGAATAATTGCTAGTTCTAAACGTTTCTTTTCACCAAAACTAAGCTTGCTTACTACGTTGTCGATAAAGTGACTTGGGAATAGGTATTTGGCCAGCACAGCACGGGCTTGTGTCTCGGGCATCAATGTTTCATACATGAATGTCTCTAGTACACCGGCTTTTCCGCTTAATTGGCTGTGCTGTGGAAGATAGGCAATGTTTACTCGTTGGCCAATAATGATGCTCCCATCGTAATCATTATCTACTCCTGCGATCATATTGAGTAAGGTTGTTTTCCCTGCCCCATTTCTACCTTGAATCATTACTTTTTCTTGTAGATGTACACTAAATTTGGTGTCTTTAAGGATTACTTTTTCACCAAATTGTTTTTGGTTGATTGCTACTTTGACGATTAGGTTGATATCAGATTTTGGCAATAAATAAGGTACGATTTCTGGATCCGGTTCTGGTTTAATAATATGATCTCTTATTGCATGTTCTAGTTTCTGTTTCTGTGACATTACTAAAGCACCAAAGCGATACTTGGGATTCATTTCATTGGCTTTTAACCATGCTTTGATTTCATCAATCACAGCTTGTTCTCTTTCGTACTGTGTAAGTAAACGCTCAAAGCGATGTTTTCGTTCAAGTAAGAATTGATCATAACTGCCACCAAAACGGTGAATAGTTTTGAGCTGACTATCGATTTCCCAGATTTCGGTAATTACATTTTTAATTAAGCTGCGATCATGGGAAACAATAACAATTGAACCGTTAAACTTTTTGATGAATCCTTCGAGCCAGCTGATCCCAGCATGGTCAAGGTTATTAGTAGGTTCATCCATCAAGAGAATAGTTGGATCATCGAGTAATAGTCCTGTTAGGGCCACTTTTACTCTTTCGCCACCACTGAGATGTGCTATATCAGCAATCAAATAGTCAGGTGCCAATCCTACTTTTTGCATGGCAATATCTATTTTGTAGGCATGCCATGGCTCTGCTAGTAGACTTTCTAAGTACTCTCCGACTAAGTTGTGCACACCAAATTGTGGTTCTTGAGGTAAATAGGCAATACGTTCATGATGGACGGTGATGTCTCCAGCAGCAGGCTCGATTTCCCCCATGATTGCTTTGAGGAAAGAGGATTTGCCACAGCCGTTTTTCCCAACAATTGCTATTCGATTGTCGGTTTTTCCATCGATTGATAGTGAAATGTCTCGTAATAAATCGTCGTCGACGATGTTGAGGGTGAAGTGGGTGATTTGTAACATAAAAAATTAGGTATCATAAAGAAATAGTTCGCTGCAAAAGAGCTTGAGCAGGCGACACCATTCAGACATGATTACCTCTAAACAATAACTATCGATTGGGTCAGCGTGCTAAGCCACAGAAGTTAGACTTCGGTAAGCGACACAAAACCCCATTCTGAGAAAATGTACTGTCTGGGATGACAATATTTGAGTTCCTAAACCCATAAATTTTCTGCGTCAAAAAATATAGCAGAAGTTGCCTGAATTGTAGTTTTCTC
>JACCDN010205540.1_pt1 | contig 14055 bp, 15 predicted proteins | sample 7441691 | NCBI WGS metagenome assembly JACCDN01 (sample SAMN15323439, study PRJNA562643) | freshwater metagenome | isolation source: river surface water | place: USA:Blue River Watershed | collected 2017-08-16
AAAAGAATAGGATGCTTATTATTTTTACTGTTTTTGAATATTAGTGGTTTTAATTTGGCAATTATTACTCCTGAAAGTTTAACAGCTCTTGCTTTATTAATAGCTGAGAGTAATCCAATACAAAAAGAAACAGTAATCAAATTGATAGTTAACTTAATAAATAATGAAGATGGATAAAAAATGAAACAGCGATCGATTAAATCGGTCTTTAAGATGAGCGAATCTTGGCGGATACTATTCATTTTAAAGACCAAAGCAGCACAAAAAAGACAAATAGCAGATGTAAAGCTTCAAATTTAATCTGACGCTCAGGAAAAATATAATAAGATCATTAATGATTTTCCCGTTTGATTCTATCCTTTTGCGTCAGAGCAAAAGTTCCTTAGCTGAAGCCTACTAAATCGCAAATCGATATGTATAGTCTTGTATAGACTCATGACGAACCTAATAGATCAAGCTGGTGATTGTCATAATCGAAGTCATGTAATAAATCCTTATAATTCTGATAGTTATCAGATGAATCTTCGCATAATAAATGTGTGTTAGAAAATTCTATACCCAATAAGGCGTTTTCGACTAACTTAGAATGAAGCTCTATAGCTTTTTCTTGAGAAAGTCTTTTACCAGTTAAATATAAAATAAAATTCTCGATTACTTCCGGACCGCAATTAGCATATTTTTGTTGTTCTACTGCAAGCTGCATAATGTCTATACCATAATTTTTGAGTGTCTGCTTTAATTCAAAAGATTGAGAGGAACTAAAATAGTTTTTTCTACAGAATTAAAAATTTGAGTAAGTATATCAGCTATATTATTATGGTTTTGATCAATAAAAACTCCTTGTAATGTTTTGATATTTTGAAAGTCAAGATCTTTTATACGTAATGATAAAATATCATGTATTGCACTAAGAGTGTACTTACCAAAATAAGATGATATGCTGGAGATATCCACCTCTTTTAGATAATCTACCCCAGCTAAGCTTTGTTCTTCATCATCTGACATGCCAGCATCTTTCAATTGTTTTTTTGTAACAGTAATTTTATCATTTTTATTTTTCCATGTACCATCTGGTCCTGTTGCACCATCAGTGCAAGGTAATAGTTCTATGACCCTCGATCCTCCTCTACATATTAAGTTAGGAGCATCTTTATTTAATTGAAGTTCAGCTTCGACTAAATTAATCGATATCTCTAGGAATTTATAATTAACCCCAACTCCGCATTTTGCCGTGGCAATAAGATTGCCATGCGAATCTTGCTTTAGTCCTATTTCTCCGCATACCGGACCATATTGTGCAGGTATTGTTATTCCAGATAGCGAATACGTATCATCACTATTTTTTGTAAATTGTACGCCTATACCAATTTGAGCTTCGTCATTAATTTTTGCGTTCATAGTCACGTTTCTTTCTTTTTCTCCTTTGTTATTACAGGTCTCAGTAACTGATAAATCTCCTTTTTTATGCTCTAATTTTTGTTCTCTTGAAACACTAGCTTGTTCCTTTGAAACTGTAATAGAATTTCCTGAAACTTTAATCTGCACTTCTGGATTAAATGTGATACTAGAGTTATGTGGATAGCTTGCAGATTCAAATTTAATGACGGTTTTACCGTCTGGTGTTTTATCTAGTCTGATTTCCTTAAATATATCCCCAACCTGAAAAGAAAGAGTTGAATGTGTATTTTGTATATCTTTTTTGACTTTTGATAGACATTCATCGAATCATATTAATGATACAATTAAGATCAAGTTCAGCCCAAACTTTGTCGGCAGTATATATAGGATAACCTGTAGACAAACCAAGGGCAATGCAAGCTCGATCTCCTTGAGATAAGCCTTTATGTTTAGTAAGTTTTTTAAGGGCAGCTGTAGAAAATGATTCTTCTTTGCCAAAGGGTATAATCTTTTCAATAAAAGGCTCTATACATTCTTGGCATTCTTTTACAGACATATCAGAATCTAATAAAGTTGCCGCTACTTCGGAAAGATTTATACTAGACATTATGACCCTACCTATTAATTTTTCCACTATTTCTGCACCTTGTTCTTTTTTGATAAGAGCTAGTAGAGCGGATGAGTCTAAAATTACTTCATTCATTTTCAGCCTCTTTTCTTCTTTCGGCTATTAGTTTATCAACTAGAGTTACACTAGGATCATGATACTTGTTTACTATTTTACGGGCTTTTTCAAGAGCGAAGCTTATGGGATAAATTACTACCGTACCATCCCTGGCGTCAAAAATGATTTCTTCGCCATCTTTAAGATTTAAATATTTTCGACAAATCGAGGGAATTGATATTTTTCCGCCTTTTGTTATTTTAGTTCTTGCAAGCATATTTAGTGACTATATTAATTATATTTACCATATTAATTATACTATATTATATTATAATTTTGCGCAAGTAATATTTATTGTAACTATTTTTAGCAATAGTGTCGTATATCAGTAAAGTATCCTTTGTTAAAACAAAACTATTCGTTAGTATTTTTAGGGTGTACTACACGTAGACCGTAAAAAACGGCAAACGGTCAAGTCTATTTTAAAGTGTTGCATAACTTATAATAGACCGCTATAGTAGAACCACTTATAACGAACTAGTTTAGTGGTATTTAGTAAAAATCATCAAAACTCTGCTAGAATATTTATCAAAAGATTAATATAATAAACTAGACTAAGTTTAGTTTATTATATTTTGAATAAGGTATTATATGGAATATGTAAATATACACGATGCTAAAACGCAATTATCTAAATATCTACAACAAGTTAACCAAACTCACGAACCTATTGTGATATGTAAAAACGGAGTTCCTTTAGGTCAATTGATAGAATATAAACAGAACACTACACGTAAATTAGGTCTCTTGAAAAACCAAATAAAAATGTCCGAGGATTTTGAAGATGAGTTACCAGATTTTATTATAGGTGAATATAAATGAGGTATATTCTTGACACTTGTATTTTAATATGGGCTCTAGAAGGTAGAGAATCTAAGCTTGGGAGTTTTAAAGAGATTATCCTTGATGATAAGAACGTTATTTTTGTAAGTATTGTTAGTTACTGGGAAGTTGTTATCAAAGAAAGCATAGGAAGAATAAAAATTGACCATAATATTTCTGATGCAATTATAGAAAGTGGCTTTATGTGGCTTGGCATAAAAACAGATCACATAGATTATGTAAAAAAGTTACCTTTAATACATAATGATCCTTTTGACCGATTATTGATTGCTCAATCGAAAACAGAAAACATTAAGTTACTTACCTCAGATTCCAAAATACTTGAATATTATAATATATGATAAATTTTCGAGTATATGGATATTTAAGAGCTTCAACAAAAGAACAAGATGCACTTCGAGCAAAAAATGAAGTAGTAGAGTTTGCCAACCAATCAAATTTAACCATAGCTTCTTTTTTTGTTGAACACGAAAGTGGTGCGACATTAAATCGACCAGAACTTTTCAGGTTACTAGATATTGCGCAACCTGATGATATTATTTTAGTTGAGCAAATAGATCGTATTTCCAGATTAAATGATAAAGACTGGAATAAGTTAAAAACAATTATCAAATCAAAGGAACTCCGTATCGTGTCTTTGGATCTACCAACAAGTCATCAATTAATGAGGCATAGTGACGAGTTTACTAATCGTATGTTGTCAGCTATTAACGATTTGATGCTTGATATGTTAGCTGCAGTAGCCAGGAAAGATTATCAAGATCGAAGACGCAGACAAAAAGAAGGAATAGCTAAAGCTAAGGATCAAGGAAAGTATAAAGGTAGGGGAGAGAATGCAGAACTGCATAAAAAAATTGAAATGCTGCTTCAAGAAGGTAAATCTTACACAACTATTATGCATTTAATAACTTGCTCAAGAGGAATAATTGCTAAGGTAGCAAAAAAATTAAAATCTCTTGAATAAAAATTATTGTAATTTCCTAGTTATTTGTATATACTTGTGTATACATAAATATAGAGGCAAAATTATGCATAGCCAAGTTCAGAAATGGGGAAATAGTTTAGGTATTAGAATTCCAAAAACTATAGCTCAAAAATTACACTTACATTCTGGTTCACAGGTTGAATTAGATATGATAAATCAGCGTATTGTTATTACAAAATCAAATTTAGAATTGGATGTACTTTTAGATCGCATTGATTCAACAAATCGTCATCATGAAAATTTTGCTGATGATAGTAATGTTGGTAATGAATCATGGTAAAATATGTTCCTGATCAAGGAGATATAGTGTGGCTTGATTTTGAACCGCAAAAAGGCAATGAGATAAAAAAAACTAGGCCAGCTTTAGTAATTTCTTGTAAAAAATATAATGCTAAAACTAACTTAGCTATTTTTATGCCTATCACAAGCCAGATTAAACATTATCCATTTGAACTTGAGGTCAATATCAATGGTAAAGCTGGTGCTATACTGTGCGATCAAGTACGTTCCCTTGATTGGAAAGAACGAAAAGCTAGCAAAATTACTACACTCAGCAATGAATTATTAGAAGCAGCTATTTCTAAACTAAGTTTATTAATTAGCTGTTAAAGATAATAGCAAACTAACTGCAAAATATAATATTCAAGGATATATGACACTCTGAAATTATACAATAATTTATGGATAACGCTTCATTTCATAAATCTCAAAAGACGAAAGAGTTAATAGAATCGGTTGGATGCAAGGTCATTTTCTTACCGCCATTCACCAGATTTAAATCCAATAGAGAAATTCTGGGCTAATATGAAACGATGGCTCGAATATAACATAGTAAATTTTACTGAACTATACGACGCTATTTCTTGGTTCTTTAAAATGCCTAATTCAACCTAAATTACTATAGTAATTTACCGATTTTGACCAATTCTCAACTCTTCGTTCCGCTCTCTTATCCTAAATTGGTGTTTCCACTGTTAATTAATCTGAGATTTTTGAATTTATTATCTACCATGATCTTTGTTGTTATCTTGAGTGCTATGTTTCGCTGTATTTGTGTTTACACTATTGCTTTGACTATGACCTGTACTATGTAACTCCTTGTTAATTTTAAGCGCATCCAATTTTACCTGATCTTGCTTAAGTTGCGCTGTTAAATTTGCTCTATCTGTTGGCGTATCTTTTTGTCCAATAGAGCTTATAGGTCTGATGTCTGAGTCGTCTATGCTACGAGTGATTGGTTTATCCTTCTGTTTTGCACTTATCTCCAAATCTTCATTTTCCTTTCTAACTGCATGAGTTAAGCCTGAATGCTTATTAGTTTCTATCTCATTATTAGGATTATAGTTACTATTTGGATTTAAAGCATCCTTAATACCTTGCCAAGCTCTAGCAAAAGTACCTTCTGGTTTTGATAGTGCTGGAATATCTTTATTGATTTCTTGCTGTTTACTCTGAAATATATTTTTTATCTGATCAGGTTTAAGTTGGTAAAAATTGCCCTCACGCATGGTCGCAACCATAGCTTTATTATCGACTTCTAACTGCCGAGTTTGTTCCTGCAATCCTTCGATATTATCGTAACCAACATGCCCTATCCTTCTTTCAGAATTTATTAAATTTACTAATTGTTCTCTTATCTCTGGTTTTCCCTTTAGTGCTTCTTTTAACATTTCACCGAATTCTTTGGTACCACCAATAGCCCCTGCTATTTCCGAAGTAGTCGTTACAAACTCAACTCCACTCTTTATTTTCTCAGCTGTTTCCAATCCTTCTTTAATATTACGAGCAGCTTCTATTCCTTTTGTTGGATTTAAAGCTACAGTAGCTATATCAAGTCCAGCGTTAATTATCCCAACTATTTTCCCTGCTACTTCTAAAGCATGATCATGTTTTAACTGCTCTTTATTACTTAGTTTATCACTTTCTGTTTTATGTAAATTATCTTCTACCACCTTTAATTTAGGCTGTAAATCCAATGTTTTTTGCTTAACATAAAGTGCAGTTGCATATTCAATTAACGCATCATTTTCCTTGTTAAGGCTACGTGTCTTTATAGCTTTTACTGTATCAATTCCTGTTTTTGCAACCTTGACCCCTAAAGCCACAGCTGCTATTGCTATAGGAGCTACTCCCCCAGTAACTACTCCTAATACTAATCCAACAGAGGCGGTAATCATGGCCCCGGTATTACTAGTTAGCGCCTTAAAAGCAGCGCCAGCTACTTTTTTTACTCCATCCCAAGCTATCTGATACCATTTTTTAGGCGCAGTTTTTGCTTTAGCCTTTTCCTCTTTAGGAGCTTGTTCCTTCCTAGCTGACACTTCATTTACTTCAAAAGCTTTTTTGGGAGATTGAATTAACGAATCATCTTTTGTTTGTCGAATAATTTCAGCTCTTCTTTTTGCGTCTTTTTCTGTTTCTGTGTCTGTTTTCATATTTATAATTCAAGTACATTTTGATGGTTAACTATATATTAAATTATTATTATTTGAAAAATGAATTCTCTTTCAACAACATAAATTACAATAGCTTTGTTGCAAGAATCCTTGAGCTATCGAAATATATTATGATACCCCCAAAAAACTGGAATATAGTCATTCACTTTGAACGACTATATTATGAACATAGATAAAAAATGGAATCAACCAATTCCTAATTGGGCATTGATTGTATCCCAACTTTGTATCCCAACTAGATATTTTCTTCCCTAATAGACTTTTCCTAAAAGAGTAAAATTTAACCTTGACGCCTATGGTTTAACGAACACTCTCCTAACTCTTTTCCATCAATCCAAATTGCTGCGAGTATTTATATTCAGCAGCGTTTTGATCACAGTCTACCACCTCTAATAATCCAAATTTTTCTGCAGCTTCTTCTTCGTTTAGTCCTTTTTGCTCGGCAATTTTAGATAAAATTTCTGCATACCCCCTTTCAAGCCATAGCCTACCATTCTCTGTCTCATCTTTGGCAAATATTATTTTTTTCTCTACATTGATATAATTACCCTCATTATCTCTCATTTTAAATATAAAATCTTCTGAGTGCTTTTTCTTAGGCATTAGATAGTACCGAACTGTTTTTTCACCTGCTCTAAAAGGGGATAATTTTTGCGAGACAGCACTCATCCACACACAAGTCTTAAGCCAGCTTTGCATATTTTTTGTTGCAATTACTTCATTATTTATCAAACAATCAGAGATAACTTTATGCTCAAGAGCTACTAAATTTTTTGTCGGTTCAAATTTTTTGTTTGGCTTTTGTATCCTTGGTATTGAACTGATGCCGTTTTCTATATTGCTACCTTGCAGTAACTCTTTAATATTATGAGTTTCTAACGAGTTTTTTTCACTTTCATAACCAGGCTTTGAATAGGCAATTTTATTCACTCCCTTGAGATTATATTGCATAATACTAATATTCGGCTCTTTTACTGCTGCAGTTCTGTGCCGCATTACTCTACCTGCAAGTTGAATGATTGAACGCATAGAGGAAGGCTCAACAACAGCGAAATCAAAATCATGATCCCTACCGACTTCTTCAATAGGGGTAGTTACAAGAATGAAGATTATATTATTTTTATTGCTGTTATTGATATGTTTTCTAATAATTCTAAATTCTTCCTGAAAAACACCATCATCTTTTATTCCTGTTTTATGCCTTTTTAGCACTGCATCTAAATGTCTTTCTTGATGATTTCTAAGCAGTAGAAGCTGTTTGCTATGATATACCATTATCTTGACGTCAATATCTTCTGGAAAATCTGTTTTTATCAAATATTTAGCTAGTTTGATACATGGCTCAACATTTGCCATTCTAACCATACCAAACGAAATTTTCTTGCCGCTATCTTCATCAATATTTGAGTGATGATTATGCTGCTCGACTATAGATTGCTTAATAACTTCAAAATATTTTTCTTGGTCTGTTTTATCATCTATTTCAACTATTTTACCTTTACGTTTTATAGGAGTAGTGTTCTCGTTTGCTAGTTTTGCAACTCTGTTAGTAATAAATTTTTCATGATATTTTTTGTAATAATCTTCTTTTATCGTCTTAACCGAGGTACTAAATTCATCAACCCATGCACAATGCACTTCATCCTTGAGACCTCTAGTTTGACTATAAATTTTCCAACCATGCTGATATGCGTTAAAATAGCCTTCTGCCATAGAAGGCGGAATGGTTGCTGAAGATATCATCACTCTTCTGCCGAGCATACCAGCAAGATGGATTAACCTGCCTATTGCTACTAAATCACCTTCTTGGTCAAAATTATCAATCTCATCTATGACAAGATCAGATGACATCAACCTTATTGTTGGCAGGATATATTTGCCACCACGTGTTACCTCGCTAGCGTCTATTATCTGGTCTATAGTGCAGACGATGATGGGAGTATATAAAAATTGTTCATGTGTTTTATTTTTGATTATGGTCTTGAAATGCGCCTCTGAGTAATTTGAAATATCACCATCTATAAAATAATCTTCAGATAATTCATCAAGAGATTCAGAGCCGATATCTGACCAATTCTCTTCTTTTGTTTTATTAATTTCAGATTTTTTGTTATTATTATGCAGTTCCAAATGAGCGTTAGAGCCAATGATTACTGCAAGCTCGGTTCTATCAAGCTTTATCTTGTCTCTATATTCATCGCCTGTTTGTAGGGTTAAACTCCTAAGCCCCAGTGCAATTGTATATCTTAATTTATTACCGGATAAAGCATTCATAATTTTGGCATTTGCTAAGGTTTTACCGCATCCAGTAGATGCCATATTTACTATAAAAAAACCTTGCTGCTCTTTGGCAAACGGAGTTATTGCAGAAACCACATTATCTTGCCATTTGAATTTTTCATCTTTGCTTTTTTTATTTAGTGAATTAATGTCGCTACAATAGTCAAAACCATTTTCAAATTTTGGTAACATATGCGATATTTCTAGAGCTTTTTTGGATACACCCACTAAATGTTCGTCTAATTTTTGCTTTAGCTTCCCTTCATTATCGGTATTAGCATATAAAATATTTTCTTCCTTATCCCATGTACTATCAGCCTTTTGGCTTGAATATAGATGATCACCAAGCATCATTGACATTCTGCTATACAACAATAATAACCTATAAGAACCTTCATTAACTGACTTCTCAAGCAGAAATAAATTATCTTGAAGTTTTTTAGACCATTTTTTGAGCTCTTTCATCCATCTATCAGAATTTTTTAAACATGCTTTGAGCTCTAAACATTCATTAATTTTTTTAATATCACCTTCAGCATAGCCCCATTCTTTTGTAACATTTTCAAAAAAATCAGATATCGAGTTAAAAGAGTAGGAATTATTCTCAGATTTTGGTTTACAAGGCAAGCGATGATGAGTAAGAATAAGCCAAATCAGAACATCAGCTGCATAATTTTCTGGTTTTGCATATCCTAGATAATACTCACCATCTTTATCTTTGATTTGTAGTTTACTATCATCAAGTAGTTTACTATCATCAAGTTTACCATCTATGATCGCTTCTAGCCATGATTTGTCATTGTCATATTGTTTTACAAAAGCCAAGAATAGCAAACATGATACCCATTCATGACGTAACGGATCTGATCTATTATTGCTTTTCTTCAACTTGCATTGAAAAAATTTTGAAGCTTTGCCCCAATCGTGCAATAGCGAAGCCATTGCAGCTAAACTTTTAATCAAGGGTAAATAATGCCAATTATTTTCTAGCTCAGTATTTATAATCGGCATAGTTGTTGTAGCAATCGGTATTGCTCCTTGGCTATCAAATTCTCTTTTACTACCAATTATCCAAAGTGGTTTTAAGTTTTTATAACCGCTTGAGTAATGGCATGAGATAGCAGTATTTTTAGAGGCACTTTGTTTTAACAAGCTCTTAACTACCATGAGCCCCTCCTGGGTAATTACTGTTTGCCAAGTTTTATCTCCAATTCGCCTTGCAAATGAATCTAATATTGTTCTTGTTCGTTTTAATGCTTTTTTCTGGCATTGAGAAATAAAGGTCACAATCATTTAATATTCTCTCATCGCGATACTCTTTATTCGCTCAAACATAAAATTTAGTGCATTATATTTTGCAAAATACTCAATAGCTTCTTCCCTAAACTCCCTTTCTTGTAGATCTTCCTTTGCACTGATAAAAGCAAGTGGTAATATAATTGCGTCTTTTATCAAATCAGCTACATCAAATATTAAAGCTCCTCTACGTGTCTTACCGTGTATTAAAGCAAAGCCATGATTTCTAAGCTGCCTATGCGGCAGTTCACCTAAAGGAAGTATGACCCCAGTCACTGAAGGATTTCTAAGCTGCCTATGCGGCAGTTCACCTTGATTTCGGTAAGTATCTGCATATTTGGGATTTCTAAGCTGCCTATGCGGCAGTTCACCCTTGCATGTCAAACTAGCATTGCTCGAAATATTTCTAAGCTGCCTATGCGGCAGTTCACAAATTGGAACACTGCTTGAAGCTACAAATCAATTTCTAAGCTGCCTATGCGGCAGTTCACGGTAACAGATACATCGCAAAACCTATATTATTCAATGCTATATGGTAACAAAATTAATTATACCAATGAAATTATAAGCTAGCTGCAAAACCGCTTAATGACAAGCTTTAATTAATCGCTCAAAAAACATTGGTCAAATTTTAGGTATAGTTGAAAAATTACTAAGTCCATAACTGTTAAACCCTGTATAATTAAAATTATCCACTATGCACTCTTGGATAAAAAGCTTGAAGTAGTTGTCTGAACTTTTGCTTTTCATATTAACATAAGGAATATGTTTTATTTTTTTCTGTTTATATTGTTGAAGTAGCATGAGAGCTTCTTCAAAACTAATATCTGCTCTTTTTGCTTTTCTTCTTGCTAACCTCTCTAGGTTGGGTTCAGACTGAAGCCTTTTATATATAACATATTCTTTACATGTTGAAAAGTTACGCACCCCGGTGATATGCAAATATTCCTTCATATTTTCATATATACGTTCTATGCGTATATCTTTTAAATTTTTTTCATCAGGTGAAAATAATCTGATTATCCTACCTAGTCCTTTTTTCTTTTTAAACTTATAATCATCTTTTTTATGTTCTTCATCTGTAGAATATTCAAGATACTCCGGAAAGGCTACACCGATTGGTACTTTACCCTCTGCATCCTGCATTTCAACAAAACATAAATGTAATTTGTCGTATAACTTAGAAATTACGTAATTTCTATCTATCTCAGTTTCTATAACTGTTAAGTCTCTGTAGTAGCCAAACATCTTACCCTCCGATTGTCATATTTCTAATTAAAATCAATCTTCATTATCTTTGCTTTTCTTACTTTTTGTCTTTTTATCATCAGCTTCGCCAAACACCCCTCCACGCACCAAAACCGCCATCGTGTAGTGTTTTTCTGCTTCATTTGGGGAAAAATCATCCACTACCCATTTGTCAAATATGCTGTAGAAATTTTCTCGTTTGCGAAAAGCTTTACCAAGCGTAGTAACTGTCCCATAAGGCTCTATGGCTATAGCTGCTTTGTGCTGATCATAACAAGAATACCATGTATCAATCGTTCTAATAGCATTACCGATTTTCTGTGAGTGCATGGCTGCTACCCCCCCTACCGAGTATAATATCTTTGATTTTGCCCCTTTATCTTTAGATTTGTCTAAAATTAATTCTTGACTTGGATACACGTCTTGAGACTTACCAATTTTTGCATAAGTTTCAATGTCCAGAATTAAGAACTCATCCTCGCTACTTAAAACTTTAGCAATTTTTGTAGCTAAATTTTCAATATCTTGATCAGTATCAGTGAAATCAAAATCATTCAAAGGATATGAAAGAGCATTAAATTCATATGGTTCTTTTGATATTAAATCAGTTATTTTAACCTCAATCTGCTCTACGCCAACTCTATTACGCCATAAAAACCTGGCACTTGCCAAATTAATAGCATAACGTTTTGCTATTTCTGTAAATTTGTATTCTGATATATAATTAGCAACTACTTTCTTATAGTTTTCAGCAAATAATTGATTATTACACGCTGAGGGTGCACTTAAGTTACCAAGTATTTTTAGAGTAAAATGCAACTTTAAAGTATCTTGATGCTCTTCTAAACTACAATAATCAATAGTTTGAAGATTGGGATTTTCTATTGCGGCATCAAGCTTAGCCGAATCTTTTGTATCATTCTTATTTAAGCGATTAGAAATAGTTCCACGCACTGATTTTTCTCTAATCTTCAAGGGGGTTGATTGCTTTGTTCGTCCCTCCCAGTTAGTGCCATACATATAGCCATCTGAAGGGACTAATTTCTTTTCAAAAGCCAAAACGCTTGGATATTTTACTTTTTCTTGAGATTGTTCAGACATATTTATTCTCCTTATACTAATTTGAAATTGGTTGATTATGGCAAAGATATAAACCATTCTTCTCATCAAAATGATATTTCCACATTATTTCGCTGAGTTTGTTAAAATGATGAGGCATTTTAAATTCACCAAGAGTTAGCACACTCTCAACAAAGCGATGCTGAATGCTAGGGTCTCGTTGATTTTCAACAGTGCCTGCGGGGCTTAAGTTACTAATAGCTTGAAAACCAACAGCGATAGGAACTATCCAGCCTTTACGTCCCTTTTTTGGTTTAGCATATTTTAAGATAGAATCTAACGCATCAGCGTCTTTTTCCGTTTCGCTTGTCATTAGATCACGCCGTTCAATCAAAGCATGACCTACCATTAGTTTACCCACTATTTTATTAAATTCGGTATCCTCTATGCTGTATCTCTCTACAGCTAAGTCGCTTTTTTTCTCGTCATGACTATTAACAACAGAACCACCAGCAAATCTGATTTTGCTTAAGATTAAATCTTTAATTTTTTTAGTAAAGATCTGGTTTTTTTTATCGGTAAAAGATATATTATGACATTCTATCACTAACGAAACTTCTAAATGACATTTTACTTCTTGAACAATAGCAGCATTTTTACCTTCTTTGTTTAAAGGATTCCTAGTCTGTATTACAGAATTATTAAAACCTGCTTTATGAACTCTAAGCTGCATGTTATGACAAACAACTCCCACCGAACTAAAGACAATATTTTTATATTCCTCGTGCTTATTTATTTGCCTCTGCAACGCATGCACTGCACCAAGCCAAGCAGTCATCGCCGGAAAACCGATGGTGTATGGGCTCGAAAGTGCGTTAGCATCAAGGATTTTAATTCGCTTAATTAATATTATCTCTTGCATATAAAACCTGCTTATGCTCTGTTATCAACTTGATGACATACCTATATTCTTCATCACCAAGGATGATCTTATTTTTACCATAATGCTTGTTATAATAGTCAACCAGCACCCTAGTTATACGTTGTATTACTTGATCTAACCAACCATCATCTTCCTCTCTTTGCTGCTGATTTACATCATCAAGCCAGAGTTTTTGGTAGGTTGGCAGATTTTTATAAGCATCACGACCAGACCAGCCAAACTCATGCCTCTTGACACTATCTGCCTTAATTGCTATATATTCTATTATTTGAATAAGGTAATCATCCCTTTTTTCTCTGACATCTATGTTATTTTTTTCATCAACAAATATAGTATTCAAGCACTCAAAAATCTCTTTAATATATTTGGTTGTAATGCACTGATAGACGAAATCTTTTTTTGGCAATCTTACTTTACGTTCAGTAATTATTGGAGAGTGGCTTAATAATAATAAAGATTGGTTAATCTTAGAATTTAAAATACTGATATTTTGCTTATTAGAACCACCATAAACTATTTTAGAAGTTTTTATGAATTCACGCCCATTTTTTGCTTCTTTCTTATTCTCATCATTTATTTTTTTTATTCTATTATTCAATTCTAACATTATCTTAGTTGGTGAAAGAATTGAGAGTAAATGATATTCAGAACCATGATTTACTGGAAAATAAACCTGCTTAACTCTATGGTCAGTGGCTAATTTAGGATTATTTTTTTCAATACACAGAAGTTTGTCTCTTATTTCTGCAAATTCTTGTTCATTTTTGTAGCTTAAAGCATCTCTTATTAGTTTAGTTCCATCTTTAAAATGCGCAAAAACTGT
>JACCDN010182786.1_pt1 | contig 14050 bp, 15 predicted proteins | sample 7441691 | NCBI WGS metagenome assembly JACCDN01 (sample SAMN15323439, study PRJNA562643) | freshwater metagenome | isolation source: river surface water | place: USA:Blue River Watershed | collected 2017-08-16
AAAAGTTGATCTGCCCGGTGCCGCCCCCACCCTGCAACACCAACGCATTGGTGCCACTCGCATTGATCTGCGGATTCGTTCCGCTCAAGGTCAGATTTCCACTCGAAAGCACTGGAATATTACTGCCGGTCGGAGTTTGTGAGGGCGTGAATCCACCCAAAGTGTTTGAATTGAGAGCGTATCCACTTGAAAAAACTCGGTGTCGCGGAGTCATCGTTTCAAAAGTCACTCCTGCACAAGTACCGCCCGACTGAGCCGCCACCTCCACATTCAAATAAACCGTGTCGCTATCTTGAAAATTATACGTGAGAGCATCGCCGCCCGCGCCCGTGTCGCCAATTCCCACATCAAACACGCCATTGGTCACCAGCACAGTCATGGTCGAAGGAGTGCCCGAAGGCCACACCTTGGTCCCACCCGAGCCAGAATCGTACAAACCAAATCGAAAACAATAGTTGGTGCCCGCTCCACCCAAAAGTGAACCTGAGGAATCGAGCAAACGCCCCTGATGATGCAAAATATTGGGCGCTCCGGTCGCCGCTTGAGTCAATAACGGAGAAAACGTCGAAGAAATGAGGGCAAAAGCACCCAACAAAAGCACCCCACGGGTAAGCCTGGTAAAAAATGAATTCTGATTTCTAATACTCGGCGTGGGCATGGTACAGGAATCCTACCAATATCTCTGTGGATCAGGAAGGGGAAAGTTTGCTTAATTCCAGAAAATTCGTCAGGCTTTCGTCATGCAAATAACCACCCATCCCATGAAAGCATTTAAAAAAATCGCATTGAGCTTTTTGCTCACCGCCCTTGCAATACCTGCATTCGTAGCCCAAGCAGGTAGTTTTAACGATGTTACCAGCTCGGGCCAAAATTATACGGCCATCGAATATCTCGTTTCTTCAGGCACCCTTGAGGGCTATGCAGACGGAACTTTCAGACCCAATCAGACCATCAATCGCGCAGAGCTCATGAAAGTTTTGGTTTCAGGGCAAGGCGTCGAACCAGATGCGACTCTCTATCAGAACTGTTTTTCGGACGTTTCCAATCAATGGTTCGCCAAATACATCTGTTATGCAAAAGCTCAAAGCTGGGTGGATGGATATTCAGATGGCACGTTCAGGCCAGGATCCGTGGTCAACCGTGTGGAGGCCGCAAAAATGATTTCAGAAGCCTATGGATTTGCCCCAATCGAAAGTGACGAAAGCATATTCGATGATGTGCGCCCTTCCGACTGGTTTTCTGGATACATTCAAACTCTCAACCGGACCGGCGTGATTGATGCCGAAGCCAATACCTACTCGCCTTCCAACGAAATGACACGGGGCCTCACCTCTGAATACATCTTCCGCGTGCTGGTCGCCAACTCCAACGACGAAGAGATTTACACCTCAAGTCATAGCCAAGAATTTCTGGAAGAAAAAGGTCTTGAGAGTCTAATTCAAACCGAAACAGAGACGACGATTGAACCTGAAGTCGACGAAACGGAAGTGGAGCATTACACCAACGTTGATGGCGAAACGATTCAATCCCCCGCTCAGTACAGCTCTCAACCAGCCGGAGCCACCGCTCAGTGCGAGGATGGCAGTTACAGCTTCAGTCAACATCGAAGTGGCACCTGTTCTCATCACGGAGGAGTTTTGATCTGGTATTGATCTTAGCAATACCCATTCCAAATATCGGTCACCACACCGAACAAATTCCCTTCGGTATCGAGCAGTCGCGCCTCCCATCGGTCGCGGTCTTTAAAATGGTTGGTTTCGTGCGGATTTTTCACTGATTGCGCACCCCCATCCAGCAATTTTTGATAAGCACCCTCGATATCTTCATGATTCAGAAAATAAAAGTGCGCACCTGCAGGCCCCTTCAACTCAGGATCTAAAATGATTTGCACGCCAGAACTCAGTTTGAAATAAGCGCATCCTTCTGCGTCGTATTCATAGTCCAGACCCAAGGCATCTCTATAAAAAGCCGTCGCTCGCTTCAAATCTTGAACTGGAATGCGAATGGCAAGAATGGAAGCGATTTGGGCCATGCGATCATTCTAATGACTTGGAGTCGCAGTGCATAGCTTTACAAAAAGCTAAAATTGTTGCATAGTTAAGATGCATGGACGACTTTTCACCCGAAGTTAAGGAGACTATAGAATGGGCGCGAGCCCGCGGAAACGAACCCCACATCGGAAGCCCCGTGGAGGGCTACAACGGTTTTGGCGTGAACCTACAAGTTCCCAAAAAAGCAGAGCTAGAAGCATTGATTCGAAGCCCTGAGCACGCAAAAGGGCTGGACATGCTGGTGGGTTCGTATGGAGTTTTTCTCATTGCATGTCTCGATGAAGACACAGAATTCACACTGGGGGCCCACGAAGCACAACTTGGGAATCCAAAATGGTCACTCGGCTATCACGTCGATCTTCAGGGCCACAAGATAAAGTCAGACAACTCCAACTGCTTCGACCCAGCAGTGTGGACTCACGGAACTCAAGGCCTCTACCAGCAACCCACGACGGGCGGGCGACCTGCTGCCACCTTGATCGCCCCAACCCAAAATGTGTCTGCTGCAATGCGCACAGTCGAGCAGGACAATTGTTTTCTTCGGGGCCACATGCGGCTCTTGGATGAACGGCGGCTTCCTCACACAGACATCAATCGAATCTTGGCCTGGGATAACCATTGTGCTCGAATCGTTCATGCGGACACAGAAGAGAGAGTTCTTCGAACTATTTTTGAAAAAACAGAGCAGGTCAATCAAGCCATCTTCGCGCGAACCGAAAACACCATCACTGTGGATTGGGCGGACCCTCGCCTATCTCGAGGCGGAATGATGGTTTTGTGGGATGCCGGCCTCAAAGGAAGCGCCGAAAAACCCCTCGTTCACACTCGAAGAAACTCCGGCATTATTTTGCCAACAGACAGAAAAAACTTGGGGAAGATACGACTATAAAATCTGGAGCCACGAACGGGAATCGAACCCGTGACCTCATCCTTACCATGAATCTAGTGTACTCCACACGTGCCTAATTTGGCTTGCCTTAGCGGTATAGCTGCAGTTTGGCTCGTGGTTTCAATGTGCAAGTGGACGGGTACATCCGCGTCAATTCTAGCAACTTACAGAGGCCATTAAAAGCGCCATCGGTAATCCCCGTTTTGGATGTGCCTCTGGACTTAGAAAAGCACACCTACCCAACCCACAGCTTTTATGCCAAAATAAGTTCCTTTTAAAGAAGCAATGCTCAAGCAAGCAAAACAAATAAAAGCCGTGCTATTCGACTGCGATGGGCTTCTTGTGGACAGTGAGACTTTAGGAATGAGAATCGCAGCAAAGGTTTGTGAAGAGTTTGGCCTAGCCTTAACTCAAGAGGAACTGACCCGTTTCATTGGAGTAACAGACGAGAAATGGTATCGAGAAACACTCGATGCACATCAATCATCTCTTGATGTGCACACTCTGCTCAATCGGCAGTTCGAGCTTTATGAAGCTGAGCTAGGCACCGTGCCAACATTCGCTGGAGCCTCCGAGCTCCCCCATCGACTCAAAGAAAACGGTTATAAAATCGGCCTCGTATCTGGGAGCACTCGTGCTCAAATCGACATTATTTTGGATGCACTGGGTCTAAAAGGTGCATTCAACTCAATCGTGACTTGTGAAGACACACGTGAACGCAGCAAACCCGATCCCTACGGCTACCAACTTGGTCTGACCGAGCTCAACAAACAACGTGGCCCTAACGAGCAAATTGGACCAGACGAGACAGTGGTCCTTGAGGACGCAAGCACCGGAATCCAAGCGGGGTTAAAAGCTGGCATGAAAGTCATCGGGGTGAAAAATGCCGGCATGCAAGACATCTCAGCTGCAACACGTACAGTGGACTCACTGCTAGAGCTTCTAGCGTCACTCCCCGATGAGTGGCTACAGGATTCAAACCGAGTATAATCTTAAACATGAAGCAAGCATTTCATGGCGGCGCATTCTGGGAAGAAATAGCCCCTGACTTCAGCTCACTAACAGAGCGTGGAGAGGTTATTAGTGCCGATGTGCTAGATGCTTGGTTCGACCCTTCCCCAAAAGTCATCGAGAAGCTCTCAAACTTTCTCTCCTTTTCCATAAAGACATCCCCGCCAACTCACAGCAAAGGCTTGATCAGCACGATCGCGAAAAAACGTGGCATACCAGAATCTCACATCCTTGTTGGAGGAGGCTCATCAGATCTGATGTTTGCCCTCTTCCCCAACATCATGGACCGCACAAGCAAGGTCCTAATACTGGACCCGATGTATGGCGAATACTCGCACATTTTTGAGGATGTGATTGGGCTCCAAGTGCTCCGTCATGAACTCAAGGCAGAAAATGAGTTCAGAGTGATTGACACCGAACTCGATGCTCAAATCGAGGCAGAAAAACCAGACTTTGTGGTTCTTGTAAATCCAAACAGCCCGACGGGAAAACACTGGCCAAAAGAGAGCCTGCTCAAGCTGATCTCATCTCACCCAAAAATTACCTTCGTTGTTGATGAAACCTACATTGAATACGTTGGCAGTGACGCTTCAGTAGAGACCGCAACGGTCGATCATCGGAATCTCATCGTGATCAAGTCCATGTCCAAAATGTATGCCCTCAGTGGGGCTCGCGTGGGCTATCTAGTCTCACACTCAGACATGATAGGCGTCATAGCACCATTCATACCCCCTTGGTCGGTCAGCCTAGTCGGACAAATAGCTGCCGTAGAAGCCCTAAGAGACGAAGCCTACTACAAAGCCAAATGGAGCGAGACACACCGCCTAAGAACAGACCTGATCCATGAGCTAAAAGGTCCTTCTATGAGAGTCTTCGACTCTGTCGGCAACTTCTTTCTTGTGCAGCTAAAAAATGCTTCGGCAAAACATGTCATCGCCACATTAAAAGCGAACCGTATTTGCATACGAAACTGCGACTCAATGAGCACCCAGTTCCATGACGACTTCATCCGAATCGCCATCAAAGACGCGGCCTCAAACAGCACCATTGCTCGAGCACTAAAAACAGCTCTCGAGAGCTGACACGAGTGCCATTTCTACTTACCATGAATTTAGTGTTCTCCACACGTGCCTAATTTGGCTTGCCTTAGCGATATAGCTAGCATTTGGCTCGTGGTTTCAATGTGCAAGTGGACGGGTACATCCGCGACAATTCTAGCAATTTACGGGAGTCATTAAAAGCACCATTGGTACTCCAACTTAGCATGCATATAATGCAAAGTTATTGCTCATCTTCGAGCAAGTTAAATTCCTTCACATCAGAAAGCCAATAGATTCTGCCATCTTTCCGAAGCGTTCCCTTGCATTGAACGGTCTGATCGACTTCATAAGCCCTAATAGCTTCGGAGTGTGAGGTCTCCTCTAAAAGCATGTGTACACGTTTTGTTCGATAATCACCTTCATGGACCAAGATTGTGACTTCGTGTGAATTAGAAGATTGACGTTCGAGCCGCATCACAGATCCTTTCAAAAGGACATCATCCACTGGCAAAGTATCTCTCAAATACGCTGCAATTTCACCTAAAACCTTCGCTTCAAGATTATTAAAGGAAAATACATCCCCTATGCCTGTTTCAATTGGCCTTTCATACTTTGGTGCCCAATGAACTCGTAATTCGACTAAGTCATCATCTTTGTTAAGATTGAGCTTAGAAAGAGCGTCACAAAGGTTTGCACTAACTCCATAGCCTGCTGCATTCAAAAAAGACGAGTATTCGGGGAGCCCCCCTTGCCCCTTTATTTGAGAGTGTAAATACGAAACAGCTTCAACCAACTTCTCAGAAACTTTTCTCTCAAATAACCCCTCCGCATTCTTAGGAGTCAAACTCGACTGTGCCGTTTCAGGCAAAGAATTGCAAAGAGTAACAATGTAGCTACCTTTCTGTGTTTGCCCTAAACGTAGCTGTTTCATAAACTCACTAACTGGTTGAGGGTAGCTGCCAGCATAAACAAGTTTTGGCTTCTCCACAGCAAGCGCTGCTGCAGTAAAGAGGCTGTAAGCATCTTTAACAAGATCCGCGCCCCTTTCAAGGCCAATCGTGCCGTCTTCGGTATCCGAGCTGACAACACGAATGCTAAAAACATCTGTATTTTCTAAAAACAACTCATCCAAGACACTTTCTGCATCGATGGAATAGATAGTAGATATGATATTTAGTGTTTCTCTTAGTCTGGTGGAAAAATCCGGAACGTCGGTATTTGAGGGCATGTACACTTCTGCATCGAATTCTTTCGAATACCAAATCTCTCCCAAATCCTGAAGGGTTTTGGTCCTAGACCACCCAAGAGAATGGAGATAATCCTTAAGATATTGGATTCTATGAAGTATCTTCATTGCGACCGGGTTAAATCCTCGCCCATCTGGAGTCTGCCCATTATAGACTGCAACACATCGGGCGTAAACTGTTGCTCCCCGGGCAATAGAACCGTTTTAGTGGTCAAATTCTCCACTTGTTCGGCACCCCTAATGGAGACCCAATACGCATGCTTAAAAAGCACCATCTTATCCTGCTCACAATTCAACCAATCACACTGATTTTTAGGAACAGCTAAAACAACCAAAATACGTGGAACCATAGGTGCTGCTACTCTCAGGTCATTATAGTTTTTGATGCTTAAAGGAAAATGCATTCCATCCTTTTGAAAAACCGGATTCGAAGTAGCCTTTAATTGAACGTCAATTCTCGGCAGTTTCGAATAACCATTGTGACCAGTTGAAGAAATAGTAAGGTCGACACTATCAATGTCCACAGAATGCACGTTCATAACAAGATTAGAAACGCTACTGATTGCATGCACAAAAGCTACGCTAAATTGTGCTTTGAACTGATCTTCAATACCACTCATAAATATAACCAATAAGCCTTTTATACCATAATAAGCTCAAAACAACAGTGACTTTTAGCCATAAAACTACTAACGCAATCTGAGCAAATGCTCTCTCTTAATCTCAAGCGACAGACTCTCTCCTTTTTCAGCAAGGTTCACAGGACGAACAGAAAAGTACTGCCCTTCAAATCCATTATATTTCTTGAGCTTCGCCAACTTAGCTTTACACCCACTACAAAGTTGAAGTTCATCAACGAGATACAGCCATTTCAAAAAACCTTTTTTAGCTCCACAACAATAGCAAACTCCATCTTGTTTCCTACAAGAGCTCAAAAAATCTTCCAATTTCTTTTCCGCCTCAGAAAACCCATTCCCAATTTCTTCGCGCTCTGAAAAAAGACCTTCAGGAAGAATGCCCATTTGTTTCTTTTGGAATTCCGCTTGATCAATCTTTCCTGACACATACTGTTTTGCCAAAGCCACGGCAGGGCTAGATCCAAAAACTAGCAAGTCCAACCCTACTTCATCCATTCTAGGCTTCAAAGCTTTATACTCTTCATCTGTAACCTTATTTTTAACATATGCATCTTCCAGCGCATCCAAAATAGCGGCTTTTTTTTCTTCAAGTTTTGATACCTTGCCCTGAACCTTCTCAAGCTCCTTTTCCTGAGCACGCAACCTCTTTGCAGCTGATTTATTGGCTGCATTACTCGCCGCAGAAAGCGACCGTAAAACAGACTTGTATCCCATAACAACACCTTAAATTGCCCAAAAGATACCTGACTTAAAGAATTTTATCGAGATGAAGATCGTAAATTTCACTAAAATTCTTCAGCTCCAAAACATCCACCCTCCTCTGGCAGTTCTCAATTTTTGAAACGTAAGACTGCGGCTTCCCCAGCTTTTCGGCAACTTCAACTTGAGTCAAGCCTGCCGCTTTTCGAGCAGCAATCAATCGAGCAATAAGATCTCTGTATTCCTTCGAGTGTATTGAAGACATGAAGGAATGCTAAATCCTATTTTCGAATATCCCAAAATAGGATATAATTACCCTAATTAACCTGCCAATATGCCAACGAAGCTAAAGAGTGCCCTCAAGCCTTCCCTCCTAATAGTTCTAATGCTGAGCATGACGGCCTGTGATTATGAATCCTCAACAAGCCCAGAGGTCAGAGCGTGCACCTACTCAGAAATGGAGGTCAAAAGCCTACTAAAGGCCCCCTCAAGCGCAAAGTTTCCCGCTTGCTCTCAAATGAGCATTTCTAACAGCGGCAACGTTTACACCGTAAGTTCAAGGGTTGAAGCCCAAAATTCATTCGGCGTGATGATCGAAACTCTTTTTAGCTGCGAAGTCACACTAAATACCGACGATAGTTACTACATCGACTGCACCCTGTACTAAACATCCTCATATGAAAATCGCTTCCAATTACAAAGTCAGAGGAGTCTTCCTAGCAATCACCCTGACAAGCATCTTCCTCGCCGCAAGAACTGTTTTTTCTTACTACATACAAGACACTGCACCTCAACAAACGGTAGTGCTTTTATGGGCAATTTTAAAGTTAATCGCTGTGTGTGCCGCCTATTTCGTCTTTTTCAAGGCCAGTAAAGCACGGACCGAAGACATACCTAAACTTCTTTTCAACCTAGAAGACCGAAAGCATCTAATCCTCAGTATGGCAGAAGTCACGATCCTTGTTGCAATTCTTGTTGGCGGGTACATCAATTACCGTCAGCACCAAGCCTATCTAATTCAACAGGCATTCGATCAGCTGAACGAAATGTGCGAAACGTTTGCAGAAGACCACTATGGCTTCAATCCGTGTGATTAAAGGGAAAAAATGCTATAATCCGCCCATGGCAAAATCCATCAATAAGCTCGGGCGAAAAACAGTAATGACCGACCTTGTACTCGGAAAATTAGAGTATGCATTTTCACTCGGCTGCACAGACCTAGAAGCCTGTCTGCATGCGGATATTCACCCCGACACCCTTTACGAATACCAACGCAAAAATCCAGAGTTTTCCGAGCGAAAGAAGATGCTCAAAACCAAGCTCGTGTTGAAGGCTCGTGAAACGATCGCAAAGAACATGGATGACCCCAAAATAGCCAAGTGGTTTTTAGAGAAACAGCTGCCAAAAGAGTTCGGCCCACAGGCTTGGAAAGTTCCCGAAGAACTTCCAGACGAACTCACTGAGGAAGAAAGCGTGGCTCTTAAAGAACTCTTTGAGCTAAACAACATTGCCACTCATGGGCTGTTTTAATTACGTGGCAGACTACGCTCGCATGGCAAAAGCTATGTTTTTGAAATAAAAAATTATTTAGTCAAATCTACTTAATTGGCACTAAAAATGCGCATAAATGCATATTATTTTTTGGTGAAAAACGGCATTTTTGGCTTTGTGTAGATGCAAACTGAATTGAACTTAATACGCACTAAAAAAATGGCTTGTGAAAGCCAACAAAAAACACCCCACTTGCGCAAATTTTGACTTCAAATTAGGCTCCGATCGTGACAACCGTTGGCGAGTGCCAACAAAAAAATTTCGTCCAAAAAAATCTTCCTCAAACCAATTTAAATTCGGTGTGCATGTTTTCTGAAAACAAAAATTCCGCCCAGCAAGACATCAACTTAACCCTACTGCAATTAATACCTGAGGAGGAAATCTTCGAGTACAGCAAACTCCTGAAAGAAGGCGAAGTGGCAATATGGACACATTGGGTCGAATTTGTTCGCAAGTATCTACGTATAGGAAGGAGTATAGCTACCATCAAAAATGTAAGGGATACCCTCCGCTTCATTATAAGAAGACTCAAAATTGTGAGCATAGATGTCTGTAACAGCCCCTTTGAATTCGAAGATGCACTCTACACAGAACAAGCGATATCGCATTTCTCAAACACAACCTTCAACACCTACCTAAAAAACTTGGCTACATACCTAATCTGGTTAGAGAAAAGGGAAATTATCAAAGAAAACCGTTTAGGAAAAATCGATAAACGACCAAAAGAGTTCAAAGAAAAACTCTGCTACACCCCCGAAGAAGTTCATAAAATTGTGGCTCAAATTCATTCCCGAAGACAGCGACCACTCGAGCGTGCACGCAATGCATGTTTCGTGGATTTCCTAAGGTACACGGGCGCAAGACCTATAGAGCTTGAACGCGTAACTCTGGAAGATGTAGTACCGTCTCAAGGCAGCTATGTGATCAAGCTCAAGGGTGCTAAGCAAAATGGTGAGCATCGCCATTATCGGATGCCCTCGCCACTCAGAGATTCCTACGAAAGTTACTTAGAACGACGAAACAAAATACGCCCCAATGAAAAATACCTGTTTATCTCCTCATCAAAACAAAGTAGATGGACTCGTAAGGGTGGCATGACCAAACTATTCAAACAACTCTCAAAAGAGTTGAAATTTAACGTAACCGCTACAGCCTTCAGAAGGTATGTGGCTACACAGGTCTACTCAAAAATCAAAAACAGCCGCATAGTTGGTGACTATCTGGGTCACAAAAGAGAAGACACCACTATGGGCTACATTGGAAGTTCACCAAGCAGAACTGACGAAGCCGGGGCAGTCATGGAGGCATTGCTGATCTAAAGCTATCATCTGATCATTTCATGAATTTTCATCTCTAAAACATCCTCTACCACCTGACCATTCATTTTGTAACGGATCATTGATATCAAGTCACTTTGGCTGAGGTGGATAATTAGCTTATCGTCTTTAAACTTAAGTTTTAACTCTCTTAATCCAGACGCATCAATTCCTTCTCGAGTCACCACTATTGCAAAATTCCCCATATCTTTGTTCAGATATTGAGAGACATCATGAATGATTTTTTTAGAAACTTTTGAAGTATAGTTTTTGGAGTCAACAATTATTCTTTTTGCATTTTGTTCCTGTTTACGCTCCTTCCAAAAATCTAACTTTGGGGAAATATTTGAAATAACTAAATCTCGAATTTGATGACCATCATGATCTTCAGAATCCACTGCCGCAAAGTAACTTCTAAAAGAATCGCAGAAGAGGTACTCGAATATCCTACTTACTATTTTTTCAAACCTTTTAAAGGCAGCATGACCTTTCTCAACAAGCTGCAACTCTGAAATCAGCTGTTCCCCATCTCTTTTTCGCTTCAAAATGAAGTCAACTTCACTTTTTTTTGCCTTTAAAATCCCCCTATGAATTAGAGGTAAGATGAAATGAAACGTCCCAAGTTCTAAAAGCTTTTTCACAACAGAATGAAGAGTTAAGAGCTTCACTCCTGCATCCTCCAGTTTTTTATGAATACTACGCATGGCATCAGGCATAAAAAAATACTTTGCACTTTCCCTTGAGAATGTCTGCATAGCAACGAGTTCTCTATCAAAGTCCTCACCATATAAATGGTTCCAACTCAAAAACACATACTCATGCTCGGCAAAAAATTCGTTCTTTGCACCAATTTCAATCTTGCAATTAACCTTCCGAATCTGAATGCACTTTTCATCAACCTCAGAGACAGCATACCCAAATAATTGAAAAATCTGCCTCATCAATTCCAACCTATCTTCAGGCTCACTAACATTAAAAAAGATCTGCAGAGCTTCTATAAAAACACCTTCTTCGGACAAATGCAGCAAATTGGTATTTTTTTCAAAAGGCGGACTAGTAGTGAGTATTCGAAATCCATCTAGCATCATTAGATGTTCTACCCCAGAGTAAACGGCTGGTATCTCATCATAAACTCGAAATGACAATCCATTGCCATCAAAAACATAAATCAAAACCCAATATTGTGACGAAAGCCTCAGTTCAACTCTTTTGCCGTAAAAGGAGAAAAACTGTCTAAGATCAAAAAAATGGGCTTCTACCCACCTCTGATAGTCTTCTAAGTAAGGTAATGTATTTTTTTCCAATTGAGACAGTTCCGTTTTTTTGAGTATCTTTTTTTTCGAGAGCTTCTTCTTTAAATCTTTGATCTTTTTTTGGAGTTTCTGGAGATAGTCATCGGGCAGAAAAGAAAACGTTATCTCATTCAAAGAACCTTTTGTAAAATCTTTCCATAAAACAAATTTGTTGTTTCTCTTTGCTAATTCAAAACGATTTAATTCAGCACGAGCAAAAATATATTCATTCCATTTTGCTCCATTGAGCCTCAGTGTTGAACTCAAGATGTCAGAAAATAGAAATCCCTCAAGTTTGACTTGCAGCGCCTCAAAGGTACCTACTTTCTTCTTACTAAGAAATGTGTCCCTGCGCTCGCTATCTTCAATGTGCAATTTATGGCTAGTAGCATTTCTATATAAAAAGTCTCGATAAATTGAGGTCAGTTCAGATAAAGAACTGTAATCATCTAGATCAAGAGTACATACCCTAAAGTGAATGTTCAGTATCTCTGTTAAAAAATCTTCGGTGCTTTCCATATTTAAAAAAAGTGTAGCTAGTTTATATCAAAAAACTTAGAAAGTAGAATGTGCCAAAGTTTACCTACTAATTCAACGCATGCATCTCCGCCGCCTTGCTCATCTGCAAGGTTGAGCATGAAAGGTAAATCGTTGTGGTCGTGATTTTGGAATGGCCCATGATTTTAGACAGCGTGTAAATGTCCACTCCCCCTTCAAGCATCAGTCTGGCAAAAGCGTGGCGCAAGGTGTGAGCTGAAAAGTTCAGCTTGGTCTTCTTTCGCAAGCGGGTCATCAAGTTGTTGATGCAACGAGTTCCCAAGGGCAGGTCTTTTTGAACAGCCGTGAGCAAGAAAATGCATTCCTTCCCCAAGCGTCGGCGATCACGGAGATACTCTTCCAAAATCATGGCCAGCCTCGCATTGATGGGGACCACACGGTCCTTAGCTCCCTTCCCCTGACTCACGAAGATGGATTTGTTTTTCAAGTCCACATCGCCCATCTTTAGGTGCAAAACTTCGTTCCGCCGAAGACCCGCCAAGAGCATAATTCCAACGATGGCCCGATTTCGGTATTTCTCGAAGGTATAAGCGTATTTAGTATGAAAGCTGGTGTCCAGTACCAAAATTGCTTCTGCGTGCGTTAAAGTGCGAGGAATTCGACTTTCCATTCGAGGCTTTTCCAATTTCTCTAAAAAATTCTCTTCAATGTGCCCTTCTTCCACCATCCACTTCAAAACCATGTTGAAGTACTTCAAATAAGACCGAAACGTGGACGGGCTCCATTTGCGCTTCAACCGCCCATTAAAAAACCACTGCTCAAAGGTGGCCTTGTTGAGTTCACTGGCGTACTCCGTAGGATTCTCCTTTAAAAAAAGCTCCCAAGTGTTTCTATACCCCTTGAGAGTGAAGGCTGAATAATTGCGAATCACTTCGCAGTACTGAAAATAACGGGCTAAAAGCATTTGGAGCGTGGGCCGAGTTTCCATGTGAAAATGGATTAAGAAATACTCGGACGCACCGTCCTTGACATATTGAAAAAATGGAGCCACGAACGGGAATCGAACCAGTGACCACGTCCTAACCATGGACGCGCTCTACCAGCTGAGCTAGCGCGGCACTGTGTGTGAATTGTGAATGAACTTGTGGGAAGCCCAGAGGCACATTCCCGCAGGGAGCTGTTCTGGACAGTCTTAGAAAGTCCTGTTATTCTGAACGGTTAGCCATTTATAGCACTTTGTGTGGAGGAGTACATCCTTACCATGGATGCGCTCTACCAGCTGAGCTATCGCGGCACACAACGTTTTTTTCTCAAAAGCGTGCGTAATATACGGAAATGAAAAGAGCCATGCAAGGCCTTAAGGGGTGACTGGATTAAATTCAGTCGGATAGTACCTCACACAGCACTTTTCGGTTGGAAGACCACGGTGGCGTTTCGTCCGGGACAATCACTGTGGAACGCACAGCCCCGCGTGAGCGGGAAAGTGTCAAAATGGACTGAACGGACACCATCGACCTCGTCACATGGACTTTACACAGTTACTCCTGAAAAACCAAGCCCCAGTGGTCAAAAAAGGCTAGACCAGAAGTAGTATCAATGTCTTGAGCCAATAAGTGCCCGAGGACACCGCCGAAGTGACCAAAGAAAAGCCTAGGTATCGAGCCAAAAATTGCGTGTCGACAATCAAAAACACCAAAAACCAAACGGCATGTTTTTCGAGCCACAAGGCCGCCCCAGCACGATGCTGAGCGGGCAAAAACAGAACCCAAAAGTGCGATCCATCCAATGGAGGAAAGGGCAAAAGATTGAAAATCATCAA
>JACCDN010357871.1_pt1 | contig 14045 bp, 12 predicted proteins | sample 7441691 | NCBI WGS metagenome assembly JACCDN01 (sample SAMN15323439, study PRJNA562643) | freshwater metagenome | isolation source: river surface water | place: USA:Blue River Watershed | collected 2017-08-16
GCCATCTACCAGATGGCCGATGGTGACCAACGGGTCATCGTTCTCATCGAGTTGATGAATCAATCGGTCTCCATGAGGGTTGCGCCCGCCAGCCTGCAAAGGGCAGGCTGATCGAAAAATACCCGATTGGCAAAAACGTTTCTCAAAGTCATGACGATGTGAGACAATCCGTTCATCCGATGAACACGAAGCGGTAAGTTCCGCTACACGTTGTCTCCCTCGGAATCCTCTGCGCCACCTCGCTAATCGCGCTTGCTGATCGTGAAACAGCATGGCGGTAGCGTGCCTAAACTGCCTTGAGCCTCATGCCTCCCACCCAACGACTCGCTGGTTTCCAAGAGGAAATCCAGTTCGAAGTCTTGCGCCGTTTGGAACAATGTCCCGATCTCAGCCAGCGAACCCTGGCTAAAGAACTCGGCATTAGTCTGGGAAGCATCAATTACTGCTTCCGGGCCTTACTTGAAAAGGGTTGGATCAAGGTCCATAACTTCAGCCAGAGTAAACACAAGCTCCGTTATGCCTACCTTCTAACGCCAGAGGGTGTATTGGAGAAATCCAAGCTGACCGCTGAGTTTCTGAGGCGTAAGAAGGCAGAGTATGAGGCGCTCAGGGCCGAAATTGAAGCCTTGCAAGCTGAATCGGGTTTTCTAAATAGCAAAAAGAGTAATCCTCATGACACATGAAAAAACCATCGCCATCATCGGGCTAGGTTACGTTGGCTTGCCCCTTGCTGTTGAGTTTGGCAAACAACGCAATGTCATTGGCTTTGACATCAACCCCAAGCGGGTGACAGAACTGCAAAGCGGCCAAGACCACACGCTCGAATGCAGCCCAGAAGAGTTGTTGCAAGCTAAGCATCTGCGTTTCAGCTGCGATACAAACGATCTGCAAAAAGCCTGCATATTTATAGTCACCGTCCCCACCCCCGTGGACCAGGCCAACCGCCCGGACATGACCCCGCTTATCAGGGCCAGCGAAACCGTGGGTAAAGTGCTCAAAAAAGGCGACATCGTCATCTATGAATCCACTGTTTACCCCGGTGCCACCGAAGAAGTTTGTGTGCCTGTGCTGGAAAAGTTCAGCGACCTCAAATTCAACCAAGATTTCTTCTGCGGTTACAGCCCTGAGCGCATCAACCCCGGCGACAAAGAGCACCGTCTGCCGACCATCAAAAAAGTCACCAGCGGCAGCACCCCAGAAGTAGCCGAAGAGGTGGACCAACTTTACAAGCAAATCATCACCGCAGGCACCCACAAAGCCAGCAGTATCAAGGTCGCTGAAGCTGCAAAGGTGATTGAAAACACCCAGCGCGATGTCAACATCGCGCTCATGAATGAACTTAGTCTCATTTTTCACAAGTTAGGCATTGACACGCTCGAAGTGCTGCAAGCCTCTGGCACCAAATGGAATTTCTTGCCCTTCAGGCCAGGCCTGGTGGGTGGGCATTGCATTGGCGTAGACCCGTACTACCTCACCCACAAAGCGCAAGAGGTTGGCTACCACCCCGAGGTAATCTTGGCTGGCCGCCGCATCAACGACAGCATGGCCGCTCATGTGGCCGACGAAACTGTCAAGCTTATGCTGCGCAAAGGCCAACCGGTGCTGGGCAGTAAAGTGCTTGTGCTGGGCCTCACTTTTAAAGAAAACTGCCCCGACGTGCGCAACACCAAAGTGGTCGATATCGTTAAAGCCCTGCAGGCCTACAACACCCAAGTGGATGTGTACGACCCGTGGATTGACGTTCAAGAAGCCGAACACGAATACGGTCTGAAGTGCCTCACGCATCCTCCCGAGCAAGGCCAATACGCCGCCATCGTGCTTGCCGTTGGGCACCAGCAATTTATTGCGCTTGGTGAATCTGGAATTAAAGCCTGGGGCCAGTCCGGTGCAGTTGTTTTTGATGTCAAGAGCATCCTGCCTTTGGGCGCAGCAGATGGACGCCTGTGATCATGACCCAATACGAACGTCTGCAAGCTGAATTACGCCAAGCCCCGCAAACCTGGCTCGTCACCGGCGTGGCTGGATTCATCGGTAGCAACTTACTTGAAACCCTGCTCAAGCTCGATCAACGTGTAGTCGGTTTGGACAACTTTGCGACTGGGCACCAACGCAACTTGGACGAGGTGAAAAGCCTAGTCAGCCCTGCGCAATGGGGTAACTTTAAATTTATCCAGGGCGACATCCGCCAACTGGCTGACTGTCAAAAAGCCTGTGTTGGGGTGGATTATGTGTTGCATGAAGCTGCTTTAGGCAGCGTGCCCCGCAGCTTGGCCGACCCACTGGCGACTAACGACACCAACATTACCGGTTTTCTAAACATGCTGGTAGCCGCTCGCGACGCCAAAGTGCAAAGCTTCACCTACGCCGCCAGCAGCAGCACCTATGGCGACCACCCCGCGCTGCCGAAGGTGGAAGAAAACATTGGCAACCCGCTCAGTCCCTACGCTGTAACTAAATACGTAAACGAGCTATACGCCAGCGTGTTTGCCCGTAGCTACGGCTTCAAAACCATAGGTCTGCGTTATTTCAACGTGTTTGGTCCTCGGCAAGACCCCAACGGCGCTTATGCCGCAGTTATTCCCAAATGGACAGATGCTTTGCTCAAAGGCGAGACCGTCTACATCAACGGTGACGGTGAAACCAGCCGCGACTTTTGCTTTGTGGCCAACGCCGTGCAGGCCAACCTACTGGCCGCTTGCTGCCCAGACGAAGCCAAAGATCAGGTCTACAACGTGGCTGTGGGGGACCGTACCAGCTTGAACCAGTTGCACCTCCATCTGCGTGACAATCTGTCGAGTCGATTTCCACACATTAAAGAAGCAACGCCTGTCTATCGCGACTTCCGTGCTGGAGATGTACGTCATTCGCTTGCAGACATTAGTAAAGCCAATAAATTAATTGGCTATCAACCAACACATAGAATTCACGAAGGCTTGGCCGAAGCTATGCTTTGGTATATCGAACATCAAGGGTATCTGAGGTGCTGATTCTGTGGCCAAAGGTCTTCAGCGATGATCGTGGTTTTTGCAATGAAAATATGATGTGTCGCTGAAACAATGTTGAGGCACTCAATTTATTATTTTGGAATACGCGCAATAAATGGCGCAATAGGCTTGGCGTCAATTTACGTCTTAACCCGTCTGTTGAACGCTGAACAGTACGGATTGTACGCGCTAGGATTGGCAAGTATAAATGTAGGGGCATCAGTATTTTTCCAATGGCTGAATGCGGGAGTATCTCGCCTTTATGCGTCACACACCGAAAATCTCAGTCAATTTTTCTGTGAGGTATCACGGCTTTTTAAATATGCAACGAGCGCTGGACTAATTATTTTACTGATATGGTTAGTTGTACGGCCAAAAGGTGCAGTAAACGTAGAATTATCTTTAATTATAACATTGGGTGCTTTAGCTATGGGTGCCTACAATTTGCATTTGCAAATCCATAATACCCGTACTAGCCCAGTCCAATACGGCATGCTTGCAACTTCAAGAGCTGCTTGTGTGCTTGCTCTATCAGCATCTGCGGCACTTGTAGGTTTTGGTGCAAATGGTGCGTTATTGGGTGTAGGTATTGGAACAACGATAGCAGCGTTTCTGTTTCGCTATCGCTGGAACATTCTACCCACAGATCATGAGCAAGGAGCAAACATCCGAGCTCAGATAGTGAACTATGGTAGCCCCCTTGCTCTCACATATGCGGGAACTATGGTCATCGATGTTTCGGATCGGTTCTTGATCAGTTGGTTATATGGTCCGTCATCTGTAGGAGGTTATTCAGTATCATACGATTTAACACAGCAAACAATTGGAGTGGTACTGAACGTATTCTTCCTTTCCGCTTTTCCAACAATAGTAAAAACATGGGAAAGCAATGGACCAATAGCGACAAGTCAATCAGTTAAACCGTTAGCGCACATCTTATTATTCTCGGCAGGGGTTTTAGTTGGTGTATTTATAGGACTTACCGAGGACATAGTTCGATTTATAATCGGTCCTGAATTAAGGGAAGATGCAATACTGGTGATGCCATGGGTGGCTGTAGCGATAGCTATAGGATGTATAAAGGCGTATCTATTTGATATTCCACTGCAACTACAGAAGCGCACAAGGACTTTAGTCAAGATAACATTGACCATGGCGTTAATAAACATAACATTTAATTTACTTCTTTTGCCGAAGTTTGGTGTTTTAGGGGCCGCAATATCAGTAGCAGTCGCATTTTCGGCTGGAACTGGAATGAGCTATTTTTTTGGGCGAAGAGCAAGTGTAATACCACCCCTTCTCATTGACTCAATAAAAATAATGTTTTCAATAGGGATGATGTACTTATTCCTAAGGTTGTTACCTCAAGATATGTTCGCTGAAAATACTAATATATTATCGATGTTCATCAGAATGGCTGTTGGCGTCTTTGTGTTTACAACTGCTGCAATATTATCTAACTTCGGGGGGCTTAAAGGTAAGTTTCTTGCGATAATTCATAAATATATATAATGAATTCCCCTGTATTTACTGTATTCACACCAACATACAATCGAGCTCACACGTTGCCTCGGGTGTATGAGTGCCTTTGCCTGCAAACATTTAAAGATTTTGAATGGCTAATTGTCGACGATGGATCCACTGATAATACCGCTGAACTAGTTTCTGTATGGATAAAGACAAAACTGATAAAAATTATATATATCACGCAGTGCAATCAAGGGAAACACGTTGCATTTAATTTGGGAGTTAAAAGTGCAAATGGGAAATTATTTATTCCACTAGACTCCGACGATACTTGCATTCCTCAGGCTCTAGAGCGTTTCCATCAAAGATGGGATTCAATTCCAAAGGAATCGCGTCAAACTTTCACCGGTGTGACCTGCCTTTGTAAGGACGAACAAGGAGTCATCGTTGGTGGGCCACTGCCGGTCGATGTTATAGACGGGAGTTTTACTGAAACTATAATAAAACTCAATAGACAGGGCGAGATGTGGGGCTTTCACAGAACTGATATTTTGCGCGAGTTTCCATTCCCTGTTTACGCAGGCGAAAAGTTCGTGCCGGAAGGGCTAGTCTGGAATCGGATTTCAAAAAAATACAAAACAAGATTTATAAATGAAGCTCTTCGTGACTATTACTTTTCAGATGACGGACTTAGCAAAAGGATGCTGCAAATAAGAATATGTAGCCCAAAGGCAACGCTGCAATACTATAAAGAATTGATGGGGCTACGAATTTCAATCATAGAAAGATTTAAAGCGGGAATCAACGTTTGGCGATTTTCAATATTAACTAGGAGTTATTCATATCCATTCGGATTATTGGCGAAATACCCATTTTTCATGTTTGCGGCAGCTCCAATTGGTGCGGCAATATCGATAAGTTTCGCAGTAAAGAAAAATGACGGCTGATCATGTAAAAAGGTATGGAAACAGCACTCCCTTTCTGTTGATTGGATCGGCTTACGTTGCGCTCTTATTTCCGTCATCAATAGACGGAGTCATTGTACCTGTCTTGCAGACTCTGCAGTGTATTATTTTGGCGTCTTTTTTTCTTATTTACGGCTCTATAAACGGCTTCATTAAACAAAATATTGCTCTAGGTGTTGCAATCGTCTTTCTGTTGGTGATTTTTACATTATTTTCTCCCTTCGATTATGTTGCCATTGGAGGTGTCGCACCTTACATTCTGATGCTGTCGATGTTGAGTACAAGAATAGTTATGAATAAAAGCATGTGGAATAAATTTGCAACTAATCTTTTGATCATAAATGTGATGATTTTCGCTCTCGGATTTGGAGTGCTTGCAGGGATCGAGCCACTTGTCTGGATAATAGAGAAATTTTATAAAGCCTACGATGAAAATCTTTATGAATCAATGATTGTCTGGTATTCCAAGCCGGTAGGTGTATTTGCATCTCATTCCATAGCGGCCGTGGCCTATTTCTCCCTGTTTCTGATTAATATTAATTTATCATGCTGCGGAGTTGCTTCTAAAAGTATTCGATCAGCATTCCTTGTTAGCGGGTTTTTATATTTGATATTACTTCTTTTTTTATTTTCTAATTCATCAGTAATTTTATTTGTCGTGTCAGTCGCGTACCTTCTTTATTTTTTTGCTCGAAAGAGTAAGAAGACGGCTATCGTTTTATTAATGTTGTCGCTGGTTGTCTGTACATGCCTAGTATTAGGGGGTGTTTTAAGCGATTCATACAATCAAATTTCAGAAATATTCACGTATGATGCAGGTGGGTTTTTGGGGCGCTATACTGAAGGTGGTCGCTTGCAGTCTACGTATGATTTTATAATCGACAATCCATTTAGACCAATTGGATTGACTTACGGTGATAACATTATGTTGGGTGATAATTTCATAGCGGAATATATTGTAAAAATCTCGTTTTTAGGTTATCTGCTGATTCTATTAATGCTCTACAATTGGATTCGATTGAATGGTAGGCGTTTGCTATTTATATCGTTTGCCTTTTTTATTGCTGTCGACCTGGGTTATCCAATTCTTACGACAGTAAGGCTTTCGGGGGTTTTGCCATTTTATTTCCTGGGTATATATTTAGCAACTATTTCTGTTAATAAGATCACAAAAACAAGTTTAAGATGAGATTATTGTGATTAAGAATGTATTGGCATTAACTCAAGGAAGCAATATTCCAAGTGCTCGATTTAGATGGGCTCAATACGTGCCTGATTTGGTTGCCTCAGGTCTGATCGTACATGAAAGTGCGTCGTTAAATGGCGCTTACGCACCTCTTTCGCGGCTTGAGCGACCATTTTGGTTTGCGAAGACCTTTGCTGAGTCGTTTTTACGCGCACTTAGGACTAGGGACGCTGATGTGTGCTTTTTGCAGCGTAACTTGATTGCAACTCTCTACACCTGGGAATGGCTCGTAAAAAAACCATTAGTTTTCGATGTGGATGATGCAATATTTGTTGGGCCTCGTGGTAGCTCAGCAAATCAAATAGCATCTAGGGCTGACTTGATTATTTGCGGAAATGGTTATATTGCAGAGCACTTCAGTCGCATAGGAAAAGTTGAACTGCTTCCTACGGCCATAGATTCTGATCGATTTATTCCCGCAGACAAAACCGATGATTGTAAATTTATTATAGGGTGGTCTGGTACTTCAGGCGGTTTTCAATATTTATACTCGATTGAAAATGCGCTTGCTGACGTAATAAAAAACAGACCGAATGTTTTTTTAAAGATTGTTTCAGATCGTGAACCTGAATTTAAAATTATTCCAAGAGACCGTATTCAATTTGTAAGATGGTCGCCATCAGTTGAGGTCTCCGAAGTTCAGTCATTTACAATTGGAATCATGCCATTGATTGATGATGACTGGGCTCGTGGTAAATGCAGTTTCAAAATGTTAACGTACATGGCGGTTGGTATCCCCGTACTAGTTTCCCCTGTCGGTATGAACAATGAAGTTTTGTCAATGGGTGGGTGTGGTTTGTCTGCGCAATCCAAGAACCAATGGGTTGAAGCGCTAATTCATCTAATAGATGATCAATCCGCGAGAAAGAAAATGGGAGCAACTGGTAGATCTATAGTGGAAACGCATTATTCAAGAAAAATAATTGGGCCCAAACTGGCGAAGATATTAACATCAATTGCATGACAATGAATTGTAGATATTTTTTATATTCAGTGGGTTCAACACTTTCACTCACTTGAGTCTTTATCGCCATCCCGATTTTTAGCTGCGTAATATCATTTTGTTGGATCCTAAACACCGTATGTCACCGACGTTGGCGCATCGCTCAGGATGAAGTGAAAAATCAAACAAGGAACGTGTGTGAATGTAAGTCAGGGGAATCCTGATAACGCGGTAGCGTGTTGAACATAATAGACAATGAAGATTGTTCACATCATTAGTAGTCTGAAAACCGGCGGTGCTGAGACAATGCTTGTCCGGCTCATTCGAGGAATGCCGCAGCACACTCATGTTGTTATCACACTCACAACGGTTGGACCATTAGGAGAGTTGCTTAAAGCGTCTGGTTACACGGTATACAGCATTGGTCTCAGGTTTTCAACCGCGTGGTGTGCCTTGCCTCGCTTGTGGCGCCTAGTCCGGCGAGAATCTCCCGATATTGTTCAAACTTGGATGTACCACGCCGATTTGTTGGGTGGCTTTATAAGTCGTCTAGCGGGTGTGAAACAGATAGTTTGGAACGTGCGAAATACGGAGATTCCTCAAGGTCGCCTGTCAATGACAGGTCTTATTGTCAGGTTGTGCGCGAGTATCTCAACATGGCTTCCAAAGGTCATCATTTGCTGCGCGCATGCCGGTCTGGAAGTTCACGCTGCCCGGGGTTACAAGCGACAGAAGATGCTCGTGATACCAAATGGCTACGATGTTCATGAGTGGCAGCCAAAGGGTGTCAGCCGATGGGAGGTGCGCAGAGACTATGGTCTCCCTGAAGACGCCTTTATTGTCGGAATCGTTGGGCGGTATGACTCTTTGAAGGGCTACGACGTATTCATTGAGGCCGCAGCTCGTATCGCAAAGATTGTTCACAACGCCATCTTTCTGATGATTGGCCGACACGTAGATGCCAGCAATGTTGAACTTCGTAACTTGATCCAGAGCCGTGGAGGTGATGCCGCTTTCCGACTGCTGGGAGAGCGCAGTGACGTCTCCCAACTTATGTCCACCATGGATGTGTACTGCCTTTCCTCCAAAGCCGAGGGTTTTCCTAACGTGGTGGCTGAAGCCATGTTGATGCAGGTGCCGTGCGTGGTGACCAACGTGGGTGACGCGGCGCGAATCGTTGGGCCAACAGGTTGTGTTGTTCCACCTAACGAACCGGATGCTATCGCTGAGGCAGTTTGTTCATTTGAACGCATGGGCGAGGAGCGACGCCGCACTACCGGCGATGCGGCACGACAACGTATTGTCAAGCACTATGCTATTGAGGCGGTTTCAAAGCAATATGAGCAGTTGTATGAACAAATATGTGAATAAATGGAAGATGGCATGAGCAACGTCAACAAAGATTCAAAGACGGTCGCGGGATTCGGCGACGAATGGGAGCGTTTTGACCAGTCAGATCTCGAGGCCACTGAGCACGGTGAATTATTTGATAAATATTTTAAAATTTTCCCGTGGGACGTTTTGCCTTCGAATGCTGAAGGGTTCGATATGGGCTGTGGTAGCGGGCGGTGGGCAAAGCTTGTAGCACCAAAAGTTGGCAAATTGCATTGCATTGACCCAAGCTCTGCAATTGATGTGGCAAAACGCAATTTAGCAGAGCAGTTTAATTGCGTGTTTCATCAAGCGGGTGTTGATGACGCCGCTCTTCCAGAAAGTAGCATGGATTTTGGTTACTCTTTGGGGGTGTTGCACCATGTGCCTGATACGGGTCAAGGTATTCGTGATTGCGTAAATATGCTTAAGCCCGGCGCACCATTTTTACTTTATCTGTACTATGCATTGGACAATCGTTCGTTTACTTATCGTTATCTATGGAAGGCAAGTGATTTTTTGAGGCGTATTGTTAGCAAATTGCCTCACGGGATGCGATATGCGGCAAGTCAGGTTATAGCAGGATTTGTCTACTGGCCGTTGGCTCGTTTTGCAGCCTTGATGGAGAAACTTGGCATGTCGGCCACTAAATCTGCCTCACTTCCTTTGGGGTTTTATCGTCACCTAAGTTTCTACACGATGAGAACAGATGCATTGGATCGATTCGGTACTCGCTTAGAGCAGCGTTTTACGCGCAAACAAATCGAATCGATGATGCAAGCCGCAGGTTTAGAAAATATTCGTTTTTCGGAAGACTCCCCTTACTGGTGTGCTGTGGGTACGCGGAGTAAATAAAATATGTGCGGGTTTTCTGGCTTTCTGATTTCAAGCGATTATGTCCGGGATATTGATGCTAGAAAAGTGCTGCATCAAATGGCAGATGCTATTGCTAACAGAGGCCCTGACAGTGACGGCTATTGGGTAGACGATAGTGCCGGTATAGGGTTGGCGCATCGACGCTTGGCCATTGTTGACCTGAGCCCTGCTGGTGCGCAGCCGATGACCTCGAGCAGTGGGCGCTATGTTTTGGCTTTTAATGGCGAGGTTTACAACCACTGGCGTTTGCGCGATGCTCTAGAGCGCGAAGGCCGATTGGCCAGCGCTTGGTGTGGCCATTCAGATACAGAAACCTTGCTTGCAGGTTTTGATGCTTGGGGCATCGAAGCCACTTTGCAGCGTGGCATAGGCATGTTTGCCTTTGCCGTTTGGGACAAACACACTCGCACCCTCACGCTTGTACGTGACCGCTTGGGTGAAAAGCCGCTTTATTACGGCTGGCAGGGACAGGGTGCGCAGGCGACCTTTTTGTTTGGATCTGAGTTGTCGGCCTTGCGTCGCCACCCTGCGTTTGCAGCAGACATCAACCGCGATGCCTTGGCCATGTACATGCGCCACAACTGCATTGGTGGCGTGCATTCCATTTATTCGGGCATTCACAAGCTGGCGCCCGGGCACATACTCTCAGTGTCTTTGTCTGCGCCTGAGCCAGTGGTGCGTGCCTGGTGGTCAGGGGCTACGGTGGCTCGACAGGGCGTGGCCCGGCCGTTTGCGGGTTCGCCCGATGAGGCGGTCGATGCCTTAGAGGCGTTGTTGCGCGATGCAGTGGGTCAGCAGATGATGGCTGATGTGCCGCTGGGGGCGTTTTTGTCAGGCGGCATTGATTCGTCCACCGTGGTAGCGCTCATGCAGGCGCAGTCCAGTAGGCCGGTACGCACTTTCAGCATTGGTTTTCATGAGGTGGGTTACAACGAGGCCGAGCATGCCAAGGCGGTAGCCCGGCATTTGGGCACTGACCATACTGAGTTGTATGTCACGGCGCAGCAGGCGTTGGATGTGATCCCCAAGTTACCTAGCTTGTACAGCGAGCCTTTTGCCGATTCTTCGCAGATTCCCACTTTTCTGGTCAGTCAGTTGGCACGCCAGCACGTAACGGTGTCGCTCTCAGGCGATGCAGGAGACGAGCTTTTTTGTGGCTACAACCGTTACCAAATGACAGCAAGGCTGTGGAGCAAGTTGTCTCGCATTCCTCGGCCTTTGCGGCAGATGGCGGCTGGATTGATCACCGCTGTGACCCCCGCCACATGGGACAAGTTGGGGGCGGTATTGCCCATGTCTCGTGTGGGTGACAAGTTGCACAAAGGCGCGGCTGTGTTGGGCAGCCGTTCGGTGGCTGATTTGTACCGTGGCATGGTGTCGCATTGGGCAGACCCAGCCAGAGTTGTGCTGGGTGCCACAGAGCCTGCCAGTGTGTTGACCGGGGCCGCGCCCAACTTACAGGGGTTGAACGATGTCGAGCGGATGATGGCGCTGGACATGCTGAGTTATTTGCCCGATGACATTTTGGCCAAGGTAGACCGGGCCGCCATGGGCGTGAGCTTGGAAACGCGGGTGCCGTTTTTGGACCATCGGGTGGTGGAGTTTGCCTGGAGCCTACCGCTGAAGTACAAGCTACGCAACGGTGTAACCAAATGGCCGCTGCGTCAGGTGCTGTACCGCCATGTGCCGCGTGAGCTGATCGAGAGGCCCAAGATGGGTTTTGGCGTGCCGATTGATCAATGGCTGAAAGGGCCGTTGCGCGATTGGGCTGAAACGCTGCTGAGCGAATCGCGCTTGCGGCAAGAAGGCTTTTTTGACCCGACTCCGATTCGTAAGAAGTGGGTGGAGCATTTGTCTGGTCAACGTTATTGGCAGTACCACCTGTGGGATGTGTTGATGTTTCAGGCTTGGTTAGAAGAAAACCATTCACGATGAAAAAGCTGCTATTTGTGGTTAATGTGGATTGGTTCTTCCTTTCGCACCGTTTGCCGATTGCGCTGGCTGCTCAGAAGGCGGGCTTTGAAGTGCACATTGCCACGGGCATAACTGACAAACTAGCAATTTTGCAGGCGCATGGACTGGAAGTGCACCCGCTGGGTCTGTTGCGCGGTGGTGTTGGGCTGCTGAATGCAGTGCAAACTGCTTCAGATTTGCGGCGCATCATTAAGCAAGTCAAGCCTGATGTGGTTCATTTGGTCACCATCAAGCCAGTGTTGCTGGGCGGCTTGGTGGCGCGGTGGATGCGGGTGCCGGCTTTGGTGTCGGCGGTGTCGGGTTTGGGCTATGTGTTCACGGCTCATGGTTTGAAGGCGCGGTTGCGGCAAGGGCTGGTCGGGCTTGTTTACGGCTGGGCCTTGGGGCACCGCAATCAGGCGGTGATTTTTCAGAACCCGGATGACCGCGACACCTTGGTGGCCGTCACGGGCTTGCCCCGTTCCAAAGTGGAAATGATTCGCGGCTCAGGGGTGGATTTGGCTCAATACACAATGGCCCCCGAGGTGGCTGGTGTGCCGGTGGTGTTGTTTCCGGCCCGTTTGTTGGCCGACAAAGGAGTTTTTGAGTTTGTGGCTGCGGCAAGGTTGCTGCGCGCAAAAGGTCTTGCGGCACGTTTTGTGTTGGCGGGCTTGGTGGATACGGCCAACCCCACCAGCGTGACGCAGGCGCAGTTGGATGTCTGGCTGGCTGAGGGGGTGGTAGAGCACTGGGGTTACCGGTCTGATATGCCTCAGGTGCTGGCCAGTGCCACTGTGGTGGCTTTGCCTTCTTACCGTGAGGGCATGCCCAAGGCCTTGCTGGAGGCGGCTGCATGTGGGCGAGCGGTGGTCACCACCGATGTGCCAGGCTGCCGTAATGCGATTGAACCCGGCGTAACCGGCCTGCTGGTGCCTGTGCGTGAGGTGGCGGATTTGGCCCTTGCGATTGAGCAATTGCTGAGCAAGCCCGAGCAGCGCAAGGCGATGGGGATAGCAGGGCGGCATTTGGCCGAACAAGAGTTTGATGTGCGTGCCGTGGTGGACAAGCATTTGGCCATTTACCAAAGGTTGTTGGCATGACGGTATCTGTGGGCAAGGTATTGGTAACAGGAGCCACCGGGTTTGTAGGGCGGGCATTGGTCAACCGGCTTGCTGGCGAATGCCCAGCGGGTGGTGTGCTGGCGGCTGTTCGGCGCCCGGGTGTGGCTTTGCCCGAGGGGGTGCAGCCGGTTCAGGTGGGGGATTTGCTGCCCACAACGGACTGGCGCACGGCTTTGCAGGGCGTGGAGGCCGTGGTGCATTGCGCATCGCGGGTGCATGTGATGCGAGATGAGGTTGGCGACCCCTTGGGGGGTTACCGGCAGGTGAATGTGCAGGGCACGTTGAACCTGGCCCGACAAGCTGCGCAGGCGGGTGTGCGGCGGTTTGTGTTTGTCAGTTCCATTAAGGTCAATGGTGAGGCCTCTTTGCTGGGGTGTCCGTTTAAGCCAGACGACGCACCGGCCCCAGAGGATGCTTATGGTCTTTCCAAGGCTGAGGCGGAGGCGGGATTGCGGCAATTAGCGCAAGAGACGGGGATGGAGGTTGTCATCATCCGTCCTCCATTGGTGTATGGGTGGGGTGCAAAAGGCAATTTCTCTAGTTTGCTGCGCTGGGTTGCCCGTGGCTTACCACTCCCTCTTGGAGCAGCAACAGCCAATCGCCGGAGTTTGGTGGGGTTGGATAACCTGGTGGATTTGATCCTGACTTGTGTGGAACACCCCAAGGCAGCGAATCAAACATTTCTGGTGAGCGACGGGGAAGACCTTTCCACAACGGAGTTGCTGCAAAGAATGGGTAAGGCCATGAACCGACCGGCACGCTTGTTGCCGGTGCCTGTAAGTCTTTTAGCCTTTGCCGCCCGCTTGCTGGGCAAGACGGCTGTGGCCCAGCGTTTGCTGGGTTCATTGCAAGTGGACATCAGCAAAACCTGTGAGTTGCTGGACTGGAAACCGCCGGTGTCGGTAGATGAGGGGCTGCGCAGAGCGGCTCAGCAAAGGTTGTGATGTTACGGTTATTGGATTTGGTGTTTTCTATTACGGGACTGCTGCTTGGGGCCCCTGTGCTACTCGCTATCTATGTGGTGGGTCTGTTTGATACGGGTTCGCCACTTTTTCGTCAGGAACGGGTTGGTCGAGATCAAAGACCGTTTACCTTGGTGAAGTTCCGAACAATGCGGCC
>JACCDN010553537.1_pt1 | contig 14041 bp, 15 predicted proteins | sample 7441691 | NCBI WGS metagenome assembly JACCDN01 (sample SAMN15323439, study PRJNA562643) | freshwater metagenome | isolation source: river surface water | place: USA:Blue River Watershed | collected 2017-08-16
ACCTCAGCTGCTATTGACAGACTGGTTCATCATTCTACGATACTTGAACTAAATACTGAGAGTTATAGAATTGCTACTGCTAAAGAAAAAAAATTAACTGTAAAATCGGAGGACATAATGTAATATATCTAGACAATATTTTTTTGCTCAAAAATGGGTAATTTTAATATTCGTCGTAGCCAATTCTAATGTTCGTTAGTCACCCTTTGTCTATACCTTAATTTGTTATGCTATATATAGTCTAAGTAAAAAAAGGTGAAAACTGAGATAGTTTTTAGTCAAAAATATTAACATACAATAAAAAGTTTATTTTATAGAAAGTTAGAAATTATGACCAAGATAACAATAGGCTTACAGAGTGGTTATTGGAAAGTTCTTTTTGTTTTTTTAAAAATTGATAAAACTAGCCTTTAAAAGCCATATACCTACTGGGCTATAGACTTAGGCCACATTCTTACATAAATGTTGCTAATACCATTATTTTGCAAAGTACGCCGTTGCTTTTTTTAATATATCGCGCTCCTGTGTAACTCTGGCTAGTTCCTTTTTCAGTTTCATTATTTCTTTCATTATTTCATCATAGGTACGGTTATCGCTATGGACCCTAATGCCATGAGCATTAGGGGCTTTTGAATATTTGTTAATCCAGGTATAAAGCGTGTTAGGCTAGCTACCTAGCTCCCTTGCCGTATGTGCTATCGGTTGTGCTGTTTCAATAGCTAGCTTTATTGATGATTCCTTAAATTCTGTAGAATAGATTTTTTGTCTTTGTTCGGACATTTGGTTACTCCTCTTAGGTTCATATTAACTCACCTGTCCGGTTTATTGTAGCCACAGCATTTTAGAGACCTCTTGCAAAAAAAATTGTTCTTTCCCACACGGAAACCCCTAAAACAAAACGTATACCGTCAACAGATAAAACATCAACGTATATGTTCCTGTTTTCTGGTTAATTGTGTAGTATTAAACTTTACAAGATTTATATGATATCTATAATCTACTCCAGCTGGCAAGCACAACTTAGCACTTGCTTTGTGTATATTTCCTTGTACTACGTGACTTTTAGCACTGGGGGAAGCTTTATGCATACCAATATCATAAACTTGTTTAAATTGTTCTGCTGTTAACTTGGGGACATCAAAATGGTTTCCAGTTCTGTCTGATTTGGTTGCTTCAACTATTAGTTCGACAGCTTCACTTCCACCTTTTGTCAGTTGATCTTTTAAAGTTGCTACTATTTGTTCAGGAGTCGCTCCTCTTAACATATCATCAATTTTTTCTGCTTTTTCAGTGTTACTGAGCCCTTGTGTAGAAATCATTTTTAAAGGAAGTGGCTCTTGTTTTGGTAAAGATATTGAATTATCAGATCTTTCTGTTTGTTTTTTTGACTGTAAGGTTTGTTCACCTTTTTCTAGTAATGGTAGAATTACAGTTTTTCCTTTTGTTTTTACAAGATCCTGAACTTCTTGCGCAATTTCTTGTGATAAATCGATCCCCATTCCTTTGTTTTTTGCAACTTCCTTCATCATTTCTTTATATTTTCCCTGAGTAACTGGCATGGTGTATACTTCACCATTTCGCTCAATATAACCAACAGCATCATCACCCTTGCCCATGAATTTCATAGGAATTGGTGAACTTACTTCAGTTAACTTACCATTTGCATCATAGTGGGCGGTGAAATAAACAGCATCTTTTTCACTAATATTTTTACCATTTATGTCTTTTGCTGCCATTGATAGATGAAGAGGTCCTTTGCCTGTCTCCAGTCCTTTTGGAAAATCTATAGTTCTATAACTCACAACACTTACTTTTCTACTATCTCCAAGTTCAACTATCGTCGGAACTATGTCGTGAGTTATTTCTTTTATAGTAACAACAGGCTGGCCATCTTTATTTTTTATTTCGCATGATTTGGTTTTTGAGGCAGTAGTAGCACCTTGCACTTGTTCTGTTACCCAGTTAATATTACTAAAACTGTTTTTAAACTGAGAATGAACTGCCTTATAACCTTCAACTTCAATCCTATTAAGATTCATTTGGATTACAGGTTTTGCAAAAACTTTTGCAGCTGCGTCTTTTCCCTCCTGAGTAGCTAGTAGGTATTCCATAAATTTTTGGTGATCTAAACCTTTTATAGCAGGGGTAGTAGCACCAATCTCCTCTTGTAGCATTTTTTGTTGTTTTACTAGAATTTCCTTACGTATAGCTTCAGTTATAAGATCTATGTCCCCACTAGAGGTTAATGTTTTAGCTTGGTCATTTTGAAGACCAAATATTATACTGTCACGTGCTTCTGGTCCTTGACTCTCTACTCCAACTTTTCCTAATTTCTCAAATGCCCTTTCTATTTCCTGTTCTCCACGTTGAATTAGTTCAAGCTGTTTTATCCTTCTAAGTTCTATTTCAGCGGCAGCAGCTTGACGAATGTTATCAAGATCTGCTGCAGTAAAAATATCTTTTTTTACTGCATAATCGGTGAGAGCCTTTATGACATCAATATTACTTTCTACAAAAACGGAAAAAACAATATTTGCTCTGCCTTTTCTACCTCTGTTTTCTAACAAGTACTTTGCAAAATTATCAGGATCTTTTTTAGCCTTTTCTACAGTTAATTGTTTATGTTCACTAGTAACTGAAACAAGCATATAGTCGCCAGGATTGATGCTTAAAGCTTCTGGAGTTTTCTTTTTAGAAGACTTGACGATAGGTTGTGCTGATTGAGCAAGAGATTGTTGTTCAGCTTTTTGCTTAGAAAGTTTTTCTTTCTCCCCAACTTGTTGTCTGGAAGTTTCTTTTGAAGCTATAGTTTGTCCCTGAGCTTGTTCCTGTATAAAAGCTTGCGCTTGTTTTATGACATCTTGAACTATTTCTGCGTTGGTAGTATTTCGCATATGTGATTCAAGAGCCTTAACTATAGGATGATTTTGATCGCCTCCTAAATCTCTTACAGCAGAGTACAAAGCATTGTTTTTTTGTTCTGAATTTAAATGATTAAGTTTACTCACAGCAAACATAGTTTTTCTTACACCCAAAGCATCTTTAGTCATTGCTTTTAACTGTCCTGGAGCTACAAATTGCTCATATTTATATTTACTCATAGTTAAATCTCCATGGTTTTTCAAGTTACCCATCTGTAATGATACTTTATTTTATCAGGAACTTTCAATTATTTATTGAAAGAATGAATCAATTAAATGATCATGCCTTGCATTTTTTATAATGGTCCCCAAAAACTGGACTGCTAAAAATGTAAAATGAGATATAATTTCACGACAAGAAAATGGAAATTATATGTCTAAAAAAGCGAAGCAATATAGTGCGATGGAAAAAGTTAACCACTCTGCATTGCAAATGCAGAGCTTAAGATGCCGGCATTAATGCCTTAGCTATAGCTAATTTTCAACTTGAAAGTCACCAAATTTATCATCTCTAGATTTATGCCTATCTATATAATCTTTTATCATTTGGTCAGTAACATTCCCCGTAGTCCTTACAAAATATCCAACAGACCATAAGTGCTTACGCCAGCATCGCTTCCTCAGTTAAGAAAACTCCTGCTGGATTTTTCTTAAGGGTTTTCCTTTTAGATATTGAACAACCTTGCTTATACTCTGATAAGGTGGAACCGATACATAGATATGCACATGATTTGAAGCTACCTTACCCATTAATATCTCTACTCCATTATCTTGGCAAATTTCTTAAACTAGATCTTTAGCCCTTCTACCAATATCACCTATTAGCACCTTGTACCGATACTTCCTTACCTATACTATATGGTATGTACAGTCGTAAATTGTATGATTAGTTTTCTTATAATATTGCATTCCCCCATTCTATATGTTGAAATAACGCACTTGCAGTGCGGGGTTTTTCTCCCAAATTTGGGACAAAAAATAATTAGAACTTCATATTAACTTTTAAGCCAATCTGCTTAAGATTATTATATTTTGAACCTAAACTTGTTTGAGTTGACAAACTAATATCAGTAAATTTAGAAAATGAATAGCCAGTGCCAAGTTCTAGTAGAACTAACCCTTTTTTTTGTAAAGGAGCAACATCATATTGCTTGGCGATCTTTTTGCTAGTAACTAATCCTTTGACATATTTAGGTTGAGCCATAAGCTCATGAGCATAAGATGTTTTAAAATATGGGATGAGTATTTTGTCATTATCAATTTCAAATTCCTTACTAACTTTAGTACCAATTCTTGCTTTTAAAGAATTACGATTCATACTCATACTAACATTATCATTAAATCTATGGTTTTCATGATAATTACTCAGAGTTACACGATTGTAGCTAAGACCAACTGATTGTTCTATATTAATTTCTGATACTGTTATATTCATACCAGTTATGATACCAGCGTGGTAACGGTAACCATCTGCTTTACCTTTGAACTTTAGACTATTTGAAGTGAATTTCACATTACGTTTCACTTCATAATTTAGTTTACTCATTCCGCCAATGATGTGCATAAAACCACATTCCATAAGACCAGTTGTACCAAAGATATTAGCCCCGATTTCGGTAATTTGGCTTTTTCCAGCTTGAGATAAAAGATCAGCTTTTGGCAAGCCAAATTTACCATCTAGCTTTCCTAAATGGATCATACCGCCAACAGCTAAATTATCACTAAAAACGTATTCAACACCAAGATCAACTTTCATAAAATTATTGTTCAATTTAAGTCCAAGGCTATTTTTAGAAGAAGAGCCATTTGCCTTAAGGTTACCATAATTAAAGTTTACAATCGGAGTTAAGCCTTCAGAATTAGATTTGATATTTCTATATGCATTATCAGTATAAGTCATTAAGTTCTGATGATTAATTTCACCAAAATTAGCCGCTGCATTAGACATAGCAGCTATGCGACGTGGACCTTCGAAAATAGTCTGCACTTGTAGGGCTTTTCTAACAAATAAAGAATGACTGGCATATAGTCTGTCTACTAATTCATCACTGATAACTTTAAATCCTGCTGTGGTTGCATCATCGCCTGCCGTTGGTTTTATACCAGTAGTTAGTGACTCTGGAATCATGTCATAAAATGCAGCTGTTTCCATCCAGGCATTGTCGGTATTCCTTGGATCATCTACGTAGCCCTCATATATTTTTATAGCATTATCAAAACTATAATCTATTCCTGTTTCCTCTTTTAATTCACGTTGTGCTGTTATTGAAACTTTCTCGCCTGGGTCAACTATACCTCCAGGAATCGCTATTGCCCCAGTATCAGCACGAGTAATCAGTAGCATTTCAAAATCACCAGTAATCGGATTAATTCTAGCTACCAAAGGATCTGCAGCATTATTCCCACCCCACTGGCCAAGAAGCCCCCTGCCGATCATACCGGTTCTACCAAAAGGGTTTTTAGGATATTGTATACCGTTATTATCCCTATCATAGGTCTCTACCTTATAGTATTGAGAGAAAGGCCTACCTGCATATTTACGGTTTATATTGGTAGGGTTGATACCGTCGGCCCATTGAGCACTAGGTGGTTTAGGTAAATTAAAGGCATTAGCAAGCACACTTCCACTAGTAAAATTTACTGGAGTATATCCTGGGTAGGGTACATTCCAATCAACTTGATTATCTGGAACAGCAAAACGCTGTGTATATGTCTTATTCTCTTGACTACGTGCCTTAACATGAAATGATCCGTCATCCAGAGTTAGTGTTGTTATAGCAGCTTCAGCACCTAGGCTTAAGGTGTTTAATATTACCATTATGGCAATTGTGTAACCAAAGTTTTTGCTTCTATTTTTTGTTATCATATTGTTTCACACTCTCTTTTTTTGTTATATGGTACTAATGTACTTACACAGATCTTAAGCAAGAGATTAACATATACACTACTTGTGATATTATGAGTCAATTTAATGGTTATTTGTTTTGATTCTGTCGTATCAATTTTTGATAGGTGTGGCCTAATTCACAACCTTAAACACCTCAAGTCAAAACTCCAGAACTGTGATGTGGCTACAATAAACCAGACAGGTGAGTTAATATGAACCTAAGAGGAGTAACCAAATGTCCGAACAAAGACAAAAAATCTATTCTACAGAATTTAAGGAATCATCAGTAAAGCTAGCTATTGAAACAGCACAACCGATAGCACATACGGCAATGGAGCTAGGTATCAATCCTAACACGCTTTATACCTGGATTAACAAATATTCAAAAATTCCTAATGCTTATAGCACTAGGGTCCATAGCGATAACCGTACCTATGATGAAATAATGAAACTGAAAAAGGAACTAGCCAGAGTTACACAGGAGCGCGATATATCAATGTCCCCCTTGGGGATATAAAATCCCTCTCCTTTCAGGCGAAGGGAAGATAGACTGAAGTCGTGTCAACGACGAAGAGCAAGGGATGAGAAATTATAGAAGTAATAGCCACAGCAAGTACGACTTAAAAGTCCATTTAATATGGATACCAAAATATAGGAAGAGGTGTTTAACAGGAGAGATAGCCGAAAGGACAAGAGATACACTGAGGCAAATTTGTATAGAACATGAGGTACAAATTGTTTCAGGGAAAGTAGCAGCTGACCATGTTCACATGTTTTTATCATACAGACCACAGCTAGCACTTAGTAAGTTAGTGCAATATTTGAAAGGTGGTAGTTCAAGAATTCTATTGCAGGAATACGCTAGTCTTAGAAAACAATTTTGGGGAAGAGGGTATATGGCAATTAGTTCAGGAAATATTACGGATGAGTTAATACAAAGGTATATAGAGGAACAAGAAGGTGAACTGATGGAGCTAGATCAATTTCAAATTGACTCTACGTTATAACCCATCAGCTTAGAGCTGAGGGTGATTCAGTTTGTTATGCTATAAATGTATTTTATCACTATTGCTTAGTGCCTTAGCCCCATAAGGAGACTATTCAAAAGCCGGGGATAAAGTTAAAATTTTATTAAAAAGTGCCTGGATTTTTTCAAAAAAATATTACAAACTAACCTACAGTAGCAAGGATTAGGTTTTATCCTGTTTGAATTAACCGGCAAATTATTTTACATGCCTGATAATACCAAAATTTACCAATTCAAGATACGTCTTAAGAATATCAACCCCATGATCTGGTGCAGATTCCTAATTCAGGGCAATAAAACTCTCAAGGACTTACATTATGTTATTCAAATACTGATGGGTTAGACAGATTATCATCTTAATGAATTTATTATAAAAGGGAAAAGATACACTATTCCAAATTCGATAGGCTATCCCTCATCTAACGGAGAATATGGAACGCATATTAAGCTAGAGAAATTTGGGTTTAAAGAAAACGAAAAGTTCTTGTATACCTACGACTTTACTTCAGGTTGGGAATTTGAAGTCCGCCTTGAGAAGATTAGTTCTTCTCAGTCTAGGGGAATTTATCCTGTTTGTGTTTCCGGCAGCGGCGCTTCTCCTGAAGAAGAATGCAGCGGATCGTATAGGTTCAATGAGCTGAAGGATTACTGGTTAATAAAAGCCGATGACATTTTAATAGAATTTTTAACGGCTTTGGCTGATGATAAAAATTCTAATAAAACTGTAGGCGAGGTTTTTGATATGCATGAGCTACGGGAAACCTATTACTGGTTAAATATTAATAAATATGAACGTAAGGACATAAACGAGTTTTTAACGATTTATGCCAAAAACGATAATCGTTGGCGAGAAGCATTTGTGGAGGTAATTTATCTATGAAAATATCAGTGCAAATTATAGTGGATCATGAGAACGGCGATCCAGCCGTCATTAAACCTGTTACGGAATTCAGAAGAGAAGATTTAGTCCTGGATACATTAGGATTAACAATAGAAGAATCAAAATTATTGTTGAAAAATGTACAACCCGAGCTGGCTTGCCAACAGGTAAAGAACTATATCAATAAGCATAACTCCTGTAACCAATGCCATAAAGGGCTTAAGATTAAAGGTTATACGGGGATAGTATATCGGACATTATTTGGTAAACTTGAATTATCAAATCCAAGACTATATGCATGTTCCTGCAATAAAGATAAGAGGCAAAAAAGTTTTAGCCTCTTATCGGCAATACTGCCTGAAAGAATTTCCCCTGAACTACAATATTTACAGGCAAAATGGTCAGCTTTGGTATCATACCAATTACAATAATTAACGCAGTGGCCTAAAATGGGTTTTCAACGCATAAAAGGTAGTCAAATAGCTAGATTAATATTACCGCAAGGTTTTCATGATCATCATTTTATAAAAATGATGAAACATGAGCGGCATGGTCGGAATCGCATACGTTTATTGGCGATGTATCACCTTCAATTAGGCAAATCTTTTAAAGCCATATCTGCAATAGTGAAGTCACACTGGAAAACCGTGCAATCATGGCTTAGAAGATTTAGAAATCATGGTTTTGAGGGGTTATTTGAATCACAAAGGAGCGGTGCTCCCAGGAAGATTAACACTCTACAAGAGTCTGCTCTTTTTGATAAAATCAATACGCTCAGTGGAAGTAAAACTGGCGGGTACATAACTGGAAAGGAGCTACATAAAGATGTTACTTGAGGAATATGGTGCTAAATGTGCTTTAAAACAGTCTACAATACTATGCATCGCATTGGTTTTAGCTGGATTACTTCTCGTTCAATGCATCCAAAGTCAAATCAAGAGATTCAAAATACATATAAAAAAACTTTCCAGACATGTTAACAGAATTATTACCAAAAAATATCGATAAATGTAATGTTGATATATGGTCTCAGGATGAAACCCGAGTTGGGCAACAAGGTAGCTTAACTCGTATATGGGCTAAACGCGGCACTAGACCTCGCAAAGTTCGGCAACAACAATTCGTTTCAACATACATTTACGGAGCTGCTTGCCATGATACGGGAGAGTCTTTTGCATTAATTTTACCTTATGCTAACACTCAGGCAATGAATAAATTCTTAGAAGACCTTTCTCTGACTATTGAAGGCAACCGACATATAGCTTTATTAACGGATAATGCAGGTTGGCACACAGCCAAAAAGTTAACTGTCCCAAGCAATATTACTTTGATACCTCTTCCTTATGCACCCGAGCTTAATGCAATGGAACAAGTTTGGGCATGGATCAAAAACCATTTCTTGTCTAACCAATGTTACGGTGTATATGAAGATATTGTCACTATGGCTTGTCACGCTTGGAATCAACTTAGTCAAAATGTCGATTTAATAAAATCAATTATCTATAGAGACTGGATAAATACACCCTGTTAATTATTGTAATTGGTATCATATATGGCATGGCATCAAATATTCTTGAAGATGTACTGCCCATGCATGCCAATGTTTCCAGTATATTTTATGCTACACATAAGGTAGCAAAGCGACTGGATGCAGAAATAGGCGAAGAAAAATACTGTTTCATTAGCAGCTGTGAGAATGAATGGAATAAATTACCTGATCCTGATTCTCCTTTGACAGTTGGAATGGACGGCGGCTACATTCATGCCAGAGAAGGTAGTAACAGAAAAGCCGGATGGTTTGAAGCTATCGTAGGCAAAAATTTATACGAAACCAGGCCGTCGAAACGTTTTGGTTTTGTATTCAAATATGATGACAAACCGAAATCCAGGCTTAATACAATGCTACAGAAAAAGGGTTTTCAATTGAATCAGGATATTGTCTTTTTATCAGACGGAGGAGATATACGGTACGAGATCTTCAACAAAATATGGCACCTCACTCGGAACATTTGCTGGACTGGTTTCATATCACGATGAGGATCACGGTAATGAAGTAGATGGTTAGCGGTCTGGCAGATAGCTCTGTGGATCAGTTACATAAGCAACTGGAAAGCATAAAATGGAATATATGGCATGGTAATGTTACCAAGGTCCTGGAAAAATAGATTCATTTTCTGAAGATTTTTATGATGAAGAATCAGATAAAGACAGCAAAAGGTATAGGCTATGGAAATATGCTGATGAATTTTATACCTATATAAGATCAAACAGTGACTATATCCCTAATTATGCAGAAAGATACAGGTACGGTGAAATCATTTCCACATCCTTTTTAGAATCCACGGTTAACGAGGTGATTAGCAAAAGAATGGTTAAAAAACAGCAAATGAGGTGGACACAGGAAGGAGCGCATTGTATGATTCAGTTAAGGACTTCTACCCTTAACAGCGAACTGATGGATTAGCAAGGAACTATCCGTAAGCAAAAAGACAATATCTGACATAAGGAAGTCTCTACCATAATTTATCCCCGGGTTTTGAATGGTCTCGTATCATTTGATCATCAAGTCCTGTTAAGGCATTAGATCTTGGTCTAGTTTTTACTTTTCTTTCTATTTCTAGCTCTTCACGTTTAATTATTACGGCTGTTTTTGTCTTTTCTAGTTTCGCAGTTTTTTTTATGCCTTTTATTTCTTGTAGGGTAAGAAATTGTTTGGTTGTTAAGTATATCTCAATCACCTTAGTAATCTCTTCATTACCATCTATTTCAGCTGAATATAAGATATTAGCTTGTTTTTCTTTTTGGGGTACTTTAGATAGCATTTCTTGAACAAACGCTCCTACTTGAAGTGTTTCTGTTTTGAACTGAGTATTTTCAGAAATAACAGGAGAATAATTGTATTTATAACCATCTTCACCTATAGATGGCTTCATGGCTTTGGTGAGTGCTATTTTTTCTTCGGAAGCTATAGGAGTGCTTACAAATTCATCAAACTCTTCTTTTTGTCTCTTTTGTACTTGTAGTGTCTCAATTTTTGTATTCCTTTTTGAGGAAGCGGATTCGCGATATTTTATTCCTGCTGATATAGCATCCTGAATTAACTCTAAATTAACACCATTTTCTTTCATGTATTTTTGAAGAGCCTTAACTATAGGATGTTCTTGTTCACCTCTTAATATCAACTTGTTCTTTTTGATTTAATCCACTAAGCTGACTCGCAGCAAAATAACTTTCTGTTATGCCATTAGCATCTTTAGTCATTTTTAATAAGTTTTCTGGAGTTATAAACTGTTTATATCTGTATGTATGTTTACTCATAACTCATTATTTTTACATTTTCAAGAATTGCCCACTTGCAATAATCTTTGCACTTTTTTACTAATTCCAATTTGATATGTCAACAAATGAGAAAGTACTTTATTTTAAAAAAAAGGAACTGTTGTAAGATAGAGAACTTACGCGAGCAAGAGAGATGAAAATAGTATAAAAAAGTTGGTAACTTTGTAATTTAATGTCTCGCTCTGGGATATAAAATATTTCTTTCTTCCATAATTGAACCCATTTTACATTTGTTCACTATTTTAACTTAACTTCTTTTCAATTAAAACTGTTTTTTTATCATGTGCCATAGCATATTTAAGAGTTTCAACTGATGCGAAAGAATCACTAAGTTTAAATTGCTATGTTGTTTTCTATTAAATTTCATTGACATGAAATAGTGTTAAGGTGTTTACTTCAGTAAATGAATAGTGATACTTAATATACAAAACGATTAACTATTAATCGGTTGTCTCAAATTTGGAAAAAGACTTCCGCAGCAATTGAGGTGTATTGTTTCGAAATATAAAAAGAGGCAAATATATTTAGTGTAACTTATTATAAAGTAATGAATTTATACCATAATCTTAAGCTCTGCATTTGCAATGTAGAGTGATTAACTAAATAATAAATAACTTAAAATGAGTGGAAAGTGATGAGTAAAACCACCCTTTCTCCTTCAGCTATAGGTCTGATAGGAGACATAAAAAATTGTGTTGTTACTAATACTACCAAAGCACGTGTTATTGAACAAAGTGCTAAGACTTATGACGAGATGATATCTGGTAAATATGATTCGTCCATGAGTACCATTGAAGGACTAGGAGCAAGAGCTCTAATGTCTTTTTTACCGCATGAAGAAATTCAGAAATTAGTGGATGATATACATAACACGGAACAAATTCACAGGGAATTTTTAACAGATAAAGAAACTGCTTATAAAGGTCAGTTAAGTGCAGCAAGAACTGAGGCTGCATTAAAAGGTTTCGTTTTACCAGTTTCTTTGGGTGGACCTTATGATGAAATATCAAGGGATTTAAAAGGAGCAGGTATTACAGATGCAGAAGCCAAAATAGCCTTTGATGTCACAAAAAAAATGATGCTTGAACTAGCTGGTCAAGAACTTACTTCTGAAGAATATCTAAAGCAAGCAAAAGAAAGATACAGTGAAATTCTTAAACGAGATTATCATGAATTAGCTCCAGATCGAGTAGAAGCTATACAAGAATATGTAGATCATGGTATAAAAAAGAAACAAGGTCAAAGCCTACCTGAGTTGGAAAAAGTACAAATTAGAGAAGCTGCTCTTAAAACAAGACAAGAATTTAGTAAAATTTTTAATTCTCACGAAAAAAATATTTTAACCACCCAGGTGGCTAGTAGTATAATGAGTGGTGTAATAAAACAAATAGAAGAAAAACAAAAAATTAAACTCACTCCTGAGATGGTTGAACAAATTACTCAAGCTCTTGTACCAACTCTTGCTAAATTAGATTCAGACTATCTAAAAGAAAAAAAAGAGTTATTGACTAAAGAGTTGGTTTCTTCTTTACAATCTGGACGAGATCATGTTTATGGCTTAGTTGGTAGTTATAAAATTGTTCCAAAAGAATTAGGAAATATTGCAAAAAAAATTGATACAATCCACCAACCACAGGCTTTAGAATTTTTCTCTAAAAAAATAGAATCTGCAATGCTTTACCAAAATATGACAAATCAGACTATAGCAGATAAATTAAACTCCTTTACTGAGGCAACAGGAATAACAACAAAGTTTGATGCTAAAACACTACCTAGTACTAAAGATATTGTAAAATTGCGTCAATCTAATCCTAAGATATTTGATACCGTTTTTAATGCTAAAAAGATAAGCTCACAGGTTATGCACAAGGTTCAAGAGATTAGGCAAGAATTAGACCATTTATCAAGAAGCCAACCTGAGGAAAACAATAGAGAACAAGCTCTAGAAATGCTTAAGGGAAAATCGCCCAAAGAGGCGCTGGAAGCAATTTCTGGTGCTGTAGCTAAAGGATATGATAAACTTGTTATTGCTATGATGGATCTTATCAAGAATCCGTCTAAGGACTCCCTAATTCCTCCAGTAGGAAAAATTGCTCTAAATAAAGTTTATATAGAGCAAATGGAATCAACAAAGAGTATGCAACCTAAGCAAAAGTCAGAAGTTCAAAGAGCTTTAGGAGCAATTGCGTTGACTGCAGGCATTGCAGATCATGAGCAAAGAGTTGCAAGTCCTAGGACATTAATTCGTAGATAGTAAGTATCAATTAGCTTTGTTCGAGGGAAAAATAGTGATTTCAAAAAATAAGTTTTTGTTTTAGATGTGAGATTCATAGACATGGTTTTAATTTTCTAAGAGCTAATTCTATTTTATAATTTTGTTCCTGAATAAGTTCTTTTGACAAATCATATGCGGCGATAACGTCTTCCCAAAGAGGAGTTTTATCCCCTAATTCTGGGTATTATGACAAGTAGAGGCCAAATCCGACATTAGGGTGATTATTTGGGTAGTTTTTAGGGATTTAAGCAGGAGTTTATCTGAGCGCATAATTAGTATTATACGATATATTAGTGATGAACCCATCGCATAAAGTATACTTTTATGCTAAATTATCTCTAGAAAAACTAATCGTATAATAGGTTATGCCCAAAATTAAAGAAATTGAAGATTTTGTAAAATACCAAAAACACCTGAATAAATCAGAATCTACAATAAATAGTTATAAAAATGATATAATTGTTTTTGCAAGATGGTTTGATCAGATCAACCATTATTCCTTTGTTATTCACAAAGTTACGCCAACAGATATTCGTCTATATAAACAATATTTGATTGATAATGAATTCAAACCAAATACCATAAATCGCAAAATCCTTAGTTTAAAATATTTTATGCAATGAGGCTGGGATACTAAAAAAATGGAATATAGATTTCCGCTACCGAAACTGGTAAAGCAAAGTTCCATTACAGCTAGATGGCTAGACCGTCT
>JACCDN011194600.1_pt1 | contig 14040 bp, 13 predicted proteins | sample 7441691 | NCBI WGS metagenome assembly JACCDN01 (sample SAMN15323439, study PRJNA562643) | freshwater metagenome | isolation source: river surface water | place: USA:Blue River Watershed | collected 2017-08-16
ATAAGTTTTCTTAACCAAAATTTCTCGATCTTTATCTGAAAGTTGATTCAACGATAATTCTTTTCCATTGACAGCCGAAAATCTTTCATATTTCAATCCGAGCCATTCAAGAGTCATTTCTTGCCAGCGATCAAATCGATGATCAAGATTGATCAATAAAGTTCGATAACAGTCAACTGGTTCATTTCCACTGATAGCACGAAGGAATGAAAGCAATAAATTCCATCCAAGGAGGATTCTTCTCTTTTCATTACGAATATATTGCACCCGCTTTTCCCATTGTCGGGTTTGAATTGCCTCGACAACAATTGCCAGCGCCTTTTCAGGATCTTCAAGAGGCAAGCGAATGAAAGCTCTTGGATCAATATATCGTTCAAGATCTGGACATCCCCAATAAAAGCACAAACATTCAGCCAAGATGGCATCGACAATTTTTTCGGTGAAATATCCTTTCTCCTCTGTATTTTCAGCATTGAAAGTATACTTATAAGAAAATAACCCCGAATCTTTTGTGTTCAATGGGCCTTTGTAATGAGGATATGAATGAGGATGCTTTCCATACAAATGAAAATCGTCGGTGGAATATTTACTTGTCAAAAACTTCAAAAATTGAAGACGAAGGGAATGGCCAGGCAATCGATTCTCACCTGAAATGATTGCTGAAAAAAGATTGGTTTTTGTTGGAGAATGGACGAGTAAAGTATTGACATCAAGACCGAGATGCCATTCAATTCCATTGTAACTCAAGATTGGAGGGACATCTTTCCATTTTACAGGAAGATGACCTCGATTAATTGACGATTCCATTCGAATTAGATGATCGACATTTCTTGGTGAAGAATTATTTCCGTTAATCACCAAGCAAACCGCGTCATCGGCTCTTTCCCCGTCAATCAATTGAAGAGGAACTTCTTTCGGAAACATCTTTTTCCAATCTTTGGCCAAATTATCAGAAAAGTTGGAACTTAACGCGATCTTTTGATTTGGAAATGACTTCCAACTTTTCTCATCCTTTTGATTTGATTTTTCCTCTACGGTCGATTGAAATTGATTACCAAGCAATTTATCCCACTGAACAGCGCGCTGCTCCCAAGTTTGTTGCAATGCCCATGTTCGAGCTTTATTTGATAGTTCTTCTTTTCTCTTCAGTGCATTCTCAATTGCGGAGAAAATTTCTTGTTCATATTCAGCTGTGTAAACTTCTTTGTTCAACAAAATACCTCGATCGGCAACAATTTCAGTCAAAGCGGCTAAATTGGTACAGATACACAGGCATCCTCCAGCCATTGCTTCAAGTGCACTAATACAGAAAGTTTCGCTAAAATCAGTTGGATACAACCAGAATTGACATCGGAGAAATTCTTTAGCCAATTTTGCATTCTCGAGACCACCATGGTAAAAAATACCTTGATCCTTCAATTCAGGAAAAGTCTTCTTTTCTTCATCGGTTAATTCATCATCTCCACGGTAGATATGAAGAGTTGCATTTGGATACTTGGCTCGAATCTTCGGGAAGAACGGAATCAACCATCGTAGACCTCTTTTCGGTGATGAGGTATAAATGAAACTCATTTCGTCTTTCTTCACTGTCTCCTGAAAAGAAGTTGCATTAAACGTCCATGCGGACTGGTTAAATCCATTTCCAATTACTTCCATTTTTTCTTTTGTCTCGTAATATGCGCTAAACACATTCGAATGCCATTCAGTTTGGGCTACAATTGTATCAACAGGGGCATTCGCCAAGAGGTACTTTCCACCATCGGGCAAGTGACCCCCCATGAAAGCTGGTTGGAGGCCAACATCATGCAACCAAATCAAGACTTTTGACGCTCGAACCGTGTGATACAAAAAGAAATTAATGTATCTTGATACAATCAGATAATCGTAACTTCCTTTTTCATATTGCTCAGAAGTGAGCAAATTAAAACCTGGGACTTTAAAGTCAGTCAAGAGATAAACTTGATATTTTTTCTTCAATTGATTATACAAATAAGTGAACGCCAGTTCACTTCCATAACAACCATAGCCACTTTGAGCCATGGCGTAATCGGCATATCCAAGTGCGAACACAATTGTTTTCATTTCAAACCTATAATCTATAACCGAGCCGCCTTTTTCTGATCGTGATTGTTTTTAACTGAATCAATTTTCTTGACCAGTAAAAGATTCGTCGGCGGTATAATTTCTGAGCAAAGCCCGTACCATTGATTGCCAGATCGAGGAACTGTAATTCTCCGATCAAAGACTCCGGCTAATCCATCAGGACAATTTTGAGGATTGACTCGAGGTAATTTTTCAGTGACTCGATCAATTCCGTATGCAGATGCAACTGTATGATAAGGTAATTCTTCGCGAAATTGATTCATGTTTTAATGGGAAAAAGAAAAAGATCTTTTCAATTATACATTATTTTTGTACGGAACAGTGGTTTAACGTCAAGTCAATTCGTACAAAGGATAAAATTGTCCGAACGAAATGAACATTGTTGACATTCCAACCTGGGATCTCAAAGTTCGCGACAAATTTCGAACCGAACGGGAAAAAATCCCTGTTCTTCAACGCGAAATAAACATCCTCGATAAAGTTTTATCTGGAGTGATTTCTTCAGATGAGCGCCAAACACTCCTTGAACAAAGAGTCAAAAAATCAAATCTTGTTCAAGATCTTAGCCTCAACTCTTCTCTGTTACTTTATTCTTTTGAAGCGCAGAATTTTGTCGACAAATATCACTTCTTAGTCAAGAATATGAAACCGAGACCATTTGTTCGAACCAAAGAAAGTATTCGACAAGAAGAGATTGATAATCAAGAAATTCTCCAACTATCAGAGAACTATATCAGTTTGCTCAAACAATTTAACCATATTCTTGGTTTTGAATTACCAGTCATTAAAGGAACTGTATTGTCGATTGTATGTAATTGTGGAAGTCGAGACTTTCAAATTGACGAGGGAAGAGCTTACTTTTGCATTAAATGTGGAACTCAAGTCAAAGAACAAATTCATCAGAGATCAACCAAGAACGAAAATGGAAAAGTTAAATCAAATAATACAATTCGAGAAACCCATATGAAAAATTGTATGAATCAAGTTCAGGGAAAACAAAAGGTAATCATCCCAGAAGAGTTGCAAAATGATTGCAAAAAGTATATCCAAGAAAACAGAATGCAAAACTGCTATCCGGTCGATATTCGAGATGTTCTCCGAAAGACAGGATGGAGAGATCAATATGAAAATGCCAATTTAATCTGGAGTATCATCTTTTCGAAAAATTGTCCCGATTTTTCACATCTTGAACAAGCTATTCTCGAAGATTTCCGATTGATTCAAACCGAATATGATAAAATTATTGAAGAGATGAAAGAAACTCGAAAAAGTTTCATGAATTATCCATTTACTTTGTATCACATTTTAACACGTCGTGGATATGAATGTGATCTGCGGTTCTTTCATATGTTGAAAGAGTCTCGGATTGATTGGTTGAATGATATTATGAGTAAAATTTTTGCTCGATTGAAATGGACAAATTTTAAACCTTTGATTGTAACTTAATTATTCTCAATTGAGAATAATTAACTTTAAGGAGTAATCGATTCGATAACTTTGAGGACTTTAAAGAATCGCAAATTCTGCTGTTCCACTTGATACAACATGAACAAATGCGATTCCAGAGTAAGTTGCATCTCCGAGATAAATTAATTTGAGTTCACAAACATCTTCAATCCACATCCATTTTTCTTCTCCAGTTGCTGAAAGAACAGTGAGATGAGCTTGACCAGAAATATCAAATTTAACTGATACTTCGGCCGAATAAATCAGATGTGAAGATCCATTTTGAAATGTGCCTTTAAGAGTGACGAGATAAACAGAGTTTGGAATACCTACTAACGAAAATATTTTCGTTTCTTTCACCAATTTCGATTCAATTACTTTCGTTTGAACAGGAGATGCTTCTTGAATTAGACCAAGGGGTGAAAACACAAATTTACCTTTATTCTCGAGGAGAAGACAACCTTCTTTCTCGGAGAGAGCAGTCTTTCCGAGAAAGAAGGAGGGAGTATCGAGGAGTGGGAGATTAATCGGAAGTTGAAGATTATCAATTTGACAAGGAGGACCTTGTGGACCGACATTTCCTTTCTCGCCTTTCTCTCCTTGAGGGCCGACATCTCCTTTCTCTCCTTGAGGGCCGACATCTCCTTTCTCTCCTTGAGGGCCGACATCGCCTTTGTCTCCTTGAGGACCGACATCGCCTTTTTCGCCTTGAGGACCGACATCGCCTTTGTCACCTTGAGGACCGACATCGCCTTGAGGACCGACATCGCCTTTTTCGCCTTGTGGACCTTGAACAACATCAAACTTTAAATCTGAGAGTATGTCATTTACAAGTAGTTTAACTTGATTTGATACATCTTCAATTTTGATCTCACCTTGGGGACCGATATCTCCTTTTTCTCCTTTCTCGCCTTTCTCACCTTGAGGACCGATATCGCCTTTATCTCCTCGAGGACCGATATCTCCTTTCTCGCCTTTCTCACCTTTCTCACCTTGAGGACCGATATCTCCTTTCTCACCTTTCTCACCTTGAGGACCGATATCTCCTTTCTCGCCTTTCTCTCCTTTCTCTCCTTTCTCTCCTTTCTCACCTTGAGGACCGACATCGCCTTTCTCGCCTTTATCACCTTGAGGACCGACATCGCCTTTCTCGCCTTTATCTCCTTGAGGACCGATATTTCCTTTCTCTCCTTTCTCTCCTTGAGGACCGACATCTCCTTTCTCTCCTTTCTCTCCTTTCTCTCCTTGTGGACCGACATCTCCTTTCTCTCCTTGAGGACCGACATCTCCTTTCTCTCCTTGAGGACCGATATCACCTTTGTCGCCTTGAGGACCGACATCACCTTTCTCACCTTGAGGACCGACATCTCCTTTCTCTCCTTTCTCTCCTTTACACTCAATCTTATTGCGATGTAAGTCTAAGTCTAAGTCAAGGTTAAGGTCAAGTTTAACTCCATTTTTTTGATCGATTGGATCATGACTCTGATTGCAAATGTCGATTTTTCCTTGAAACGATCGAGGAATTCGAAACATTCTTTTCAATTTGGCTGAAATTTATTTTATTTGATTTCAATTCGAAGGATTGGATTTGACAGATTGGAGATCTTCAACCGGCAAATCATCTTCATCTTCACTAACACGAGCAAATTGTTTGAACCAATTTGGACCAAACTGAGATCGAAGAATATATTTTTCATCAGCTGACAAATCTTTGACCGAGAGGCCAGATTTTAATGCAAGTGCAATCTCTTGAGAAGCATTTTCAATTGGCTTTTGTCCAATTGCATCAATCACTTTGGCATAATAAGTTTCACCGTACCATTTCATATGATCCTTAGTCTTTTGATCTAAACTATTATATGCTCGAGTCATTCCTGGTGAAACAAAAATTGCATCTTGCATTCTGTCACTCTTAGATTCCGACAATCCCTTCTCATCAATTGGAGGCGCTTCAACCTTTTTCAATCTCTCGTAAATTTCTTTGATATTGCCGTTCATCTGAATTATCCGAATTCTTTTTCTTTTTATTTCTATCTGTTAAAATAACTTTCAATGAGTCGTTCGGAAAATCCGTCAAAAAACTTGGATGAGTATGTTAGTTATCACAATTTTGCAACCAATTCTGCTCGGCAATTGGCAAGATTAGCACCACAAGTGAGTGTTGCCCCAAACGTTGTGTCTGCAATCCAAAAACCAGTTTTGTATCGTCCTGCATTTCCATCGGAACCTTCGGGTATCTATGCAAATCATATGGTTACCGGTGTCGACCCAAATCACGTGTCGCTTGCTGAATTTTACAGCACGTCACATTTGTAAGTATAAATTAAATTTTAATTTTCCGCCTTCACATCGCGATAAAGTTAAATCTGGATATGAATTTAACTCGGTGAGACAAAAAGAAAAATCTTTTAAACAAAAATTTTTTCTTTCGTTTCCTAAACAAATCAAATGGCGAAGTCGAAATCCCAAAAACGATCGCGTAGAAGCAAGTCCAAGAGCCGATCTGGCTCAAAGAAACGAAGAAGCTCCCGAAAGAGCGCTAAGCGAAGCAAGTCGCGAAGCAAGTCTCCTCGAAAGAGCAAGCGAAGCAAGTCGCGAAGCAAGTCTCCTCGAAAGAGCGCCAAGCGACGAGCAGCTGGCAAGAAGGCAGCCGTGACTCGATGTGCCAACAAGTGTGCAAAGAAATGCTCCCGCAAGTATTCACCCAAGTCCCCTCGATCGGCTGCAAAGGCCGCTTCCCGAAAGCGACGAGCAGCTGCAAATCCTTGGCGCCAGTTCATCAAGAAGCATATGGATGATCCCTCAATCCGTGGCTTGAAGCAGACCTCGAAGTTCAAGAAGTTGGCCTCGATGTACCGAAAGCAAAAGTAAAAGGAAAAACCGTAAATTGTGAAGTGGAATTCGTAATTGATAAAAATTTTGTTTGGATTTCTCCAAACAAAAATTGATTTTGAAAGGCGATTTTCATCTCAAAATTGAAATATCAATGGCGTCGTTTCGAACGTCAGAAATGTTTGAAATGACGGAACCTCTGGAGCAAAAGTATCCAGTGGCAAAAAGCAAAAAGCATCATTCCCATAGAGTATTTGAATCATATGGACTGATTGCCTTTCGTCGAGGCGCAGAACATAAAGATAGTCCAACAGATCTTAAAACTTTATATTATCGTCTCGTTCAGCGAAGAGATACATCGGCGTATATTACTTTCTTACAAGGTAAAGTGCCCGTTGAAAAATATCCTCGTTATTTTTCTGCGATGACTCCAGATGAACATCAACGATTGAAATCATTCGCATATCCTGTACTTTGGGAAGATCTCTTTTTTAAAAGAGATTACAATAAAGACTTTGCCGGAGTGTTCGAAAAGCTTGATGTAAATAAGCTAATTCGAGAAAATCCTGCCAAAGGTACATTGAAATGGGAATTTCCCAAAGGAAAGAAAATTACCCGCTCAGAAAATCATTTTGTCTGCGCACTCCGAGAATATCGCGAAGAAACACTCGATCAAGCCGGAATCAAAGTGGTTGATTCACTTCCATATCAAATTTCAGTTCAAGAAGGAGAGTATACAAAAGTAACAACCTTCTTTATCGCAAAACCAAGTTCTCCAATTAATATTCATCAAAGAATGATGTCTTGCCTCCATCGGGAATCGAGAACTGTTGAAGTCTCGGCAATGAAGTGGGCAAAACTTGACGAATGTCTCCAACTTCTTTCTGAAGATCTTTGCGCTGCAATTAAACAAATTGACGAACTTCTTAAGAAGCCATTTACTTTGATTGACGTTTCAACATATATTGAAAAATATGTCTTCATTCGAAACAATATCAATCAAATACGTTTCGTTCAAAATTCCAATAGCGAACCTGGAAAACGCTCGGAAATGGCATCATCTCTCCCGCAAGATCACAATCGCGATGATGGAACATGATCCACAAATTCGAGTTCACATTGAGGAACTTCTTTCGTTCTTTCAAATTGGAACTTCGAAGTGTGATTCTCCAATCTCTTCGGCGATCGATTCTTCAATTTCATCTTCCCCATCGATAATAGAGGAAGCTTTACCTCCATCAACAGAGGAAGCTTCCTCACATAGTTCATCAGACTCGGATGAGTCTGATCAAAAGGGATCATAACTCTTACAAAAAGGGTGATAACCACTGGAAGTCCGTTTAAAGCAAAAACTGCTTCCGAAAAAGATGCCGATCCGTCTTGCCGTCGCAATGATGCTCAAAAATGAGCATCAACGTCTTCCAGTGACGTTGAAAACTCTTGAGGGACTCATTACCAATTTGATTATTTTCGATACTGGAAGTGAAGATGACACGATTCAAATTTGCGAACAATGGTGTCAGCAAAACAATGTCAAATTCGATTGCAAACAAGGAACTTTCGTTGATTTTTCAACTTCGAGAAACATTTTGCTCGACTTCGCTGAAAGTATTCCAGATTATGATTTTCTGCTCCAACTTGATTGCAATGATGAAGTTCAAGGGGGCAAAGTGCTCCTTGAAGAATGTGAAAAATATATGGATCGTCCAGAGAAGGTCTTTATGATGAGACAAAAATGGAAACAAGGACGTCACATCAATAAGTATTTGAATGCTCGATTGACGAAGCGTCTCCATGGATGGAGATACAAAGCTGTTGTTCATGAATATTTGGCCCCTCCTCCGGGAGAAAATCTTGGTGATCGTCCACGAATCTCAGAAGAGGTTATTCTCTATCAAGATCGAGACGATGATGATGACAAAACTTCAAAACGATTTCAACGAGATGAAAAAATGCTTTCGAAAGAAGTCGAAGAAAAAGGAGATTCACGAGATATTTTCTATTTGGCTCAAACCAAGTCATGTCTTGGCAAACACGAAGAAGCTTACGATCTCTATCAACGAAGAGGGGATATCATTGAAGGTTTCAATGAAGAACGTTTCCATTCTTATCTCCGATCAGCTGAAATTTGTTTCGCTCACAAGAAAAATATTGAACTTGGAATTGCAAATGCTCTCAAGGCTGCAATGGTTGATTATCGGGTTGAACCTTTGTTAATGTTGGCAAAAATCTTTCGACATCTTCAAGAATGGGATATCGCCTACTTCTTTTCGAGAGCTACGCAAAAGATGCCATATCCAATTCACAATATTTTGTTTATTTCTGACCATGATTATGTTTATGAACGTTATCTCCAACATTCGATTATTTGTTATTATGTTCCTCGAAAGAAAGAAGGATTGATTGCACTTGATCTAGCTGAAAAGACGGGGAATGATCCTGAACTTCACAAGAGCAATCGAGCCTTGTATGACAAACTTGACAAGCCAGATATGATTTTTGAAGAAGAGGAAGACTGTGATGAAGAATTGGTTAAGGTTTATACCGAAAAAATTCAGGAAGCACAAAAAGCTGTCACCGAGGAGAAAAACGTGGACAAATTTTTGGCTTCTTTACTCAACGCGTTCCGAATTCGAAGAGTGATTGACCCTCTCTTAATGTTGGCTGATTATGCTCGTCTTGCTCAATCGATACCATTTTCTTACGTCGTGACTGATATTGCTTGTCTATTCAATGAAAGTAAATCGATTGCTTCGAAATACATTCGGTGGAATTTTATGGGTATCTTTGCTTTCTATGTCAGCGAATATCAACAAGGAAAAGAAGCCTGTGCAAAGGCTTTGAAGATGGGTTATGATGTTAAGCTTGATCGTGAAAACTTTATGCAATATGTCAAACGAGAGAAGGAATTGAAAAAGGAAAAGAAAGATGAGAAAAAGGTTGAAAAGAAAGATGAAGAAAATAAAGAAACTTATCAAGCCTTCGTTTCTCGACGGACCCAAGAAATTCTCCCTTCGGTGAAGGGGAATGAACGATTGGCAAAGAAGAAGGCGGAATTAGAATGGAAATTGAAGAAATAAAAAGAGACACATTTAATTCCTCGAGAGGAATTAAAAGATTCTATTCATCATCTCAATTGTGATCCAATTTTTCCAATTTTGCTTTCACTTGCAAAACATTATTAATTTCATTCACCTCATTCATATGGATTTCCAAATCAGCTTCTAGAAATTCTCTTGAAAAGAGTGAAGCTTTCAACAACCATCTCAATGTTTCTTCTTTGTATCGAATTGCTAAATAAAGCATAGCTTCGCAAGTCCCTTTAATTTTCACACCTTTCTCTAATAAGAGACGTGCAATCGAAAACAACTGCTTCAAAGTTAATAGGTCTGATTTCCCATTAACGACTTTGAAATGCTCTTCCAACATTAAAAGATAAACAGCATCAATTGGAGACATTTGATTTTCCCTTTTCATATTCGCTTGTTCAAGTCCCTTCGGGACGGGTTCAAGTCCCTTCGGGACGGGTTCAAGTCCCTTCGGGACGGGTTCAAGTCCCTTCGGGACGGATTCAAGTCCTCGAACGGTTTCAAGTGAAGGATTCATGTTGAGCAATTGTTCAACCAGATCGAATTTTTTCTCAAGAATCATTCCGGTGAGATCATATACTTTTGTTTCAAGTCCCGAAGGGACGGTTCCAATCACGTCAACCATTGGATATTTTTTTTGTTTAAGTCTTTTCCGACAAAGAGAAAATCAATTTTATCTTTTTATATTCCTCAAAAGGAATACAAACTTTTTGACTTACTTCAAGTCCCGAAGGGACGGTTTCAAACAATTAGACAATTTTCTTTGCAAGTTGTGATTTGAGTTTCAAAATAGTTGACAGTTTAATTGCCTGGGTTAAGTGTCCATCAAGTTCCAATTCAAGTTCTTCTTGAGTGTACATTGAGGCTTTCAACAAAAAGACGAGAGATTCTTCATTTTGATCCTCAGCAAGTTCAAGCATTGCCTGATAGATGTCAAAGTCAGGCATTCTTGCTCCCTTCTCAATCAAACGGCGAGCGATTGAGAAAAACAACGCCAATTGTTTTGTATCATATTGAACTTCATTTTCCATCAGCTTTTCATAGACAACTTCAATCGGATACATCTTATCAGAAGTTCCTTGGCGATTAACTTGTTCAACTGACAATTCTTGATTCAACAGTTGATCAACTTCATCATATTTTTGATCAAGGAGTAGATCGGTCAGATTCTTTTTCAACGGAACAAGCAATTTCTCAACCAATTTGGTCACTTCTTCTTGATTGCGCTTTACGCTCATAACGAGAATACCTTCGAGAGCGTCAACATTTGTTGTAGTTGCGCCTTTTTCGAGCAGACGACGAATAATTGAAAAAATAGTAATTAACGACGTATCTTCGAGAGCATGAATGTAATTGGCAGTAATCTCGAGCGGACGAAGATTTTTACATCTCTTTACCGTCTTCGGAACCTGGTTCACTTGAGCATCAACAACTCCTTGTTCCAAAAGAGAATTTGCGAGTTCAAAATCACCGTTCACAAGAAGATCGGCAAGATGATGATCAGTTTTGAGTTCAGTCATAGTTGAGAGGGGATGTGATTTTTATCACATCTAGAATAAGGAAATCAGTTTTTTCGGCATTTCTTTCTCACTCTCAAAAAACTGATACATCATTTCAAGATTGAGAAAGAAATGGTAGATCCAGTAGTGTATCAAGAATCCAGGCAATCTCTCTTTTGTAGATACTTCATTTTATTGATTATTTCACTTGTTGGATTATATCACAGAGCAAAGATAAAACATCCAACTTTGTTCTTTTTCTATTACTATTATGGATTTTTCTCTTTTGTTATGCAGTCTATGGAATAATCTCAGTTGGGTTTATTCGGAAAGACGATCTTGATTCATCGGTAAAAAATGAATCGTCTCTTCTCGCATCGATAAAAAATTGATTTCATAACTTTCCATTTCAATTAGAAATGACTGAAAAAACTTCATTTATTTCGGTGGGTCTTCTCGCGATTATTTTTGCTTTGGCAAACACACTTTTATTTACTCAATCAAATATTTGTACAATTGCTTGTACTTGTGAACACGTTTCTCAGGACGGCATCAGTTGCAATCGCCGAGAAGCAATCTGTCGAGAATTTAATTGTTCAATTGAAGAATGTATTAATCAAAACAATCTTCAATGTTATCTCCAAGGAAACTGCTATTCTGGTTGGTGCGCGGTCGGTTGGATTTTGATAGCTATGTCGTATTTGATTGGAGTTTGCGCTTTGGTTATGGCATGTTGGCAAAGATATAAGAAAGTGAACTATGAAAATGAAGCTCAGAATTCAAATTACGTCCAACTTCGAGATAATATTCAACGTCCTGATGGACTCCCTGAAGTGGTTAAACTTCCCGAAGAATCCAATAAAATTGATTTAGTTATTTAGATACTTGACTAAAAGTATAGCTCCTAACAATCTCAATGTCACTCATCTTTTCGGCAAGATTGAAGAGTCAACTTCAACTTGAGCCAAAAGATCTACAAAATTTGAAGCAAAATGTGCTTCAACATTTAAAACAAAAAATCGAAAAGAATCTCGAAAAGAATCTTTTCGATAACCAAATGTATGCGGTCTTTTCAGTCGAAAAGATTGAAAAAATTGCCAATCCGCTCGCAATTGGAGATAAATTATTCGTCTTAGTTACATATGTTGCTCAAGTGGCAAAACCTGAAGTTGATCAAGTTTATACTGCTAAAATAGATGGAATCGTTCCATCACTTGGAGCAGCGTTTATTAATCAAACTCCAGTTCGTGTTGCAATTTCAAACTTTTCTGCCGATTACAAAGCCTCTCCACTTGCCATTTCAAATGGAATTCATTCATTTACTTTGAACAATCTAATTACTTTCAAAATTACTGGGGTCAATCTGGCCAAGACGCAAAATTCGAATACTCTTGAATTTCGCTGTACTGCCCATCCTTACTTTGAAAAGATTGAACAAAAGTTCAAAGATCAAGTGATGGAAAGTCCAGGTTAATTTATTATTCTTTTCTCTTTGGAGAAAAGAAATTAAAGCTCAATTACGATAGAAAAGCTTCTTTTTCGATGGACTTCAACGATCCTGACATTTCTCTTGAAGACAAAGTCAAATTCTATCAACAAGAAGAAAATAATGATTTGATTGAACAAATCATCTTTGCTTATGAAGACACGCCTCTGGCTGATACTTTTGATCTCCTGTATGAACTTTCGATCTCCCCTTCAGTCAATTCGATGATCAAATATAACATTTTTAGTTCACTTGTTTCCTTCACTGAAGGAGAAGATCGAAATAAGATTGAGAGTGCGTTGGCCGCTTTTATCCCCCCTAATTTGACATTGGAAATTCCAGTGATTGGATGGCTCTTTTCATTTGAAAATGGAGAAGAAAAACATTTGATCCGATTGTACAAGTATCTGTCAAATGAAAAGCTTGCTGATAAGACCAAATACGAACAACTTCGTTCGCTGATTTCAAAAGGATATACTCAAGCTGGAATGCTTGGAATGGAGTTCTTGACTCATCAAAAAATTAGTTCTCGAATTACGATTATGTGCGGACAATATCTGCTTCAAGAAAACTATCCAGAGACGAAATTTGTAGTTGAGCGAATGTTCGAGATTGCTCAAGATGAAAAGATGGACTACAACACTCGAGCTGATGCCGCAGATGCGCTCCATCATTATCTCCGTGGAGAAATGCAAGATCAAGCGTTTGAAATTTTGCTCAAACTCGGTGCTGGACGACATTTGTATGAAAATGCGCAAAATATTCATCATGTTGATGTGTCTCAAATCTTTAAGAAGCTTGAGAATGTTGAAGTCAAGATATCCTTTGACGTGTTCGCTAAATATCTTAAAACCACGTACAGTCAAGATCCAATGTTGGCTAACAATATTGCACATTCATTGACTCGAATTGTTTATGATGTTGCCAGATATGGTGGAAAAGATATCAAATCGGGCAAAACGGCCAAAGAAATTGTTGAATTGGTTTGGAATTACATTATGACGCACCCGGAACGCGCAGAACTTGAACGACGATTGGTTGAAGAATTTCTTGAAATGGATGATACCTGTAGCAGTGGACATGCTCTCCGTATTCTCAACACTCTGTCTGGATTTGATGGAGTTTCAGTTAAGATTTCATTCGATCAACAAGTGACTTCAAATTTTATCGGTCGTATGGATGCCCGCTTCCGTCAAATTCCCGATTCAAATCCGGACAAGGCTGATATTTTGGCTGAAATGATTGATGAAGTGAAAGGGATTCATTATCAGAAGTTTTTTATCAGTAATGTCGGATCTTTGTATACAGAACTTCAAAAAGAATTTGTTCCCGAATATCTTGATCAAGACGGCTTTGATAATTCATTCCGAAATGCGGTCGCCAAATATCAAGGTGCCCATGAGATCAAAGGTCTTGACCCTGTCTTCAAAATGCAAGATGCAAAAATTTCGAAGGGGGTGTTGCCTTCAAGTCCTTAAGGGACGGGTTCAAGTCCTTAAGGGACGGGTTCAAGTCCTTAAGGGACGGGTTCAAGTCCTTAAGGGACGGGTTCAAGTCCTTAAGGGACGGGTTCAAGTCCTTAAGG
>JACCDN010527315.1_pt1 | contig 14038 bp, 9 predicted proteins | sample 7441691 | NCBI WGS metagenome assembly JACCDN01 (sample SAMN15323439, study PRJNA562643) | freshwater metagenome | isolation source: river surface water | place: USA:Blue River Watershed | collected 2017-08-16
AAAATAGAAACAAAAATTTAGGCTTGTTTATTTTTTATAACAGAGAAGATCGTATTAAAAGCCTCTGTGATTTCACCCTCAACTTTGAATCCAGCAGCTTTTTTGTGCCCACCACCATTCATGGCCTGTGCAAAAAGAGAGACATCTGTATCATCTCGCGTGGTGCGAAAACTCCCTTTCCATTTATTTGGTTCTATTTCTTTGAGAATAATTTTTGCTTTTCCTTCTTCTATCATATTCATAAAATTTGCCAGTCCTTCAATGTCAGAGTCTTCAATTCCAGCATCTTGAATATCTTTTAGAGTGATATAGGTATAGACCATATCAAGCTCTTCGTTGTGACACAGGCGTGACAGCATTGATCCCCAGACTTTGAGAGCCGGAATAGAGATGTTTTTATATACACGGTTTTGGATCGGGACCATGGTTCCGCCACTTTTGATGAGGTTACTGACAGATGAAAGCGCAAAAGAAGAGGTCGCACTATTGGTAAAGTTGTCTGTATCAGTAATAAAACCAGTAAGAAGACTCGTTGCAATTTCTTTTTGTAAAGTAATATGATTGATCGCAAAAAAACGTTGGACCATCTCTGAAGTTGATGAAGCTTTGGTATCTACAAAGTTCAAATTTCCAAAATATTCATTGGTCGCATGGTGATCAATATTGATGAGTGTGATCTGGTCTCGTATTTTGGCAATCTGCTCATCTACACCAGCATAGCGAAGATCGCCAGAGTCAAAGACAATGACCGTATCAAATCTATTTTCCCAAAGAGAAGGGTCACTCGTAAGTTTTTCAAGAGGAAGATATGAAAATCTCGCTGATGCACCTGTTTTGCAATAATAAAAATATTTTTTACCCAAACTCGCAAGCCAGAGTCCAAAGGCACTCGAAGAGCCCAAAGCATCCCCGTCTGGATTTTGGTGGGGGATAAGAAGGATTGACTCAGCTTTTTGAATAGCTTCGAGGATTTGTTTGGCAGTGTGATTCATCATAAAAACAGCTTATTCTATAAGAGTTGCCCTGGATTGTCAAGCATGATATACTTTTCTCTATTATATCCTTTGTGGGTATTTCTCTCTATGTTTTTGAAAAGTATTGAAATTCAAGGGTTCAAATCTTTTGCGGAAAAGACGGTTTTGGAATTTCTCCCACCAAGTGGGGGGAGGCAGAGTGTGACCGTTATTGTTGGTCCAAATGGAAGTGGCAAGAGCAATGTAGCTGATGCCCTGCGATGGGTGATGGGGGAGCAGAGTATGAAAATGCTTCGTGGGAAAAAAAGCGAAGATATTATTTTTGCTGGATCTGAACACAAGGGGCAGATGAGTATGGCCAGTGTTTTTATTACTTTTGATAATACTGACAAAAAAACGGCGATTGAATACGAAGAATTGGTTATTGGAAGACGACTCTATCGATCAGGTGAGAGTGAATACCTTATCAATGGTCATGATGCGAGACTGATAGATATCCACATTTTGCTCGCCAAAGCACAGACTGGAAGTGGCGCTCATGGCATTATTGGTCAAGGGATGATCGATAAAATGATTTTGCAATCACAAGAAGAGCGCAAAGAATTTTTTGATGAAGCCTCTGGTATCAAAGAATTTCAGATCAAACGTCATCAAGCCATGCTCCGACTTGCACGTACTCGTGAACATATTTCTCAGGCAGAACTCCTCTTTGGTGAGATTGAACCTCGACTCAAACTCCTTTCTCGCCAAGTACAAAAACTTACAGAAAGACAAGAAGTCGAGACAGAGCTTCGTGAACTTCAGGAACGTCATTATGCCACTCTCTCGAGTGAATTTCGTACTCAAATCGGTCTTCTTCGAAATGAAATATTTTCAATAGATGACAGTCTTCGTGTTTCAGAAAAAAATCTTGGATCGATCCAAGAAGAACTCGCAACACTTGCTCGAGCCTCTTCTCGTCAAGAAATTTTTTCGCAGCTCCAAAATGAATATCAGGATATTGTCAAAGAAAAAAATGCACTGGAGCGTGAACTCTCTATCTTGGATGGAAAATCACAGAGTGAATACCGCAAGGCAGGTGCACACCAAGTTGGCTGGATGAAAGAAAAAGTAGAAAATCTCAAAGCAGATGTCTCTTCGGTAGAAAAACAAATTGAAAATCTTGAAAAAGAAAAAATGGACAAAGATGTTCAGATGAATCAGCTCAAAAATGATCTTTCTCGCATCAATATTTCTCGTATTGCTCTGCGTGGAGATATTACACGCCTCGAAACTGAAAATACCTATGCAAAAGCTGAGCAATCGGTGTTTCAGCTCACAGGACTTCGTGCGGTGCAATCAGTTCTCGAAGTTCGCAGTTCACTCGGAGATATTTATGGAGTGGTCGCACAGCTTGGAAAGGTTCCAAAAGAATATGTGATCGCACTCGATGTAGCTGCTGGGGGACATCTTTCTTCATTGGTTGTGAGTGATGAGCACGTTGCCAAAAAATGTATTGACTATTTGCGCGCAGGACAACTCGGTGTTGCAACATTTTTGCCTCTTACGACTCTTCGTCCGAGACAAATGCCTGAAATGGTCAGAAATTTGCTTAGACAAAAAGGTGTTCATGGTCTCGCCATGGATCTGGTGCAGTTCAATGATCGTTACCAAAATGTTTTTTCTTTGATTTTTGGTTCCACCATTGTTGTAGAGGATATGGAAACGGCTCGTGAAGTGGGAATTGGTCGAGTGCGTATGGTGACTCTCCAGGGAGATTTGTTTGAGACGACGGGTATTGTCAAAGGTGGATATCGATCACGTCGGGAAGATCGTCTTAGTTTTGCTGCTGGAAGCAATGCTTTTACCGAAGTAGATGCTGCAACGTCTGAAGCCGAGCTCAAAGAAAAACGAACTGAACTTGAAAAACTTGAAATTCGTTTTGAAGAATGCCGCATGGCAGAACAACAATCTACTGCTGAACTGCTCTTTGTCAAAAGCAAAATAGATCTGCTCGAAGGACAAAAGACAAATCTTGATGGAGAAATCGCTTCGCTCGAACACGAACTCAATCTCGAAAATCTCAGCCCAGAACAGTATACCCAGGTACTCAAAGATATTGATTCTCAAAAACAAATGATTCTCTCGACGATGCAAGAACTCGATCAAGAGATCAAAACAGCTGAGAGCAAAATGAATCATTTTCATGAGGAAGAAGAATCCAAAAAACAACGCGTATTTTCTCTCCAAGATGCCATGCAAGAGCTTCAAGCAACGGTGAACTCTGCTATTGCACAAAAAAATATTCATCAGGTAGAACTTGCCAAACTCGAAACACGAGAAGAAGATATTGCGCGTGAAGTCTTTGAAGAACTGCATGTTTCACTCGATTCAATTGTCTCACGTGGGCATCAAGTCTTTGAAAAGAAAGAACATGAAGAAGTGCAGATTAAAATTCAAAAACTCAAATACACACTTTCACTCATTGGTGGTATTGATGAAACCGTTGTAACAGAATACGAAGAAACAAAAACTCGTTACGAACATCTCGATACCCAACTCAAAGATCTCAAAAAGACGTTGTCAGATCTCGAAGGATTGGTCGAAGAGCTTGACACGATCATGAAGAAAAAACGTTCCAAGGCATTTAAGGAAATGAAAAAAAAATTTGCTCGTTATTTTGCCATCCTCTTTGAGGGAGGAAGTGCAGATCTGATCGAAGTATATGAAGATGAACAGCAAAATTCTGATGAAGATCTCGGAGCTGACAATCACTCGAATCAAGAGGGGACTGAAGAAGCATCACTCGAGCCTCAAGCCAAAAAACGAAAAATTCTCAAAGGAATTGATATCCTCGCCTGCCCACCTGGAAAAAAAATCAACAATATTCAGGCTCTGTCAGGAGGAGAGAGAACTCTTACTTCGATTGCTTTGATCTGTGCTATCTTGCGCACCAACCCTTCACCTTTTGTCATTCTCGATGAGGTCGAAGCTGCCCTAGACGAGGCAAATACCCTCAGGGTCGTCCAGATCCTCAAAGAGCTCTCCGAAGCCTCACAGTTTATCATTATTACCCACAACCGGGTTACCATGCATGCAGCCGATGCTATCTATGGGGTTACTATGGGTGGCAATGGAGTTTCTCAGCTTCTCTCGGTCAAAATGGACGGCTCTGCCAGCTCTTGACAAATCAGCCTTCTTTCGCTATAATGCGCCTAGCTCTAAATCGTCACACTATTTACTCAAAATTTTTATGCTTTGTATTCGTCTTCAACGTATTGGAAAGAAAAAACAGCCTATCTATCGTTTTATTGTCTCAGATAAACACAAAGATACTCAGGCTAATAGTATCGAAATCGTCGGTTTGTACAATCCAATCACACAACCAAAACAACTCGAACTCAAAAAAGATCGTATTGAATACTGGCTCTCAGTCGGTGCTCAACCTTCACCAACCGTTCACAACATTCTTCTCAAAGAAGGTATGGTAAAAGGAAAAAAAGAAAAAGCAGTCTTCATCAGCAAAAAACGTGCTGCAAAACTCGAAGCAAAAAAAGAAGCCAAAAAAGCTGCAGAAAAAGCAGCCGAAAAAGTCGAAGCTCCAGCAGCGGCTTAATATCTTCCAAAAACTGTTCACTGTACTTGTGGACAGTTTTTTTGTTTTTATTGACTTTTGGAGGCAAGATTTGTTATACTCATTTTGTGAAAGAACTGGTGGTATTTCCACATGTCGACAGTTCAGTTTAATCAGATTAATGTATGAATATGCAGGACCAACAGTTTGTTGAGTACATCATCAAAGCGATCGTGAATCACCCAGATGATGTCAAAACGACTCGTACGGTTGATGAAAGAGGCGTTCTCATCACTTTGGATATCAATCCAACAGATATGGGATACGTTATCGGTCGTCAAGGTCAAACTGCTCGTGCTGTACGCACCCTTCTCAAAATCGTTGGAGCAAAAAATAATGCTCGAGTAAATCTCAAAATCAACGAACCAGAAGGTGGACGTCCACAGCGAGCTCCTCTGTCTGATGTGCAGGCACGTGAGGATGTAGACACCAGTGCGATTGATAACCTCAATATCTAAAATTCGATTCGTTCAAACCCTGCCTCTGTGGCGGGGTTTTCTTTTTTTGCACTTGACGACCGAGCAAATTTGTTGTATCTTTAGGGGCACAAATATGTGGAAGATGGGCGTGTAGCTCAGATGGTTAGAGCGCAACACTGATAATGTTGAGGTCCCTGGTTCGACTCCAGGCACGCCCACCAAGGACCCGTTCAGAAAGAGCGGGTTTTTTCAAAAGGACTTATAGCTCAGTTGGTTAGAGCATCTGCATGACATGCAGAGGGTCGGAGGTTCAAATCCTCCTGGGTCCACTATTATGAGTTCCATTGAGGAGGAGAGAGAAATTTTACAGGTTTTTTTGACCTGTTTTTTCATTTAAAAACCCCACTTGATTTTTTCCCATTTTTGAGGTAGTATAGTCAATACTATGAATAATGAACTCGAACAAAAAAATAGCTCAGAATCCTTTGACGAAGCTTCTCCGATTGGGCGAGGATTTTTTGCCTCAGCTGGGATTTTCTTTTTGGAAGTGATCAAGATCGTGGTGCTCGCTGCCATTACTATTTTTATTGTCAGATCATTTCTTTTCAAGCCTTTTATTGTCGAAGGACAGTCCATGGAGCCAAATTACTATGAGAGAGAATATCTGCTCATTGATGAACTCAGTTATCATTTGCGTGATCCTCAGCGTGGAGAAGTTATTGTTTTGCGTGCACCCATTATCCAAAAAGAATATTATTTGAAACGCGTGATTGGTCTGCCTGGAGAAAAAATCAAAATTGAAAATAACAAAGTGATTATCTATAATGATCAGTTTCCCCAAGGAAAAGTTGTTGAAGAAAAATATCTTGACGAGACAACAACCGGTTCTGTTTCTCTTCAGCTTGGACCAGATGAATATTTTGTCATGGGGGACAATCGCAATGAAAGCTATGATTCACGCAAGTTTGGTGCAGTCCAAAAAAGTTCAATCATTGGACGAACATGGGTGCGAGGATATCCATTTGATCGAATCTCTGTGTTTCGAGCTCCAAGTTATAACTTTTAAAAATAAAAACTTTTTAAATTAATCTAATCTCTCTAACTGTATGCCGGTGAAGAAAAAAACAGTACCAGCAAAAAAGAAAACTGAAACCCTTCGATCTGCTCCCAAATCTCCAAAGAAAAAAGTCGCTCCATCTCTCGCAGTCAAAAAAATTCAGACCAAGGTAGCTCGACCCGTAGCAAAAGGAGAAAAGAAAGAACGTGAAGATCAAGGACAAAATGAAAAGAAAAAAAATCTTCAGCAACAGTATGCTCTGGTTCGTGGTATGCGAGATATTTTGCCAAAAGACGAAGACCGATGGCTCTCGGTGCAGCATGCAGGAGAAGATATTGCCCGTGCCTATGGATTTGGGTATATTGAGACTCCTGTGGTAGAAAATGCAAACTTGTTTATCCGCTCTGTGGGGAAGGGGTCAGATATTGTGGACAAAGAAATGTATGTTTTTGAGGATCGTGATGCGAGCAAAGTCGCGCTTCGTCCAGAAGGAACTGCCAGTGTTTGCCGTGCGTATATCAATCACGGTATGCACAACCAAGTGCAGCCAGTAAAACTTTGGTACAGTGGTTCGATGTTTCGTCATGAACGTCCACAGGCTGGGCGATATCGTCAGTTTCATCAGATTGGGTATGAATCATTTGGTGTGCATGATCCAGTAATCGATGCCGAGCTTATTGCTGTTGGGTATAATTTTTTTCGAGATTTGGGGATCAATGTAGAAGTGCAGATGAATAGCATTGGGAATCACGAAGATCGTCAGAGATATTTGGTAGAGCTTACTGGGTTTTTGCGATCACGTCGTGGACAGCTCTCCGAAGAATCCAAAAAAAGATTGCTCAAAAATCCACTCCGTGTACTCGATAGCAAAGAACCTGAAGATCAGGCCGTACTCGAAGATGCTCCACAAATTTTGGATTGGCTGAGTGATGATTCAAAAAACTTTTTTATGAAGACACTCGAATATCTTGGCGAGATGTCTATTCCGTACGTACTCAATCCTCGTCTGGTTCGTGGTCTTGATTATTATACAGATACGGTATTTGAATTTTATGTTCCAGAAAATAGCGAAGCAAGTCAAAGTGCACTCGGTGCAGGTGGTCGCTACAATTTGCTGGTAGAACAGCTCGGTGGTGTACCTACTCCTGCGTGTGGTTTGGCTCTTGGTGTAGAGAGAATCATGATTGAACTTGAAAAACAAGGTAAAAAACAGATGCTCGAACGAAAAGATCTTCGCAAGTTGCCAGTATTTTTTGCACAGCTCGGAGAACAGGCCAGACGTCGAGCCTTGTATTTGATTGAAGAAATGAGACGAGAGAGTACGACTGTGCATTTCAATCTTTCCAAAACATCGCTCAAAGGGCAGCTCGAACTTGCGAGCAAATTGCAGGCTACCCATACTATCATTATTGGTCAAAAAGAAGTTCAAGATGGAACAGCAATTATTCGTGATATGGAATCTGGTATTCAAGAAATCGTGGATCAGAGAAAATTGCCACATGAACTCAAAAAACTTCGTCGAAGTGACTTGATCAGTGGATAAAATATTGGAAAAACGCTATTTGACGAAAACCAATATTTTGTATATACTATATTAAACAATTATTTACTCTTAAAACCTTGTAAGGAGGTGAATGTTTTGTGTCAGAAGTACGACGTAGAAAAAATGAATCTTTTGAAAGTCTTTTCCGCCGCGCCAAAAAACAATGGCAGGCCTCAGGAAAACTCATTCAAGCAAAAAAGATCCAATTTTTTGAAGAGGAAAAAAGTAAAAATTTCCGCAACAAAAAAACCGTAAAAAAAATCAGTAAGCAAAAAAAGACTGCTTACCTCCAAAAAATCGGACGTCTTCCTATTGAAGAAGATACGTACCCAAATCGAAGAAAATAAGTTTTATGTCCCTCCGTTCAACTATTGTCGAAGCTCAAAAAGAGGCAATGAAAGCCAAAGATGCTCAGACCCTCGCGGTCGTGAGATTGGTTTTTGCTGCGATTCGCAATAGCGAAATTGACAAGGGAAGAGAACTTGATGATGAAGAAGTGATTGCCATTGTGCGTTCACAAAACAAACAATTGAATGATGCTATCAAAGATTTTGAATCAGGTGCTCGTCAAGATTTGATTGACAATGCAAAATCTGAAATCGAAGTTTTGAAAAGATTTCTTCCCGCAGAGCTTTCGGATGAAGAAATTCGTAGTGTTATCCAAAAAATCATGACCCAGTCTCCAGATGGCACTGTCGGCCAACTGATCGGGGTCGTGATGAAAGAGCTTAAAGGGAAAGCTGATGGCAACCGCGTTCGCGCACTTGTCGAAGAGTTTTCCCCAAAAGGTTGATATTAATTTTTGAGTCCCAGGTCCCATGCTTCCTTGGATTCGCAGTGACAAAAGAAATTACAAAAAAGTGGCCATGAAAGCTGTGTCTTTCTTTATGGTCGCTTTTTTTGTTTTTTCTTTTGCCAGTGTAGCTGGAGCGCAGGGTGATACATTTGGTATCAACAAAGTAGGGAGCTTTTTGCCCCTTGGTGGCGAAGATATTCGTATTATTGCTGCGAAAATTATTCGTATTGGTCTTTCTCTCCTTGGTCTCGTGGCTGTGAGTCTGATGCTGTATGCTGGCTTTACTTGGATGACCAGTGGTGGAAACGAAGAAAAAATTTCTGCAGCAAAAAAAATCATGATCAATGCAACTATTGGTCTTGCTATTATTCTTGCTTCTTTTGCTATTGTTCAGTTTGTACTCAAATCTTTGCAAAATGCTGTTGGGATTGAAAATAATCAAGAGGGTGGAGGGCGTGCTGTCTTGAACTTTGATTCATATCTTGGATCTGGTGGACTTGGTCGTATTGTCAAAGATCATTACCCACTTCGTAACCAAACCAATGTCAAGAGAAATACTCGTCTTGCTGTCACTTTTCGTGAAGCCATTGATCCTGCTTCAATTATTGTTGATTCCAACCAAAATCAAACATTTGGAGATTGTATCAATACCAATGATCCTGCATTCAATTGGGGACCACAATTTTGTGATCAGCTCAATACTTCTTCAGTAAAAATTGCAATCACTTCTACTTCTTCTGTTCCTGTGGCTGCTGCTGCGCTCACCTTGCTCGAAGGAGATCAGAGAGATGCCTTTACCTTTACTTTTCGTCCACTTTCATCTCTTGGAAGTAACAATGCTGAAGTTGATTATACTGTGGAGCTTACCAACAAAATTTTGAAAAAAGATGCAAAAACAAGTGCGTTTGGTGGTGACCGACATGGTTTTTATCGCTGGACATTTCGTACTGACACACTTGAAGATTTTGATCCACCACATGTGGTATCTGTATATCCAGAAAAAGGCAGTAATCAGCCACGCAATAGTATTGTCCAAATCAATTTCAATGAACCAATGGATCCACTCGTGGTTCAGGGGGCAAGTGGTCAAAATTCACCTTTTTCTCATATTATTTTTCAATCAGGCAGTGTACAAGGGGAGTGGAGAATCTCAAATGGATACAAGACCGTAGAATTTCTTTCCAATATTCCTTGTGGACAAAATAGTTGTGGAGATACGATGTATTGTTTGCCAGTAGTTTGTCTCGAGGGGGACAATCAGTGTGCAAATGATTATAGTGTACTTCTTCGTACAGCTTTGACCTTGAATCCAAATTCTTTTGAATCAGTAGCTTTGAGTGGTGTCGCTGATATGGCAGGAAATGCGCTCGACAATGGTCCTGAAAACATTCCTGATGGACAAGTTGCCAATCCTCATCGACCTGGTTTTGTTCAAAATGAACCAAAGATAATTCATGAGGCTGAAAAAGCTCCAGATAATTATTTTTGGGATTTTCGTATCAGTAGTGGTGTGGACAGAACAGCGCCTATCCTCGAAAAAGTAACTCCAAATCTTGATGCACAGGGTGTTTCTCAAAATGCTCCACTTCAATTATTTTTTAGTAAACGTCTGTATACCTTTAGTCTCTCTGGAATTGATCTTGAAGAATATCCACGTCCTGCGGATTTGGCACAAAATAATCCAGTCTTTCGTAATCTTGGGGATATTTGGTTTCGTCCCGATGCTGTTTTGTCACCAGCAGGTGATAAAAGCATTGTTACTCTCAATCATCGTGAGTTTGGTCCACAAGGGACAAACTTTTACTACTTTCCATTGATTCCAAGTAGTATAAAGAGTGTGACACAAAATTGTTTTCATCCTGGTCGAGGTCCTTTTGCAGAAGCTCAGCCTCAAGGAGAATTTTCACCTCTTTGTCAGTATGTCACAGATCAAAATGGTGAAGTCGTGAGACAAGATGGTTGTGTTCCAATTCCAAAAAACTTTAATAGTGACGAAGATACGGGATGTGTTCAATATTCCAACCCAGGCCTTGGTTCTGTCTTTGGCAGTACAAGTACATGTATGCAAATGATGAAGGGGAATCAAATTAGTCCAATACAACCACAATAATTTTTTGTATGAGCTTTCTGTCAAAAATTTTCAAACATAAATATTTTTTCTTTTCTTTTTTTCTTGTTGTTGGATCTTTCTTTTTTGTACAAGATGTTTTTGCACAGGGTGATACATTTGGTATCAATAGAGTGGGAGGATTTTTGCCACTTGGTGGCGAAGATATTCGCGTGATTGCTGCCAAAATTATTCGTATTGTTCTTTCACTGCTCGGTATTATTGCCGTGAGTCTGATGCTCTATGCTGGTTTTACTTGGATGACGAGTGCTGGAAATGAAGAAAAAATTTCCTCTGCAAAAAAAATCATGATCAACGCAACGATTGGCCTCGTGATTGTTTTGAGTTCTTTTGCGATTACCCAGTTTGTTTTGAAAAGTTTGCAAGATGTGACAGGAAGTGGTGATGCTGATGGAGTTGGTGGAGCCGTGCAAGTCCCTGCCTGTGGAAATTTTGCTGAGTGTCAGGTCAATGCAGGTGGCCCTCGTGAGTGTGGAGATGAAGGATTTGTTGTCAAAAGTTTGACCCCACGTACACCCCTCGCTGATGGGACAGGTATGACCAATACGGTTATTCGTGCTGTGTTTAGTCGACCACTTGATGCTGGCCAAAATGTACAACAAATTTTTCGATTGACTTCGGGTACCAATCCTATCCCAGTCCAAAATGTAAGAATTTTGGATGGAAGACAAGTCGTCGAGGCATATTTTGATCAGAGAACAGCTCTTTGTCAGGCTGATGGGAACAATCGAGGGTGTCTCTCTCCTGGTGATTATTCCATTGAGGTCAATCCTGATCTTTCTGCTGGGGGAGTACAGCTTCAAACCAGGTTGAACTGTGGAGAATTTGATAATAAAGCAATTTTTCGTGTCAATCAGGACTTTTTGGATGTTCAAAAACCTTCACTTTCTTCGTTTACCTTGAATGGTAGAAATGCTTTTGCTGTTCAAAATCTTGCTCGTGGTTCCAAATATCGTCTCAATACTACCTTTGATGATCGCAAAAAAGATGCACAAGGTATTTCTTTTGGTGGTATTTCTTATCTTCAGCTTCGTGTGCAGAGTGAACCAAAAGATCCAAATGCTCAAAAAGCAGATTGGTTGTATTTTAGTGGACCAAAGAGTGGTTCAAATGGTGCGTTTTCTTTTGGTCAGGATTTGGTTTTTGGTGGTGATTTTGCTGTACCTGCGCTCTACACACTCTCTCTTTTGACTTCTGATATTGACAACAACAAAACACTCACGACTTCTACTTTTGTTCTTGAGGGTGAGCTTTGTAATAATGGACGACAAGACGCAGGAGAAAATGGAGTTGATATTGGTGGAGCTTGTCTTGGTGATGGACAGTGTAATGCTGACTGGCAGTGTTTGGCAGGACAATGTGGAGCTGATGGCCGATGTATCAATAAACCGGTTATTCGTAATGTCGATGTTGGTGGAAATGATCCTGATTCTTGGAATGCGGCTGCTGGATCTTGGGCTACTGTGAGTGGTAATTTTTTTGGAGAACAGCCTGGTACTGTTGATTTTGGTATTGATAATAATAATGATGGTACGGTTGATCAGTGGGTCGCTGCTCCTTTTGCAAATTGTAATGGAATCGATGTTTGGAGTGACAAGCAGGTGATTGTTGAAGTCCCAAATATTCCGGCAGGAACAAGTACAACGATTCGTATCAAAACACCTGCTATTGGTCAAAAACCTTCATATGAAGATTTGAGTACAGATAACAATGGTCCAAAAAGTGGTCCAAATGCTGGTATTTTTAGAATAAGTAACAATAGTCATCCAGGATTGTGTGCTGTGCTTGGGCCAAATAATACCAATATTGCGTCGTCTACTGCCAATGTGAGTGCATTTGGTCGTGCTTTGGGAATTGGTCAAAATAGTGCATTGTTTTTTGGTCAAGTCAATGCTCCGATACGTCAGTGGGGAGATCAAATTATTTTGAGTTCAGTTCCTCAAAATATGCGACCAGGAAAAGTTGCGGTGAGAGCAAAAATTGGTGATGATTTTACCAATAGTGTTGAGTTTGTGGTGGTGGATGGTGAACTCAATCTGGTTCCACAAGTCGATGCTATTTCTCCTTATCCTACCTCAACTCTCGGAAGTCTTGTAACGCTCACAGGTGCTCGTTTTGGTGCACATGGTGTGGTGTATATGGGCAATACGAGGGAGTCGGCCGTTGCTTGTGCTGAAGCTGCCAATCCTCAGGCTGAAGCGGCTTGTGCCAAGCTTGATGTGCTCACTCTTCCAGATGCTTGTGGAAATACTTGGGGAGAAAATCAAATTATTGGAAAAATTCCTCAAGATATTGCCCTTGGTCAATACTTTTTTGTTGTAAAAAATGATGCAGGTCTTCACTCTGATGGTGTCCGTGAAATTACTTTGGTTGCTGGTGCTCCATTGCCAGGATTGTGCCGTTTGGAACCAAATCGTGGTGTTGCACCTCTTGCTGAAAATGCAATTCCATTGTCTTTGACTGGTATCAACTTGAATCCAAATCCTGAACTTTATTTTTGGAGTGTTGGATCAACTTGGCTTATTTCAAGTCGAGATCGTGCTCCTGGTGCTCAAAATGTAATTCGTTCTGTTTCTCCGGACGGAACCACGATCAAAACCCTTCTTCCTGTGGGGAATAATGGTGTTTCTATGGTAACTGGTCCAATTTTGGCTCGTGTTGCTGGAAATTTTAGTAATAGTGTTCAATATACGGTCAATGATTGTACTCTCGGAGGAGATGCACCAGGCAATAATTATCAATGTTGTAATGCAGGTCCTGAGCGAGGTATGTGGAAACCAGAAGGATTTGCCTGTGCTGGTGAAACTCGCAGTGCTGGATATATCTGGCGTTTTACCACCGGTCTTATCCCACAGGTGCCACGTGTTCTTGAGGCATGTAATGTAGAACAATGGAATGATCTTTCTGTTGAAAATTTTGTTCGACCATCTCCATCACCTTGGAAAAATTGGAATGTTGGTGATGCGTGTACTGATAGTGTGATTACGGTTCAGTTTAGTATGCGTATGTCTGAGCTCAATTTGGCCGATCAGGTACGTGTGTATACCTGTGGACAAGGGGAGAGTGCTGATTGTTCGTATGATGAGGATACTGATGTAACCGCCAACTATACACCAGTTTTTCTCCCTGGTCAGAGTGATATTTTGGAACTTCGACTCGCTCCAGGTGCTATTCATTCTACCAGTACTTGGCATCGTGTTCTTTTGGGAAATAATCTTCGTGCCAATGAGCCAGGTCTGGTTGAGTTTAACCAAAACTTGATAAATAATGCACAGCTTTCTCTCCAACGTACATTACCTGAGGCTGTTGATGGGATTACTGTTGCCTATAATTTTGATTTTAAGACAGGGGTAAATCGTTGTTCTCTTTTTGGTGCGGCTATTAGTCCACCAACCTATACCACACGTCTTCTTGGAAAAGTTCAAAACACAGCATTTCCTCTTTCTACAAATTTTGAAAATCCTGTTCATCCATTTTATTTTTATCTCTGGGGAAGAGGGAAGCAATC
>JACCDN010241539.1_pt1 | contig 14037 bp, 20 predicted proteins | sample 7441691 | NCBI WGS metagenome assembly JACCDN01 (sample SAMN15323439, study PRJNA562643) | freshwater metagenome | isolation source: river surface water | place: USA:Blue River Watershed | collected 2017-08-16
AAAATTAATACAGGTCCAGAAATGCTTTCTACCGGAGAAAATATGTTTGTTGATAGAAATTTTAATAATACAATTAAAAAATCAAAAGGACTATTACTTGACCCTATTAGCCTTCAAGAAATATATTCATTGTAATAAAACTATAGCGATGCCAAGATAAAATTAGTCGTATTAGTTGGCAAATCACAATTCTGGGCTCTGACGTAGAATTGCAAATTTTTCCGAAAATCATTAAAATGGATCTGGTGGACGAGGTCCCGCTGGCTTAGTCGAGCGAGCAGCTATTGATCAAATCCTCCCTCTTTTTTATTTATAAGGACTAACATGTAAACAGAAATCATAATTAATGTACTACCTAATAGCGTATAAACATCTGGTACTTCATTAAATATTATTAATCCTATTAAAATAGCAAATAATATTCTAGTGTATTCAAAAGGTACTATAAACGATGGATTAGAATATTTTAGGGCTGTAAAAGAACAAAACTGTGTAATCACACCTAATAACCCCATAAAGGATAACAATATCAAGTCTTTTATACTTAGTCCCTGCCACCCACGAATATTGAGTAAAAATGTTATTGTAATAATACCTATAATAGCATAAAACAGAATTGTAGCAGTAGAGTCATAGCGTGATAGTATTTTAACTAATATTATAACACAAGCTGATAGTAAACTGGCTAATAATGCGCTTGCTGTTGCTAAGTCTAGAAAAAAAGATACAGGTCTTATTACTATAATTACTCCCAAATATCCTAAGAATATTACTAGCCAATTTATAAAACCAACCTTTTCCTTTAATATTATTACCGAAAAAATAGCAGTAAATAGAGGACCTGACATACCGATAGAAGTAGCATAAGCAATAGGAAGATTACGATAAGCGTAATAAGTGCATAATATTGCACCAATAGACAGTATAATTCTTAAAATATGTAGTGGTAGTTTATCAGTTTTAGCAATTGTTTTTCTTTTGGGTAACAAAATAGGAGTAAAAAACACTAGACCAAAACAGGTTTTAACAAACACTACAAATATAGTTGAAATATCTGGATTTAATAGCTTTGAAAGACATAACATAATGCTAAGTGACAAAGCTGCTAAGGTTGCTAAGATTGCGCTAATAATGTTTTGCCTTGGTATCAATAACATAATTTGTAAAAGTAAAGACTTGATCTGATAGTTAAGGATTATTGGGTACGAAAATATTAGATAGAAAATCATACCCGGCAATAATTTTAACAACCTCAAAACAGGAGACTGTCATATGAAAATATATCAAGAAAAAATCATAAAGCCAAGAGTTGCTTTATTACAACTTGCGGAACATTTAGAAAACATGTTTCAAGCCTGCAAAGTCATGGGCTATAGTAGGGGTAACGATAGAATTCGGAAAATATCCTACGCTAAGGAATTTATTCTTAACTGGCTTGGTTTAAATTTTGAACTCCAAATATAGTCACCTGTTAAATTTATATGTTCCCACCCTAATGGTTACAAGTGTTTTATTAAATCTTCTTTAAAATTTTAATCTGTTTTTCATAAATATTCAATAGCCTTTTCAATATATAGTGTATTCCATAATATTATGCCTCCAACCACTAAATTTAATCCGCTTGCGCGGTGTAATTGATTTTCAAAAGTTCTATCACGTATTTCTCCCAAGCGATTAAAATGTACTGCTCTGGTTAAAGCGTGTTTTGCTTCTCCCTTGTTCAATCCTACCTGTACTCTTCGACGAAGCTGAGGATCTTTAATCCACTCTAGCATAAAGATACTTCGCTCAATTTTTCCTAACTCTATAAGAGCTGCTGCTAAATTATTTTTTCTTTGATAACTACTTAGTTTCCTCAAGATTAAAGAGCAAGTAACTGTTCCTTGTTTTATTGACAATACAAGTCTCATTATTTCGTCCCAATTTCTTTCTATTAGATCGCGATTAATAGTTCCACCGATAATACTTGATAGATTACTATAGTTATTGGTCTTTGCCGGTATGTATATCCTTTTATCTTTTAAATCACCTATCCTAGATGCAAATTTAAAACTTAGTAAATGCATCAAAGCAAACACATGGTCTGTAAAACCTATTGTATCGGTATAATGTTCATAAATATCAAGGTCAGCTTCATGATATAATAATCCATCAAGAACGTAAGTTGAGTCTCTTAAATTAGTTGTAATCATGTTAATATGGAATGGGGCGTATAGATCAGATGTATGTGAATAATAAGTAATACCAGGTCCCATATTTAGAATTAATACTTGCTGTAAGTGCGCTAACTAGCACCTGCTTTAAATCTTTGACCGTCAGATGAAGAGCTATTGCCATCACCCCAATTTTTTGTAATTGGCTGATGTTGAGCATTAATAATCAGTGCTATAGCCTGTTTATAAGTTTCTTCACGTATATGCCATGCCTGAATTGAAGATAGTTTTGCATACGTAGTCTCTGGACATGCTTCTGCCATCTTGGCAAGTCCGAGATTAATTGCATCTGAAAGAATCACAGTTAGCAGCAATGATCTACCTCCTACCGGTTTCTCATTTTTGAGATGAGTAAACTGCTTAGTATAGTTAACCCAATTATCAACCTCTTGTAACAGGTGTATAATTCTTATTTTTGGTAACAGTTCATAAACTTTTTGATTGAATGCCGATGCTTCCTTGGGTACTAAATTTGTTAATGGAGTAATTTTTAAACCATTATTATTAATTGAGGCATCAGGTAATTCACTAAGGGGAGCTGGGTTGTGTAGTTCATTTAAGTCGTCAGTAGGTATTCTAATTCTACTTTGAATAAATTCTTTAAAGTCATAAGTATTAATACCAGGTAATGAGGAATAATTTTAAAATTGTTAAATGATTCATTGTCCAGCAAGTACTCATTAAAATCTTTATATTTACGTGATCTAACTACCCACATATCTCCTGAACGCAAAGCATTTCTTAATTCAAAAAGCACAGCAAACTCATAAAATTGTTTGTCTAACTGATCATTCACTTTAAAAACCAAATCATACCATTGCGTCCTGATAAAGCGGGTCGGTGCATAATCTGGTACTTTACGTAATTTCTTTTGATGGATTTATTTTACTACTTTCAAAGCTTGCAACAATTCCAAAGTGTTTTTGGAAGCCTTGAACTCTAGGATTTCTAGAAATTCCATAGTATAACGTTTAATCCATGAATAATAACTATTTATTCTATATAATGAATCAAAATTTTTAGGTCTTGCTAGTTGATGGGTGTCATTAATATATTGAGTAAACTCATCCCATGAAATTATTGCTTCAATACCTTGGAATGGGTTTTCATTGTTCTGTTTAGCATTAATTAAAGCTTTGCCGATCTTTAGATATAAATTCAATTTTTCATTTATTGATTTGCTATTGTTCTGGAGTTCATTTATATGACTGTTTTTTGCTTTGTTGAAAATACTACCAAAGATCTTATCATTAAGTTCAATTATCTCATCAATTATTGAAGACTTAGTTTCAAGGACAACGGCTGTAACAGTCGCAAGGCGACGATTGGTCTCGAATTTTTGGATTTCACTAGCTGGCATATTTCTACCTTCCTTAGCTAATTTAATCAAACGTCCGTGATGTACATTTTTATCAAGAACTGAGGGTAGGTTAAGGCTCTTTATATAAGAAAGTCGATTAATATGTAATACCATATATTTTGGTTTAGGTATTACTGCTGGTTGCAGCAACCAATGCAAAAAACTAATTTTTGTAGATGGTTTTAATTTTAACAAGGTTTCCAAATTTAATTTATGAGCATCAGATAAGTCATTAATTAGATCACAATAAAATTCTTGATTGCCTATGGTAACGGCTTCAGCACATAATCTCTCAATCACAGATACCTCAGGGATAATAACTAAATCTTCACGCAGCATAGTAATAAAAGATTCTGCAATGATTATGCCCTTGTCAGTTTGTTTTGCTAACGGTAATAACCTATTAAGATATTGATTATGTAAATCAATAGTAAATGCTTTGAAATTAAAAAGTTGTTTTAGTTCTGCAATATGTTCCCATCTAGTGGCTTCACGCGTGAAATACTTTGGCCACTCTAAAAAATCCTTAATTTTTAACTGCTCAGCAACAAACCCCAACATTTCTATAGGTATGTTAGCTTTGTCATTGAGTGTAATAACAGGATAACGTACATAACATAATAATAGCGCAAAACCAATCTTATTATGACTGCCACGCTTTTGGTTGATAAAAGATATATCAGTTTCAGACAGCAAATAATATTTGCTCATCTCTGACAATGTAGTCGGAATCTTTAGTATATTGAGTTTTTCAAGCTCAGTTAGAACACTGTCATTTTTCACAATGGAGTTCAATTTTTTATAGACAAGTTCGGTATGTAGTGTTTTAATCAAAGTGGAGTTCAGTATGTGTAAAAACATGATACTGATATGGGTAATATTTCTAACATAGAAGATGCTAATTGGGGTGTTGGCCAAAAACGCGTTGACATTATTAAACCCCTTTCAGAAAGCAGTGTTTGTACACAAGCGCAAATATCTGAAGCAGCTGATGCACTAAAATTATCAGAACGTTACATATACAGACCAATTCGTAACTATAGAGAATCACATGGGATACTTACTTCACTTATTTCTCAAAAGCCTAATGGAGGTAAAGACAGGGTTCGATTATCCCAAGATCAGCAAAGTTTAATTGATAAAGTAATTGATAAATTTTATTTAAATAATCCAAAACTTAAACCAGCAAAAATTATTGAAGAAATATGCAAGCAATCCTTTGAAACCAATACTATTGCTCTATCTGAGGCAACCATACGTCGTCGAATAAATAATATTCCCTCTATAGAGTTAAGAAAACGTGGAGAAAATAACAGCTCTACTGAGCCCACAACAGTTAGCTCCCCTAATGCGCAGTATCCATTATCAATAGTATAAATTGATCATACTTTAGTAGATATAATGATTGTTGATCCTATTGATCGTTTGCCTATAGGAAGAGCATACTTGACAGTTGCAATTGATGTTTATAGACACTGTATTGCGCGATTTATCTTATCTTTAGAGGCTCTGCTACATCAGTAGGATTATGTCTGACCCATATTGCAATAGATAAAGACATTTGGTTGGCTGCGCATAATATTGATTCATCATGGCCTATTCATGGTAAACCAAATTTAATTTATGTTGATAATGGTTCAGAGTTTAAGAACAAAGCTCTTACTCGAGGCTGTGCCCAGCATGGTATTCAGGTAGAATATCGTCCAATAGGGAAGCCGCATTATGGTGGAATCATAGAACGCATTATAGGTACTTTAATGCAGCTGATACATACGTTACCTGGTACTACCTTTTCTAATGTTGCTGAACGAGGCTCATATCCTTCTGATATTAAAGCTTGTTTAACTTTAGCAGAGCTTGAACAATGGCTAATCATTGCTATTACTAAATATTATCACATGCGGTTACATCAAGGTATTCATCAAACACCAATACATCGTTATAAGCACGGTATAGAACTGATGAGAAATAATAAACAAAGTATACTTTATCCTCAAAACGCAAAGGCATTTTTAATTGATTTTCTACCAATATACTATCACCAACTGAGACGTGATGGGTTTATGCTTGACTATATTGCTTACTATAATAATGCTCTTCGCCCATTTATACAAGAGAGAGAGGTATGGGAAGTTTTTGATTCGCCGAGATCCACGTGACTTAAGCCGTATTTATATAATATTGCCTGAGAAACAAGGATATTTAGAAGTTCCATATAGGACCTTATCTAACCCAGCTATTAGTTTATTTGAACATAGACTTGCACTAAAGCGTCTTAAGGATAAAAATAAGCAACAAATAGATGAAGCTAGTTTATTTAAAGCTATAGATGAATCTCGTAATATAGTAATGAAAGCTGCTAAAGTAATACGCTCTGTTCGTAGGAAGAGAACACGTATTCAAGAAAATAATAAGATTCAATATAAGCCTACAGTTCAATATGAAGTAAAAAAAGAAACAAAAAGCGATGATAGTGCAGAAGAACCATTTAATAATATTGAGATATGGAAGTAACTTTAGATCATCTTTTACCTGTGGTACATGATACAGCTTTGCTATCGGCAGAACAACGTATTGCAAAGTTTAGGGGTGATTATTGGATAGGCTATAGTCATGCTGAACAAGCACTAAAACGCTTAGAGGAGAGGCTTTAATTGGCCTAAAAAGCTAAGAATGCCTAATATGGTTATTATTGGGCCAACTAATAATGGCAAGACAATGATTGTAGAGAAATTTAGGCGTAATCATTTACCCTATGACTCTGACGATGGTACACATGAGGTAATCCCTGTATTAATGGTACAAATGCCTTCTGATCCGACTGTATCACGTTTTTATTCCGCAATTATTAGTGCATTAGGATCTCCTGTAACTAGGTATCAATCTACAGCTGTGCATGAAATTATGGCAATTAGGCTATTACGCACTACACAAACAAAAATATTAGTTGTTGATGAATTACACAATATATTATCAGGACAAGGTTACAAACAACTAGAGTTTTTAAACTTAATTAGGTTTATTGGTAATGAATTACAATTATCAATCGTTGGTGTTGGTATCAAAGATGCATATTTAGCAATCAGGACTGATGATCAGTTAGAAAATCGCTTTGAGCCTTTTATATTACCTTTATGGCGTGATGACAATGAATTTACAAGACTATTAGCAAGCTTTAAGAAAGTATTACCACTGCGTAAACCTTCTGAGTTAACAGATCCTGATATTAGAGCAATAATTTTAGAACTGGGGGTAATTGCTACGTTTCTGGTACAAGCAGCTTGTGAGGCTATTGGCTCTGAAAAGGAGTGTATTGATTTAGCTATACTCTAAATGGACTATAAAGATCAATATTAAATTTTGCTTTTAAGTATCAGCAGTTCATCTACTGAAAAACCAGTGACCGATGAAATATACTTAAGGTCAATTTTGTCTTTTAGCATCTTAATAGGCGTTTTCTCAACAGTAGAGTAAGTAGTGTTTTCTTTAGAATCACTCATGATGATTTTAACTTTTCTATTTGTTCTTTAGAAAGCTTTGTATATTTAATGACTTTTTCAATTGATTCGCCATCCTGAAGCATTTCCTTGGCCATTTCGATAGCCTTATTTTCTTCTCCCTCAGCTCTTCCTTCTTCTCTCGCCTTTGCTTCTGCTTTCTTGAGTGTTTCAGCTTCTGTCATTAACCACTTTAGATGATCTTCGTAAGCTTCTCTCTCTATGGGGCTAAAATTCATTACATCTAGTACAGATATTGCCTTCTTAATGGTTGGGCTATTTAATTCCTTAGGTAGATTATCAAGGTTTAAAAGATCGTTTCTAGTTAAAAATGCACTCCACATATCAAGCGAATTTTTTACCTTAGCGATTATGTCAGATAATTCTTCGTTACCGTTGCTGCTGAACTTATTAAGTTCTATAGTATGTAATTCTAAATCTTTAAAGTAAGTTATACCACTTTCCTTCTCGGTAATGTGAAATACATTATGATATTTTGTTACATGTGGTATAGAAGTAAAGTTCAGTATATGAATACCGATAGCTTTACTGAGTTTCGAGTAACCTTGTGAAGTTTTTAATTGTTCAATATATAACTTACTCCAATAGTATAAGGCGCGCTTATCATAATTAGCTGCATCAGTGATTTGGATTTCTATATTAAACATCTTGCCATCAAGTCCCTTAGCCTTAACGTCTAATATTGATAGCTTATCTGTTTTAAAGCTCTGAGGGTTATATGGATTAAGTAAAGTAAGATCAGCTACTTGATCTTCATCACTTACCACTGAATTAATTAGAGAAATGAGCAGATCTTTATTCTCTTCAACACCAAAGATCTTCTTGAAGGCTATGTCTACTCTAGGCGAAATTCTCTCTGTCATAAATCTAATTTAAGTATTAATTTGTTACTCTTAACTATAGCGGAATCATAGCATATTCTAGTAAGAATTGTTATTATTTTATCGAGGGAAGTTTTTGGTTTCGTAGTTGTTTAATAAAATCATTACTTCCGCCTGATCTTCCTTGGTGATTAGTAGTTCTTTTCTGAACTTAACTAGTTTAGCAGGTGGTTTTGGTTCGTGTCTCAAGTAGGTGGCAGATACATTAATGGAGTAGCGTTCAAGAGTGAGAACTTGGAATGTTTTCTGATTTCTTTTTGCTATGATACCATATCTTCGTATATTATTGTTATCGGTAAAAGATACAATGTCTCCCTTATTAAATTGGGTGACTGCATGAGATATCTCGGTGTTGACAAGATTTTGGATTAGACCAACTATGGCTTGATTTAAAGCAATCAACTCAGCCTTTGATAAGCTATTAGCCATTTTTAGTATCTTTGTCAAAGTAGTATTCAATTAAGCCTCGTTTCTCCTTGGTTGTCACTAGTCTATTAGGCTATCACTAGGCTTAAACTGTATCATATTACGTTTTGCGGCTTTAGCCAGAGCAATATTGTTGTGATGCTCTAACCCTTGAGGAAAAAGTGCGATTGGTTTAAACTCCCCGAAATGATACTCCTGTTTTAGTTAAATTAATCTAATTGTTTGTCTTTAAAGAAATCTATGAGTAATTTCTTCAACTTTTTTTTATCAAGATTGATGTTTTTAGAAAAAAAGATACCACCTTTTTTCCAGATTGCTAGTACTTGGCTATTTGAGCTAGTAATAATTTCTTCTTTTTGGTTGCTGAATTGGCCATTTAAGATTTCATTTACTAGTCTTTCTATACGTAAACTACCAGCATCTTTTCTAATTTCCTCGGCAATCTCAATAATTGCTTCTTTGTGAGCTTTAGACTTTTTCGAAAGAGATAAGATAGTTTCGGCAGATCGGGCTGAAACTTTACTCATATTGACAACGGCATTCCAGATAGCTTTATCAATTTTTTCAAATGCTAATAAATTTTATACCTTTTTTCTCGAACAATCATCAATTTCAGCTAATTGCTCTCGAGTTAGCTTCCCGCCTTCTTTAAGTCTTGAGAATGACAAACCTTTCGAGTACTCAGATAATCCAAGTTGCTCATTCTCTTTAATCTGTATGGTAGCAGCTTCTGTATCTGATACATCTGTAACTATTGCTCTTAGAGGTAAATCGGCGCTAAAGCAAGCTTACAAATGTCTACTACCAGCAATTACCTCATACTTAAATTTGGGGTTGCCATTTTTAGAGCCCGAACAAAAACAGGGGTTATTTGTCCCAATTATACTACTTTAAGCAAACCTGGAAGAAAGTTAAATCTTGAGTTTTTATTAGACAGTAAAGATAATGATTTTGACTATATATGAATGGATAGCACTGGGATTTAGACTTATACAGGTAATGAATAGCTAGAGAACAAACACGGTAAGCAGTATATGCGAAGAACTTAGAAAAAGTTCCATATAGCTATTGGGAATAACGGAAGAATCACAGGTACTACAACAACGAACCATAAGAAAGACGACAGGTCTCAAATCGAAGAATTACTGAAGGATCTAAGAACAAAAGAAGTCTTGGCTGACCCTGGATACGACGGTGAGAATATAATATCAACAGCTGCGGACTTGAGGCATAAAGCCAACAATTAGGCCGCCAAATTATCTTGCAGTCAGGAAGGCAAAACTGAATGTCAGCAAAATACTGAGTATCAACAAACGAAAGGGTATCACGCTATGGACGTAGGGAGTTGGCAGAAAATGCCTTCTTCAGATTCAAGAATTCTTTTGGTAGTAAATTTTTATCGAGAGACGACGATAATATGAAAAACGAGATGATAATCAAATGCCAACTTTTGAACAAAATGTTTGAGATTGGCAAACCAACTTCTGTGTGCATTGCATAAACCAAGTTTTCGGGAAAGGGGCATTAAGGCCAAAATCCGATTCATGCAAAAAAGTCGCTGGACGACGAGTATCACAAAATCTATAAAGATAAAATGGTTACCGGTGAAGTTGGTAAGAGTGAGATTGAGTTTAGAGAGTATTGTATCGGAAAGATGCTTGATCAGTTTAAGTAGAGGAGGATTAAATTGATAGAAGAACTATGACAAGTCAAAGAGATGAAGTGAAAATAGCAAAGAACAAGACATTATTTACAAACACTTCAAGAACAGTTATAATTAGCAAGCGATGAGTAGGAGGTAAATTGATTATGGTAGTTGCATTACAAAATAGTTTAACAAAGTATGTGGCTAGGGAGGTAAATGATGCTTGCTTGAATGTACGTTATTTGAATAACAGTATAAACACAGGACAAAATGAACTTATTACCCCGATAAGTTTTTCTTTAGGTAGTGGTTTACGAGATGAATATATATTCTTTAGAAGTGTTACCAAAAGATTAAGCTATGGATTTAATTTGGTTCTAGTTGCTAATAAAAGTTTATCTTCTATAATTTCAGAGTTAACTCAATGCCTGTGTATTGTTACCAAGGCAAAAATAGTATCTTACGACAAATTGGAAATATTACAGAAAAACTTAAATGAGAAAATACAAAATATAAACCTCATCATTAAGAGTGCTAATTTCGATGGTAAGGCTTTGTTAAAAGATGGATTAAATGCTGACATACAAGTGGGAATGGGAGCAACGGAAACCATTTCTATACGTATAGAAAAATTAGAGGGTAATTTATTTAGAAATAATGCAGCTAACGCGTTAAATAAATATTTAGGAGCAGAATTAGGAAGAGTTGGTGGTTATAGAACACAAAAAGCCCTGGATGAAGCGGTGTTAACAAGAGTAAATTTTACACAAGCTGATGCATATGATTTAGATGAAGAACAATTATCTCGAGCAATAGAGGTAGCTAGAAATGGTAACGAGTTTTTTCTAAACCTTGATAATGATATTCCAAGAATAAATGATGTACTTGAAGTTGGATATACCAACTCATTAAGGGTAAAATTGCATATGGCACACGGTGTTAATGCTGATGTAATTGAAGATGTTATAGACCAAGTGAGAAGAGAAAATGTATCGGATATTACAGATATAAAGGCAATTGCTAAAGAAATAGAAAGGGTGGGGGGAACAGTAGCCAGAAATGTTTTTCTTTCTTATGATACTTTTCATGCTACTTTACATAGAGCTGAACAGCAAAATATTGAGAATAGCCTAGTAGACCCAGAAGATCGAGATGAATTAATAAGGTTGCTTCGTGATATTCAGTCGATAAGTTTAGCAACATCTATTGAACGTATATCAGCTCAAGAAGTTATTCTATCAGCATTATCCGCTGTTAGAATAATAGAATCTGATCTAGCAAGACAAAAATCTAATATAGTTGAAATATTAAGTATATTCAAATCTAAAAATAATGTTATTCAGCAGGTTGCAGATTCGTATTTAAAAACAGATTATGTTTTAACCTCTCAACAATTAGTGGAAGAAATAAATCGCATAAGTGGCAGTATTGCAGCGTTACAAGCTGGTAATAAACTACAAGAAACTGTACTTAAATTACTTCAATCTCTTCATTAAATTTTAAATGAAATAATAATATAAATTAAAAAAGGTTTATTAATGTCAAAACAAAATAATAGTAGAGTCTCTAGAACTATACAGGAATTTATAACATCTGAAGGAAGATGTATGGAACTTGATCTTAGTAATCAAGTTATAGATTGGGATCCTACGTTGTGTAGTACTTTAGTAGAGACATTTAAAATAAGCAAGTTATTGCAACGTGTTAATTTTCATGGAACACATATGTCGAGTGATGTACTAAACATTATTGTCAAAGGATTAATATGCTGTCAAAGGCTAATAACTTTAGACCTTTCTAATAATAATATAGACGATACAGGAGCAGCTGCAATTGCTCAGTTGATTAATAGTAATGGCAAAAGAATGAGTTTACTAGCACTTCATGTTAATGAAATAAGTGATGTAGGGTCGGAAGTGATATCAACAGCTGTATTAGGATCAGAATATTCTGGTAATATGAAAATCACTCTTCATAACAATAAATTAACCGAAACAGGAGTTGTAACAATACAAGAGTTGTTAGGGAGTATTTGTAATATTGAGATACACCCACAAAAATCACTAGAAAATAGTGATGATATTATTGAAAAAAGTGTATCTAGAACCAGTGTGCTAATTGTTTCTCCAAAAAAAGTAAGCGTAAAAGATGATGAAGAGAAACTTGAGATTAAAATAGAAGAAGCTACACCCAAAAGAGCGGAAAAAACAAAACTTGTGCTGGAAGAAGGTAGTGAAGATAAAATCTTTATACAATCTTCAATAACAAGCCCTCTACTCTTTCATGCTCACAATAATCACTACGATTCTATAGATAATAAATCTGTTGTAGAAAAACCGGATACTGAATTAGTAGGGGACTCTAGTGGTTGTTGCCCTTGTTGTATCATTTGTTGAAAAAATGCCTGAAGCGTAAAAGTTTGTCGTGCTGGTGGCGTCTTGATAGAGTTTGGTATCGTAATGTAGTAAGACTTATCTGCCTATTGAAAATTATAGCTACTTACCAAGTAAACCACCAGAATGTGATATTACTACCATCACGGGTAAAAATAACCCACGGTTACCCTCTTTATCAAAAAAGTACTGCAGGCCTATAACACAAGTTCAGTAAGTCTTCGTTTAGTCTAACAAATAACGTAGACAAATTATTAAAATCATTTCCTATACAGTCTTAACAATAGGTCTGAAAGTAGAGAGCGTATAAAAATGGCACTATTGTTTACAGTCCTTGATTTATTTTGTTCTCTGTTAAAATAAAAAATTATCTCTAATTGATTTTTGTGCTTTCTCTACACAAAACTGTGTCCCAGGAGTCGATCATGGAGTAGTTTCTGCAAAAAGATATCATCTTTATGTATTTCAGAAAATTCAATTTGAATTTTTCTAGAAGATTTATCCTTAGAGGTCTTAGAAAGCTAATATTTAGTTAGTAACTATAAGATAATATCAAGATACAAGTTGTCACTTCGTTTGTTTCAGTCTATGATCTGGTGCTAAATGTTTTTTTGATAGTATATGGGCTGTTGCGAGAAGGATAAAATTTTTATATATTAGGTAATAAAGAATTTTAGGCGGGGTGAGAATGTGGTCTAAACAAATAAGTATGGTAAGCATAGAAGAGTTACTAAGTAATGAACATCAATACAGTAAGTCTAAGGAAATATTTGATTTTTCAGCAGCTGAGAAAGTATTAGCAGGAATAAAATCTGGGGCTATTTATAGGGGTTACGGTGTGGGGCGTCTTTTTAAATGTTTACTAGTACAGTTTATGGAAGACCTGTCTGATAGGGAGCTTGAGCGTTATGTAAGTGATAGCAATGCAGGTAAGTGGTTTTATGAATTTGGTCTTAGAGAGAAGACGCCTGATCATAGTGTATTTAGCAAGATGCGACCAAAGATAGGAACAGAAAGTGTCAGAGATATTTGGTATATTTAGGGAACAATTAAGGGCTAATGGTTATATGAGCGAAGTATTTACGTTTATAGATGCGTCACATTTAGTAAGTAAGGCAAGCCTATGGGAAGAAAGAGATGAGGCTAGAAAGAAGAAGTATGAAAAACTAAACAATGAAGCTTTGTTATTTAACGACGCCTATTGCACTATTTTAGGTTAAGGATTGATGTTTCTAAATAAACTAATTCATCTATCTTATTCTGTATTCCGATAGCTCCGAAATAATCTTTAGGAGTTTTTAATTCATAACAATACCATTCTTGCTGTAACTCATTATTTTTATCAGTAAGTAAAATATTTTGGCCTGATAATAATTTTATAACTTCAATGGTATTAATAGGATAAGATAGCCCCTTACCAACAGCTTTTACCAAAGCTTCTTTTTTAGTCCAGAGCTTATAAAAAGTATTATACTGCTCATCAATATCTAAAGACTTAATTAACTCTACTTCTTTTTTAGTAAACACAAGTTCTAACATTCCTATTACATCAATAGTAGTATTATAAAACTCTATATCTACCCCTACTTTATTATTAAAAG
>JACCDN010316730.1_pt1 | contig 14037 bp, 19 predicted proteins | sample 7441691 | NCBI WGS metagenome assembly JACCDN01 (sample SAMN15323439, study PRJNA562643) | freshwater metagenome | isolation source: river surface water | place: USA:Blue River Watershed | collected 2017-08-16
ACCAAAGAATTACCACAGGGGAAGCTCTGCAAATACTCTGAAAGCCTTGTGCCTTATGCGCTTCAGACGTTTTTAGTGGTGCCTCGGGTCGGCACCAGGGGCGCATTGATTTATAAGGTTTTTTTCAACCCGTGGGGATTATATGGGAGAATGGCAGCCCGTTAACTCCTTAACAGAAGCAACATGGCCTACTTTGAAAAACGCGGCGACTCGTGGCGTGCCGTGATCCAACGCAAGGGCTCCAGGAAACAAACGCGCACCTTCGCAACGAAGGCTATGGCCGAACGATGGGCTAGGCATATTGAACACTCCATTGATCTTGGGGACACCCCACAACCTGCCAAGGGTACACTAGCTTTGCTCATTCGGCGATACATGGAAGAAGTGTCTGACAACCGGGAAGTCGGTGGCAAATGGGAACGGCTACGCTTGGGCAAGTTTGAGCGCGACCTTGGTGACCTGAAGATCGACAGCGATATGGTCGGGGAATTTATTAAGTGGCGTGACGACCGTCTCAAGGAAGTAACTAGCTCGACGGTGCGGCGGGAACTGGTCGTCATATCAGCCATGTTCAACTACGCCAAGAAAGAATGGCGCATCAACGTAAAGAACCCGATGGCGGACATAACCTGGCCAAGTGAGGGTAAGCCCAGGACTCGACGTATCAGCCCGGAAGAAGAACAGGCACTACTTGATAAAATGGGTTTTGATTGGGATAAACCCCCGGTTCTTTTGAAGGACTACATACCGTGGGTGTTTATATTCGCCTTGGAAACAGCTATGCGCTGTGGCGAGATTTTGTCATTGACGTGGGAACAGGTCCACGAGAAATGGGTGCATCTGGATAAAACCAAGAACGGGGACACCCGTGATGTCCCCTTGAGCAGCAAAGCTCGTCGTGTCTTGGAAAAAATGCCAAAGGACGGACTGACTATATTTAAGATTCGGTCAGGGTCGTTTGACACTCAGTGGCGGAAGATTCGACCTGCGGGATTGCACTTTCACGATACGCGCGCAACTGCTCTGTCACGTCTTGCACCCAAGTTTCAGCCAATGGAGTTGGCGAAGATTTCGGGGCACCGGGATCTAAACATGCTTCTGAATACGTACTACCGCCCGACTCCAGAAGAGCTTGCAGATAGGCTTGACTAGCAATCCGGTTGGCCAGTTCAACCATTCGGTTGCCCACCTCGAATGCACCGAAGTAACACTCGAGGGCCATTGGTAGCAGGGTCTCACGCGTAAACATCTTCATGTTCTTCTTCCTGGTGCTTCTTTAACCACTCGATGACTGTTTCCCTGAGCCACATAACGCGACGCGACCCAGGGATGCGAACCCGTGGAGGCAATCTCCACGGGGCAACAGTGACATCTTTCTTAATGGTGCGTTCGGACTTCTGGAGAAGGACAGCCATTTCGGCTGTCCCGATGGTCTCAGGCAACATTGGCCATCTCCCCATTTGTCACAGTAGTCAGGTGTGATTCAAAGGCTGCCCAGTCTAGTTTCAGACACTTCATCTGAGGTACCGACAGGACGGTACCCTTGCCCAGTGCGATGCGTTCAACAGACTTCATCCAACCCTTTGAGGTTAGCTGCATTTCCATCTCACGCAAATCAACACCGCGCTTGACACACCACTCGCGCACCGAAGCATAGGATAAATAGACCGTCTTCTTGTCATGGATTGCCCGGCCGGTAATGGTGCTATTCGGCACACCGAACCCAGGGAGGAAGCACGCTGGTTTACCCAGGCGACGATCACCTTCCGTATCGGTAACGATCAGGCCACGTTGCATCTCGGCCATCATTTCACCGAACATTTCCAGTACATCGACATTGGCCTCAGTTGCCGCACCATTCATGGACTTGACGTGTTCTACGACCCAGCGATACAAAGCTGGTCCATCAAACTTAACAAAGCCCAGTTCCGACACAATCTCGAACGCCGTCCAGGTTAATGCCGTACCAAGAAGCCAGAAACGGCCATCCTTATCAACACCTGTGTCTTCAGCCAGCTTGTCACGGTTCTTAATACAACGTTCAACAATGCTGTCGATGTTCGGGACAATGTGACGTAGGTAAGCATCGCCAACAACGCCGCTGTTCTTCCACAATTCATCGAATAGCGCCAAGCCCTCAGCACGACCCATTGTTTCTGAGTGGTGCGTGCCATATTGATACTCAATGACCCGTGCAACTTGCGGTGCACAGTCAGGGATCGTCGAAATCATGTCATTCACAATGCTTCGGTTACCGGTCAGGATTACAAAGTTTGACCACTCCTTGTCGCTGTTGTCACGTAGACCACCCGATGCTTGACCCTGTAGCTTTGGTCGACCATCAGAATAGTCGTATGCGAAACGAGCACAGCGCTTGGCCTCCCAGTTCGTCACTTCATCAATAACAACAGGTAGATCGCGGCGTGTACCGGCTAATGCGCCGATGGCGTATTCCGTGATCTTGTTGGCTGAGGCCATTTGATTTGGTGCGTATGGGTCTCCGTAGATCGACAGGGCCGCTTGAGCAGCCGTTGTCTTACCGTAACCGCTCTTACGGCTCCAGGTGACCAAAGGGATACCACAGATCGCGCCATGTACCTTGCGAATCAGTACGCTGGCAAAACCCGACAGATAGGTAAACTGGTACTGCTCATGGTTTGGTCGGTTGTACGCCTTGTCGATGAGTTCGATGTGACGCTCTAACGTGCCGCGTGGTGTGAAGCCTTTGACGTAGTTCGACAGGGAAGCCGATGTACGCACTTGCTTTACCGTACCGTCCGGCATGTACTTGGTTGTACCGAGCAGGAACGAGCCATCTTCATACCAACCAAAATGGTTGTGCATGGATACCTCTTCCGACTCATACAGTGATGCTTCTGCCCAGGTTCTCATATAGTCCACCAACTCTGCCCCGGTTTTCCGAGGAATGATTCCGATGTTGCCGCCCATCGCGCCGTTAAACGCTTGGCCCCCTTTCGCCAGATCGCTGTTCTTAATGTCGCCTTCGTTCCATGTGCCTGGTCGAACCAGTGCGCGAACGTGCCACTTCCAAGTCTTTTCGTCGTAGCAGAAGAACCGGTACTCGGGGACAGGAAGCTGCGAGCAGAATGGAACCCACTCATCAGAACCGTCTTCTGCCTTTTTACGGGCGACCAGTGCCTTGCCGTCCCAACGGAAATTCTTGGATACGTGCTCAGGGAAGTCAGGGATGTAATCGACAATCTCTTCAACCTTGGTGACAACCATTTCCTCCCCGGTCGATGCGTCAGTCGTAATGACCTCGATCTTGATCTCACGGGTGGTTTCTGTCTTATGTTCTGGATCAGGGCGACCAAGAACGATAGGGCTCTTGATCTTGCCTTTCCATGTGCACCCTTCACACCCTTTCGGGTTACAGCCTTGGAAGTGTTCGCAAGTCGTAGGACCGGCGTTATCCATCCACTGTTCCATCTTGTCCAGCGTAGCGTCTTCGTCGTATCCGGCATAACCAGATGACCATTGCTTTGCGTACTCTTCGCCGTCTTCGCAATAACCTACAACGCCAAGGCAAGCACGCCAGATTGGTTCATCCTGATTGGCTCCCATGTCGTCACGGAAGATGCGGATTTGCTGGCAACGATTGGCAACCTTGTTCGCGTCAGACGGATCGTAGTTCATACCACCCGACAGGGCAGAATTAGCTGACGGCTGCTTACCCTTGGGAACGACAACGCCGTACTCATTTCGTAGATCAACAATCTTTTGCACCCACTCAGGGAACGGGATTGGCGTCAGGTTTGGTGCACCAAGCAGCTTGACCGGTTTGATCTCTAGACCCTTGGCCGTCTTGTCATTGTTCGTACCAATTGGGCGCAGTACGCTGGCTACGTCAGCACTACGGGTTGTGTCGGTCTGGGCAAAATCAAATCTGGTCTGGATCGCCTTGAACGTCTTGGCAACACGTACCCACGTATCAGCTTCAACATCACGGTCAAAGACCCAGTAGCAGTGGACACCATTACCGGAACTAACAATAACGTTTGGGCGAGGCAGTTGCGTTTCGTTACAGAACTTCAAGAGGCCAGCCAGGCCGTCTCGCTGTGTTGGATACTCTTCGTTACCGCAGTCAATGTCTACCCACTGGGCTCGAGCAAATGCGGCGTTTTCGTGAATTCGTTGTTTCTTCTTAATCTGGCCCTTGCGCTCGACTTCAATGTACTCCTGCTTGAACGAGCTACAGGCGAAAAACGCGTTACGGCCTTCGTCACTCAGGTCAATGCAATGAGCAGCCAGCTCGGCAGGGGAGCTGAAACAAGCGTGTTTGTAGTAGCTTACTTCTTTGCCGTCTTCATTGATAAAAGAGTGCGGTGTAGCGGAGAAATACAGTCCCTTTTGCGGTAGGACGAACCGCAGAAATTCCACCGTGTTCATAATGCTTCCCAATGAGTTAGGGGCATATTATGCCCCCTTCTCGATTACAAGTTCAACTTGTTATGATGTTTTTATTTCAGAAAAAAGGTCATCAAGGTACTTGACTTGATCTGACTTGCTTACACCCAAGGGTATAGGTAGCTTACCACTGGCTAACGCACCAGCTATTGATTCAGCTAACAGATTGACCTTTTCCTGCAATAGGACGTGCGGCTTACAATGGCCATTCAACCAAAGTGATGCGGTTACCCGACTGACACCTACCAGCTTTGCAATGTGTCTGGCACCGAGACCGGCCTCACGGAACGTCTCAAGAGCTTTCATCGCCACCTCCCATATTGAACCCCTTGCTGGTGAAGCCAGCGTGAAGCGTACGGTTCAAATGATCAATGACCGCTTTTGCGGCGTCTGCCCCTTTAATCGGGGTATCTGCACTTTGCACAATGGTGCGACCAATTAGTTCAGCCAGGCCAACAATGACCTCACCGTGGTTGAAACCTTTGTTGCTCAGAGCAAACTGGCACTCGTTGATAACGCCCGATACCCGGCGTGGGCTTATATCGTAGCTCATCTGTGAAGTCTCCTTGCTAAAACCCAATGCTTTACGAACACCACAACAAATAGCAGGAGGATAATTACAAATATCAAACCCACCATAACAGGGAATATCCAGAGCGGTAGTGTCACCACCCACATAGGGATGTCCAGAATATTACCGGTCTTCAGACCGAGCATTATTGCGAACGCTATTAAAAGGGTGGCAACACCGTCTATGTCGACGGTGCGCCTTGTCATTACTTGCTTTCTTCAGCGGTCGGAAGCTGCTGGATTGCTTGATCCGTGGTCTGCAACTGCTCAATGGCTTGTGAACGAATAGCGGTGATCAGATCGGCCACTGCTTCGAACGGTTGTTTTGCCAGGGAGGCCAGAACCACATTGATTGCGTCAACAGGTAGCGAGATGTTTACGGTTTGTGCAGCTTGAGTCATGGTGATACTCCTAGTGGGTTGAAGAAATGGGTGGGGGAGGTGTAAGAGCTTCGTGGTACCACATGGGTTTTAGAAGGACTCCCCCGTTGAAAAGGGTGGGTACTCGCTGCGTCTGTTTGCGTCCGATAAATTGGGTCATAACAGCATCCGCTTTCCCCTACCGTGTAGTACAGGGCCGGGTTCCCCCAGCCCATCACGGGTTAGTCGTCCAGTGCACCTAACAGGCTGTCGAGTTCGCTGTCCATGTCGTCAGTGACCTTAACAACAGTCTTCTTCGGAGCAGGGGCTTCGTCTTCGTCAACAACCTTGGCTTTCTTAGCCGGTGCAATGGCTGCGTCCAGTTCGTCATCTTCAACAACGGTGGCCTTCTTCTTGGGGGCTGGTGCGGCTTCCTTAGCAGGAGCCTTGGCAGCCTTGTCGAAATCAGCGAAACCATCGTCTTCATCAACGGCTGGTGCTACAGGCGCATCGTGCTCAGGGGCAGATTGCAGACCAATGATCTGTTGAACCTTGTCCGAAGCAGCAGCCTCGTCGACAGCAGCCAGTTGGTTAACATCCAAGAAGCCGACCGGTACGAACACCAGCTTAGGGGTAGCTTCTTCCATGTCGAACTTGATCTTGGTAACAACACCGTCAAACGATGCGCCACGGTTATCTAGTTTCTTGCCATACTCGGCCAGCGGCTTGAGCGATGCAGCAGGTACACGCAGCAGCATTGGTTCGTTGATTTGATCAGGCGACGAGATGGCTACGCGGCGGCTATCGCCACATGCCTTACCCTTGCCGTTGCTACCAGAACCCCATACGTTCTTGGCACAGGTGGCACACTTTTTAGCTTGAGGGGTCTCGACACTATCGTCTGGCTTAATGCCATCGTTCGAGAAGCAATCTGGCTTACCATTCGAGCCATCTTCATAACCACCCTTGTACCAAACCTTCGACAGATTTGGGTTAGCAGCTACGATTACAACTTCCAGGGCGGCGGCAGGAACTTGCTCACCATCCAGTTCACGAGTGATGATCTTGCGCTCGTCTTGCTTGACCAGGGTGAAGACCTTGCCCTTGATAGACAGGACTGGGAAGCCACCGTTACCAACGTGTGAAGTCAGTGCGCTATTGCCCTTGGCTTTAGCACGGGCAGCGATGTGAGCCGGTAGGCCCGACGACGTGAAAGGAATAACTTGAGACATCATATGCTCCTTGATTATTAAGCGCTACGGCGCACGTTGATGGTGGCAACAGCCGACCAGTTTACACCCGGCGGCAACTCATCGTTAGCTGCGCGGTAATCCTCAACAGCCTTCTTGGCTGCACGAGTTTCTAACAATTCCCAAGCGTCCTGATCTCGGACAAACTCAAGGAATATGTCACGGTCTGCAACCGATGCAGTAGTTTTGATCGACTTGTAAGCCGTACCAGAACCAGTGCGGATCGACTCCAGACCAGTGTCATTCATGTATGCCATAAGCTTCTGCTCGATCTTTTCTAGAACCAGATCGACCTTTTGAACCTTGGCATCGTATTCAGCTTTGAATTGGGCTTTGACATCGCGGTACTTGATGTATGCCTCGACTAATTCATTGTAGTTCATAACAGCCTCCTATGTGTTAGCTAGTTTATACCTAGCTGTAAACTTGTCAACACTTTCCTCGCTAACCTTCTCGAATTAAATTCAGTAGCAAGTTCTGCATCGACTGCTTATTTTTTAAGCGCTCGTACATCCGATGCTCCACGTCGGACCCGGCAATATGAGCAATCACCGTTGTACGTTTCTGACCTGGGCGGCGAACCCGAGCACACGCCTGTTCGTAAATCTCGTTTGACGTATGGGGTGCATACCAGCAGATGACCGTTGCGGCCGTCAGGGTGATCCCGTGAGCCATCGTTGCAGGGTTGGCCACAATAATCCGTGGTCCTGCGTCGCCGCCGTCTTGGAACTCCTTGAAGATACGGTCACGTTCGCGTTTTGGTGTGCCACCGTGGATTGTTGCTACGTCCCAAATCTTGCCAAGGTGTTCGGCAACGAGTTCTAGCGCACCGGTAAACGGGACGAAGACAATGATCTTGCCCTCAGCACCCTCACAGATTTCCTCAACAACGCTCATCCGATGATTGTTGGGCAGTGCGTGCATCTCACCGTTGTTGCCGTAGGCGATACCGCAAGCGATCTGAAGTAGCTTCATCATCTTCACTGCTTCGTTGGCCGCAGTGACCTGCCCTTCTTTGATCTCGGTGTGTAGCTTGGCCAGCATGTCGCGGTAAGCTCGCTTTTGGTCAGCTCCCATTTCGACTTCACGGGTTTCAAATACCTGCGGCGGCAAGTCCACACAGTCCTCAAGACTGAATCGAATGTTTGGCTGCATGGCGTGACGTACTGTCTCGAGCGCACCTTCTCGTGGCACCCATTTCCACTGGGTGACCTGTCGCATCACCTGATCTCGGAATCGACCGAAGTAAGGCGGCACAGAGGTTGGCGTTACGATACGACACTGCGCCCAGGCATCCGTTGGAAGATTTGGGGTTGGTGTACCAGTCATGCCCACAACACGGCGTTGATGCTGCTTATTGCATATCTTGTTGATTGCTTTCCAGCGGTCGGTACTCGCGTTACGGCTTGTAGCCAGCTCGTCAATCACCACAAAATCAATATCAGGGCGATCTTCCAGGGTCTCGAGAATGATCTTCACACCGTCAGTGTTGATGATGTAGAAATCTACGTCCTCGTTAAGAAGCTTTAGACGGCGGTCGCGGCTGCCATGTAGCACCACAAAGTTACGATTCGGGAAGTTGTAGAAAATCGAATCACCCCACGTACGCTCAAGCGTCGACAGGGGAGCAATAATCAGGCACTTCTTAATCTCACGTGTCCGCATCAGAAAGTCAGCGGTCCACAGGGCAGACATCGTTTTACCCGACCCCATGCTTGACAGCACGTACGAACGATCCTGCATTGTTAGGAACTTGACCGTCTCACGCTGTGCATGAAACGGTGGGAACTTACCTGGGAAATCGTACATCACCTCAACTGGTGGCGGTATGTCATACCCCAGGTTTTGTAAAACTCGTACCTCAGTGGGCTTGTAAGGGATTGCAACCAGTGATGCACCCTTGTACTCGATCACCTTCGCCGTCGGTATCACTGTTGTGATCCGTGACGGGTTCCTCGAGTTCAACACTACTTTGTTGTGCTTCTTGCTGATTAGCATCTTTCCACCTGTTATCTCCTTCTGGGTGACTCTGACCGTATTCGATCAGGAAGCCCAGACAGCACCGGGCGTGGGCTAAGTGGTGTTCACCACTCTCAGGATCAAATGTCTCGCCGTCTGCAAACGCGTATATGTGGCGTAGTGCAGCATCAACGAGGCGCATCCAATCCATACCTTTGCGCCAGTTATAAACCCCGTACTTATCCGCACCAAAGCCTAAAACTACAGCTTCAGCTTCCAGAGCAGAACGGGGGATAAGCCCCAAACGAGGCTTACCGTTGTCAAACTTTACGCCGCCACCGGACATCGTGCAATCTCCCGGTTGATGAGTTGTAGATGTTTGGCTTGATGAATTGCATCATCGAGCGCGTTGTGGTGCGTACCTTCTCGTTCAAGTTTAACACCCTTGAACAAGCTTTTCATGGTGCGGTAGCAACGATTGTTCCAGAACTGCCAAGGGATTGGCTCGTTCACTCGACGATACGCTTCAGCCAAGAGAGCATTATCAAAATCGCTTCCATTTCCCCACACCCTTACGTCTTTACCGCAGTGAAACAACCAGTGAGAGAAGCTCACCAGTACACTCTTTAGGTCACCTTTTGCCTTTGTTAGCTCCTGACGGGCGGCTTCATTCTGCTGCAACCACCAGGTAACCGTCTCGGGGTCCATCGCCAGGCCAACATCAACAGCACTGGCAATACTACATGTCTGGTAGAACGTCCTGCCCAGTCGAGACGACTTTGGCTCAAACTCAATTGCACCAACCGATACAATCACTGAACCGGGGCGAGTACCCATTGTTTCCAGATCAAGCATTATGTCGAGCATTTTGTCGTCCTTCACTTCTCACCCTTTTTATGGCCGTTATCTGCTCGGTTGGCCGACTTGGCTCGCGCTCTCAGGTTAGACAGTGAGTTGCCACCACCTTGTGACAGTTTCTTTTTGTGATCAACTTCGATACTTGTCGGCAGGTCACCGTGTGCCTTTTCGTAAGCACGTCGTGCCTTGTGGCGGGTGTTGCTGTCTGCCACTTCGCCTCGTGCCTTGGCGGTCTTTGATTCCTGCTTGTAGTCGCGTTTGTAATTGGGTGAACTAGGCATTTCCATTCTCCTGTAACCACGTCTCAAGTTCGGCTAACCCGAACACTTCGTTAACCAGAAAGACCTCAGCTCCCGCTTCACGCATTGTTTCGGCGGTCTGCTTCTGTCTATCCGTCATGTCTTTGTTACCGGCCTTTGTCTCTACTGCAAAGAACTTGCCAGTGTGGCAGCCAACAAAATCCAAGGACGGTGCCCCCAGCCCGTTCTGCACCACCATGTGGTAGTACGCCCCGAACCGTTTAAGCACCGCCTTTACCTTGGCTTTTACTTTGCCTTCAGGTGTCACTGCACTAAGCCTTCAACAAACTCAACAGCAATGCCGTTTTCATCTAACAAGTCGCATAGGCCTTCCACGACTTCTTCGGCTTCTTCGATACCATCCAACGCATCTTGCAATCTGGCAGCAAGTTCAATTTCTAGATCGGAAGGATTGTCTTTTGTTTCAACCTTGTGGATAACTTCGTCATCTGTTAGGTAGGAGAATTGTGTGTGCTGCATTTGTTAATCCTTTCCGCAATACTGACATCTGTTTTTACCGACCGGGCACCACGCTTTGCACAGCCCAGAAGGCTTCGGCACCCACTTATCACTTTGAGCAGCAGCTTCTAAACGTGCCACTCTTGCCAAATAATCTTGCCAAATGACAGGCACATCGTCCCGCTTGTAAGTTTCTTTGTCAATCTTGTTATCCTTTAACCAGAGAAACCCTGTGGTTACTTGATTGATTGTCGGGTCGGCTGTCATTTTTACCGCTGCAAACAACCGCAACTGGTCATTGTCTGGCTTACGCTTACCGGTTTTGTGATCCAGGATCAGGGCTTTGTCACCCTTACGTACTTCCAAGTCGATAACGGATCGACACCAGGCTTCTTTCGAGAACCATGTGACCTGTTTGAAATCGGCGTTAAAGCAGTATTGTTTTTCTGCGTGAATCTCGTCATTCGGTGTTGCCAGAATCTTACCCATCATGGGCTCAAGATACTGTAACGAGTCGGGCAAAGCCTTTTGTTCAGTGACCCGAAGTTCCAGGTGCTTGTGCACCTCAGTCCCCCACTTGGCGGCTTCACCTGGGGGATCAGGCACGTCTTTTGCAACGCGGGTATGGTAGTAACGCTTCGGGCACTGCTCAAAAGCGGTGAGGGACGAGTAGGACCAAGCTGGCTTTTTCATAATACTCCCTAGCCAGAAGGGCTCTCGCCCCTCCGGTTATCTTCTACGAGTGTCTAACACGGTTTTAAGTTTCTCACCGAGTATACCAACAGGTTTACTTACCTGCACTTTCCTCACTCTTCTGTGAGTCGGGGTATCTAACACCGATGCAGCTTTAGCCATTTCGGCTTCCAGGCGATTGTCGATAGACTCCCAGAAACGACCAACGATTTCGTTGCGTTCTTTCCAGTCGGCGTCGGGGTACTTGGCCAATTCGGCTTCACGAAGCTTCGTCCAGTTGGCGTTCAGTTGTGCTGAAAATGCCACGCGATCTTCGGCAGTCATCTTTTTGCCCGTGACGATCTCTTCGAGCTTAATCGAGGTCATCACACGCTTGCGACGCTGACGCATGTAGTCACGCTGGTAATCCATTTTCTTGGCGCTTGGTACCGCACGGCGCTTGCGCTCAATCAGTGCGAACACATTGACCAGTGCCTCGTTGGACTCAAGGCCTAGATCGACAAGCGCGTTTAGGGATTCGTCTTCACCGACAAATCGAATCTGACGCTTCGACCAATTTTCTATTGTTTCGGCAATGTACTTCTTTTGTTCAATGTAACGTTTGGTTTTGATCAGACTTTCAACTGCTGTCTTGATTGCAGACTTGTCCATTGGTAGCTCCTCTGTGTTGCAGCCTATAACGCCGCATGTAGTCACGCATGTACTCAGTCTTACGTACTTTTGTAGCTTGTTGCCGAGTTTCTCTGCGAAGGGTTTTTAACACTTGCTTGTTGTCAATTCGTAATTGACTAACTTTTGTCTCGATAGTTTGCCACTGTTCGCTAGTTAACGCTAGTAAAAAATCGTATGTCTCTGGCATACAACTGCCTAATTTATAATGATTTTTGATGCTGCTACGTAGCAATTTCCACTCCGCGTCTGTTAGCAGGAGTAACTTTTTTTGCTGCTCGTTTGTTAGATTTATCACTGCACAACCTCCTTCCATACCCATTTACCTTTGTTGCCCTCTACGATAAGCCCTTGATCCACAAGGTCTTTCCATGCCTTGCTGTTCTTGCGTGGAATCTTTGGAACAAACGGTCTCGGTATAACACCGATGGCCATCATGATTTCCTTAGCCTCTCGGATATACCAGTCGTAGTCGATGTCGTCCGGCAGCGTATCCGGCAAATCCATGCAGGGTTTTGCCCCTTCGGATCGCGGAACCGTGTTGCCGTTTGTCTTATACACAATCACCCCCGGCTCACCCTTGGCGTAGTACCAACGGATCGCCTTGCCCAGCGTGTAACCTTCCTTGACCGCCCCACCCTGCACCGTACGCAGGGTTATGAACTTACGTATGTCCTGACAACCTCGGATAGTGTCTTCGACTGGTACGCCGTCAACCAGGTTCTTAACCACTGCTTCGGCACAAATTTCGTTCTGCGGGGACTTCTGCAAGCCCGACGCAGCATACACACCCTTCGTTTTGACTGAGCCATCTGTCTTCACTGCGATGTAGTTGTTCACGTCCCGGTTGTGAATCGACCGGTAATAGGTGTATTCCATGTTGAGGTTGCTGGCCTGTTCCCAAACCTTAACGCACTTCTCAAACAGGGGCTTCTGATCTTTCTTGTACTTGACCACGATGCCGTCCGTGTTGGCCGACAGTACGCTGATACCCTTGTATTCAAACAGCTCGATCAGCATAAGCAGCGACAACTGCCCAGTCAAAGTAACTCGCACCATCATCTCGGGGTTGTACAAAACGCTGTACTTGCTCGATGTCTTGCCGAAAGTGCCGTTCAGAACAATCTTCAGGGCGAGGTCTTTTACCTTGTCCTTGGCTCGTTTGGCAGCAACTCGCTCGGTCAGGATGTTACGGAACACAGTCGGGAAGTGCTCGCCAATGGCCGGGGGAACCATCTGCATGTTAAGCATCAGGTTCGGGTAGTAGCTCGTCACGTCAACGTCGGAAATTTCCTCATCGTCTGCTGCGTAATGGCTGACCTCTGACTCCTGGCTGTGCAACCCACCGATACCGACCTTGTAAGCCTTACCGGCAATCTCGATCTTCATGTTCTCAATGGCCTTGGGCATCTCGACGTGACCACTGTCCTTAATCACCATCTCGGAAGTCTTGATGATCTCCAGCTTCTCACGCATATCCTTGGTGATGAACTTGATGTAGGCGGGTGGGTTGTAGAAGAACGACGTGTAACTGATAGGTACGCGCTTGACGGCTTCACCCGTGATCTTCTGGGTATCAGACTTCAGCACCGCTTCAGCGATCTGAGCATCCGACTTGGAACGTAGGTCAACGCCGTAGGTCTCACTCATGGCGCGACGCAGGTCAACCTGACCCTTGAGCGTGGTTGCCAGGGTGATTGTCGTGAACAAATCGTTATAGCAGTACGTCTTAACCTCGACCATTTGCTCGCTGGTCAGCACCGTGCCAGGTTCGTGCGGCAGGTCTTGTAGCTTCTTGCAGTGCATCCGGCCGCCGTAAATCTTTAGGCTAACCATTCCGGGAGCCACTTCGATTAAATCGACGTGGTTAACGTCTAACTCAAGCAATGTGTAAGCCCTGTAGAAGTCCCACGGGCGCATGTCTTGGGTGATGATTCGTTCGGTGGCCTTAAACAATGCCGCGCAGTCCGCACCGTTAACTGCTAGGGTGCAGATAGGAATGTCATAGTAGTTGCCGTTAAATGTGACGATCTCAAGCTGAGGATGTGTAAGGTACTTTCGCAGGCCGTCGGTGTCTAACGGCTTCCCGTCATACATCTCGAAAGCTTTAGCCCTGCCGTCTTGGTCAACGAACAGGGCTAGGAAATAGTTTGGGTAACACTCGACGTCTAGGAATAGTTGCTTCACTTACAACTCCGTCTTGATATTCGATGTGACCAGTCGTTCTGGCACAGCGTGTCGCACCATCGCCAACCATGTGGCAAAGGCTCATCACAGTTAAGACATTGACCCGTTACAGGTGCTTCGGGTTCTGTGTTAATACGGGACCGTAATTGTTCCTCGGTCTCCATCTCCAGTTGGGCTTGGTCGGCAATATCCATCATGAATCTCCAGATCAACTCCTGCTTCCCAGAGCATCTGGGTAGCAACTTCAAATTCTTCGGGCGGCATGGACGTTTGGCCATCTCCACAGATGACCTTGGCCACGCCTGA
>JACCDN010405844.1_pt1 | contig 14035 bp, 9 predicted proteins | sample 7441691 | NCBI WGS metagenome assembly JACCDN01 (sample SAMN15323439, study PRJNA562643) | freshwater metagenome | isolation source: river surface water | place: USA:Blue River Watershed | collected 2017-08-16
ATTAGCGATAGTTGTAGAAAAAGTACCAGTGCCAGATCCAGTCACTACACCAGTTAAAGTAATAGTTTGATCTCCTGTATTTGACCCTGTTATAGCCGCTAATTTATTCCTCTCTGCAGTGGTATAATCATTTGTAGAGAGTTCCTTACCTGCTACTTTATCTACTTTTAATACTAAACTTGTTGTAGTTACATATCCACTTAAGTCTTGATCACCTGTATTTGATCCACTTAGTGTTGTTACTCCTAATTTTGATTTTATAGTTGCAGCGGTTTCATCTCCAGTGTTAACACCCGAAGTATTGGATAAAACGCCTGATAACATCGCATCCGTTACATAATTCTTGTTTGTACTTGCAGCGATGTCTGCTGTGGTTGCATCAGCACCTGCTGTAACTAAACCTTTTGAGTCGTATGTAATTTTAGTTTTGCTTGCTCCTATGATAGCAGCGTTGCCTGCAACTGCACCAAGGCTTGTTAAAGTAGGTAAAACTTGATCTCCAGTGTTTGATCCAGTAATGGCTGCTAATTTATTCTTCTCAGTTGTAGTATAGTCATTAGAGGATAACTCCTTACCTGCTACTTTATCAACCTTTAAAGCTAAACTGTTTGTTACATCTGAAGCATTTGCTTTTAAATTAAGATTAGTTGTAGTTGCGTATCCACTTAAATCTTGATCTCCTGTATTGGATCCAGTCAAAGTAGTTACTCCAAGCTTAGATTTAATAGTTGTTGCGGTTTCATCTCCAGTGTTAACACCCAAAGTATTAGATAAAACGCCTGATAACATCGCATCGGTTACATAGTTCTTATTTACTGATGAGGAAATATCTAATGTAGTAAGTGAAATAGATGGGCCAGATTTACCATTTACTGAGGTAACATTACCTGGAGACACAATTTCTATCCAATTTGATGGATTAGAAGCAGGCAAAGCACTTAAAACATAACTTCTACTTTGATCTGTTCTTATAGCAAAACTGCCGGTTAAAGTGACAGGAAGGGACAACATTTCAGCTTGATTAGCTACAACGTCAACTCTAGAAAATGAAATAGCTGGTATTTGTATAGAAGGTATCTTACCATCTGCACCTAATGTTGCTAAACCATTAATACTACCTTTTTGTGATGAATTAAGTTTATTATTGAAACTGATCCAATCAATCGTAGATAAATAACCGTCTGAGGAAGAAGAGGCAATTGGAATTTGAATAGTATTTGACGAGTTGATTAGTGGTGCAGTAAATATATAGTCAGAACTTGAAGATAAATTAGACTCTAAAGTATTTAGTTTTAAATCAACATAATCTTTTATTGCTTTAACTGTAGGATATTTATCATTATTATAATCACTAGGTAAATTAATATTTAACGACTTATTTGAAAAATCAATTTTAGAATTGATCCTATTTGATAAAGAAATAGTATCTCTTGCAAAACGATTATTAATCATTAATGCAGTATCACTTAAATTTAATTTTGTATCCAATTTGCCTAAAATTGAAGCTTCTCTAATATAATTAACTAACATAGAAGCAGTGTCGCTATAAGATAATTTGGAATTTAAACTTTTGTTTATAGGTTCTAAATTAAATGTTTTAGTAGAAAGCTGATATGGTGTAACATATAATAAACTATCTGAAAGACTAATTTTGGATTTTAAAATAGAAGAATCTATACTTATAGAAGTAGTATTTTTTGAACCAAGAACATGAAGCGCATAAGGTACAACACCAAATGAAGTAGTCCCAAGATCAATCCATTCTTTATGAAAATACCAATCATCTGTTGGTGAAACAGGAGTAATAGCAATTTTCATATTTAGATAATAAGGCCCATTAGACCAATCAATATCTTGAAGATTTAATTTTGATCCGCCAATTTTACTACCAAGACCAATACTAATAGTAAAAATTCCAGCATTGTCAGTGTTTGTAATATGCTCCTCTGATAAAACATTATTACCAACTTTTGAAAATTGAAGAATAGATGTTTGGATATAAACCTTACGACTATTTGCTGGATTATTATATACATCTCTAGCTAATGCTTGAAATACAATACCAGCATTTGATGATTGTGCCCAAATAATAGAGTTAGATAGGATTATAAAAATGAAACAAAAAAATGACCATTTATAATGAAATTTGGAGCCAGATAAATTCATTGTTATTCAATTTGGAATAGCAAATATTCCAAAAGATAAGTAAACTACCTATAAGACGCATGCCTCAAATCTAAACGACAAAATTTTTTAAATAAATACATAGTCAATACCACATTGAATTACAGAGTATATTAGGCTATATTCTAAAAAGTAAATTTCAATTTCTTAAGCAAATAAGATACATTTAATTTCTAGAAAGTATGAATACAGTATGATAATTAAAAATATTTTCAGAAAAAATGTAATTAAAAATAATAATTACATAATATGAAATTATTTAAAAGAATAAATAATGAAACTAATACTATGTATCATCTTCACATTACTTATAGCAACAAATGCTAAAAGCGAAATATATAGCAAGGAAATACAAGATAAAATATTAAAATTAGGACTAGACATTAGCAATGAAAATAGTACGCAAATCTCAGAACAACTAATTAATATATGGTCAAAAATTGAACAAGATGATGACAAATTTATGCCATATATTATTTTGCCAATTAAAGTCTGGGGGGATTTATTTGAAAAACAATATCAGAAAAATAATAATAATTCCCAAAATGCTAGAATTGGAATTTACTATTCTAGCATTTTAATTGATTTATCACAATACGAAAAAGCCTTAGAAATATTAAAATTTGCATATTCAGAGAAAAAAAGAATCTCTAAAAATGAATATAAAATATTACTGATAAATCTTGAACAATGTTACAAATCCAAAAATGAAATATCAAATGCAATTCAAATTAGAAAAGAATTAATTCAAAATAAATTACTCAAAAATTACTGGAAAATTTATAAGGCTTGCGGATTAAAAGATGCTGCACTAGAAGACTTTATATTGTTTGAAGAAAAACAATATTATAATGGGAATAAAAAAATAATTAAACCAAATTATTATAATAATTTAAGCAGGTTATATTTTGCAAAGAATAACATTGACAGTGCTAAAAAATATGCAGAAATAGGACTAGCCAATATTGATAAAGCATTAAATGATGAGTCTGTAAAATTTTTATACAAAAATGAAATTTTACAAAACTGGAAGGCATTATATACTGGCTTTTTAGGCAAATGTTACATGTATGAAAAAAAGTACCTTATTGCAATTCCAAAATTAAAATATGCTGTAGATTATGGCAAAATAGATATTGAAAGCAATACATTAAGTATGATTTATTTAAGTCTCTGTTACTTAAATTTAAAAGATTTAAAAAATTACAAATTATACAGCAATATTGTAAAAAATAAAATAAACACACTAGATGCAGAAGATGTAACAAGAAGCTACTACTCAGCATCTCAAGAATATTATAATAAAATAAAAAAATATGATTCAGCTTACAAATATTTATTTTTGTATTCGCAATTCAAGGACAAAATAACCAAAGGAGTTCAACAAAATCAATCAATCTTTTTACTTGGGCAATTGGAAATTCAAAAAAGAAGGTTAGAGTTAATTAAAAATGAATCAGAAAATAAAAGTAAAAATATAAAAATAGTAAACTTATTACTTATACTATCACTATTAATACTGATTGCACTGTTTCTTACCTATGTTATTTACCAAAATAATAAAAACAAAAAAAGTCTTACATCAAAAAATGAATTACTAGAAGAAAATATAAAAAAGAATCAAGAACATATTTTACATAATGATTTACTATTAAAAGAATTACACCATAGAGTAAAGAACAACCTTCAATTAATGTATAGTTTGCTAAATCTTCAAAAAAGAAGAAACGAAAATTTAGAAATTAAAAGTAATCTGTCGACTGTGCAAAATAGGATTCAAACAATGGCCTTAGTTCATGAAAACCTGTATAATTCTGGAAATTTTGAATCAGTAGAGGCGCTAAAATATATTGAAACATTAGCAAATCACTTGAAAGCAATTTATAAACAAGAGGATAAAAATATTGAGAAAATAATAAATATTGACACATCTATTCAATTGCATATAGATATAATAATTTCAATAGGTTTAATAATTAATGAAATAATTTCAAACTCATATAAGTACGCATTCAATAATGAAAAAGGTTCGAAAATTGAAATCACTTTAGCAAAAATAAATGATTTAATTATTCTAGAAATTAGTGATGATGGTATTGGATTTTCAATGGATGATGTAAAAGAAGATAGCCTTGGCTTGAAATTAGTTGAAATTATGTGCAGTCAACTAAAGGCAAAATTAAATCGTAATTTAAATAACGGCGTAAAATATACTATTGAATTTAATATATAATTAAAAATGTAAAATATGACCAATAATAAAATATTAATATTAGAAGATGACCAAGTAGTTGCAATTGATTTAAAAGAACTACTTTCCTCAATTGGATATGATGTTACCATTGCGCATGATTACATGACAGCCATTGAAATTGCTAAATCATTCAAACCAAATTTAGGTATATGTGATATTAATTTAGGAAATGGCATGTCAGGAATAGATTTCGTAAAAGATGTATACGAAATCTTGCCTAAACTTGAGATTATCTATGTAACGGCATTCAGTAATAAGCAAATATTAGATGAAGCTGGAAATACTAGTCCACTAAATTATATAGTTAAGCCGTGGAATGAAGAACAAATTAAAGTTACTGTAAAAATTGCTTTTAACTATATTGAGAAAAAAATTAAAAATAATAGCATTTTGCAGAATTTGAGTATGGCGGAGTATAAAATAATCGACCTAATATCAAAACAAAAGAAAAGTAAAGAAATAGCAGAAATGTTGTTTGTGACTGAAAAGACAGTAAGAAATCATAGATATAACATCATAAAGAAATTAAATCTTCCTAACGATAATAACAGCCTACTTAAGTGGGCTATTGCAAATATTAAACAAGAATAGCCTGCAAAATACATATTTGAGGCATGTGCCCTATTTAAAATGAGGGTTAATTAGAGGACTTTCGTGATGTCAAATTTTCTCAATGAAATTGACCTATACGAAAATGAATAGATTACTTTTTATTATACTATTATTTATTAATATGACTATCTGTTTCGTTGGAAACAGTCAAAACAAAAATAAAAGAGAGTTAGACCTTATATATTTAAATCCAGTTGAAAATAAATTAACCAAATTTTTAAAATCTGGTTTTAATAAAGTCTTCAAGAATTTTAAAGAAAACGATATATCAGTTATAAGTGGAATAAATTTTTCAAAACAAATTATTTCAACAAATAGCTATAGTTCTCCATTTAATTATTTATTAAACGATATAAATAAAAATGTCTCAAAACCTGGTTATTATGGTGGAATAAGAATAGATGGATTATATAAATACAAAACACCATATTCCCTCTTATTTACTTTGAATAAATTTTCTACCGGAACATTTTACAAGGACAATATTAATATAGATCCAATTATTGGAAAATTTTCAAATTTCAAAGCAGAAGAACAATTTGTTACTATAAAAATTGCACCACATTATAAAAAGCTTATTCCAATATTTAATGACGAAAAGTATAAATTAAATTTTATTATAGGTCCAAGCATAGATTATAGACTATCGAAAGTAAATATTGAAAACAGTATAAATAATAATTATAATAAAATATTTATAAGTGGAGACATTGGACTAGAGTTCAATAATCAAGATTTTTATACTCTATTTATCCATTATCAACAAGGATTAACCTCTATTACCAAAACACCAATTCAAGTAAAACTAAATCGATTTGACTTGGGATTTATAATTAAAGCAAGTGACCTATTTTAGAAATAATATGAAAAATTATTACCATTTATCAAAGTATATTATTTTAATAATATCAATTTATATGGTGTCCTGCAAAAAAGATATCAGTAATAATGAATTAAAACTTTCATACCAAATGTTAGGTGACAAAACATGGTATCTTGATTATGCAAAATTAGAAAATATAACAAAAACATATATAGGTCAACCCACTTACTTTATAAATTTTTTAAAAGACAAAAATACATATGATTCAGATGGCTTAACAGGATCATACACTATTGAAAAAATAGATAACAAATTACAAATCCATGTCCAAGCGAGTACTAAGCAACTCAACCCAATCGAATACATATATAATATAGAATCTATTGGTTCGAAGTATTTAGTACTAAGTTATATTAGCCAAGGAAAAATTACAAAATTATACTATAGTACAAAATGAAAAAACTAATAATCAAATTGGCACTTTATTGGATTTTTTTACTTGTGCTATTTTCACCAAGATACTTATTTTCTCAATTTCCTGAAACAACTCCTACTACTACAGCATTTATAATGAGTAGTATAAACAACTTTGAGAACACCTCTAATATTAGCACGGCAGTACAATTTACAAGTAATACAACATGTATTGATGTTCAAAATGGAATAGCAGTTTTTAATGGGATCAGGGGTAATGGTCAATTTTCTATTGACTGTAAAGTAACACTTAGTTTAAATAGTTTAGGTGTTAAATTATATCCAAACCCAGCATCTAATTACACAAAAATATCAGTTGATAATAAGAATAAATTTATTGATATAAAAAATAATGATTTTTTTACACTGTGTATTTGGAGTCCGGAAGGTTACTTAATAAGTACAAAAAAAATTATTGGATACGAGTTATTACAAGGAACTACATTAGACATAAGTATGCTACCATTAGGAACATTCATAATCAGACTTGAATCCACGAATACATTTGATGCTATTAAATTTATAAAAGCGCACTAAAATTAGCATAAATGATTAAAGTTCTTAGCATAAAAATTCTTTATTCAACATTACTCATAATTATAACATTGTCATGTTCTAATTTATTTGCACAATCAACAGGTACAGGAATTTTTTTTCAAGCGATTGCGAGAGATCAGTATACCAATCCTGCAAAAGACAGAAAGATTTTTGTGCAATCAAGTATTGTACAATCAACTGCTACTGGCATAAAAGTATTGATTGAGGAACATCAAACCACCACGGATGGATCAGGGGTATTTAGTATCAGTGTAGGGCAAGGAACAAGAATTGGAGGTACCGTAGCAAGTTTAGATAAAATTGAGTGGGCAAAAGGGCCTTATTATTTAAATCTTAAGATCGCTATCACACCAATGGCACCCGTTGCAAATTGGGATTATACAAAAGATTGGATTGACCTAGGAACTTCTCCATTTGGAACTGTACCCTACGCATTATACGCTGGATCATCGGGTGCTTTGGACAGTAAATTAAGCATTGCAGATACAACAAAAATGTTGTCTATTTATGCCAAAGCAGTGAATGTTAATGAGATTGCAAATCAGGTTAAAACAAAATTATCAGTAGAAGATACAACGACGATGCTTGCACCTTATGCGAGGATGGTCAATGAATTGATTGCAACAAATATCACTTCTTTAACTGCAGAAACAATCAATGCCGCGTTAGATGCCAAGCTCAACCTAGCTGATAGCTTGACGCAATATGTTACTCCTACACAATTAAATTCTAAAACTTTTGATAGTACTGCGATTTACAATCAGTTGGCTTTAAAAGCGAATACTGCTGAAATAAATAGCTCAATAAGTTTAAAAGCAAATAATACAGATGTTAATATAAATTTAGCTTTAAAAGAAAATATTAGTAATAAAACAATTGATATAATAGTTGACGGAGGAACTGATACAAAATATCCATCTGCAAAAGCAGTGAAAGATTATGTAGATACGGAGATAGCAGGTGTAACCATCCTAGATGGTAGTATCACTGATGCGAAAATCATTGGATTGTCTGGAGCTAAAATCACTGGTAATATTGCAGGCAATTCAGGAACAGCCACTAAAATTGCTACACCTGTCACTATTAACGGAGTTAGTTTTGATGGCTCTTCAAATATCACTATTGATGCATCCCCATTAGTGGGATCAAGTTCATTAACGACATTAGGAACTATTCAAACAGGCATTTGGAGTGGCACTGCTATTTCGAATAATAAATTAGCCAATAGTGCTATAACGATTGGATCAACCAATATTGCATTAGGAACCACTACCAATACCCTTTCCGGTTTAACCACTGTTACTTCAAACAGATTCATTGGAGATTTAACGGGAAATGTTGCAGGAAATATCATTGGTAACTTATCTGGCAATGCTTCAACTGCAACAAAACTTGCAACTCCTGTCACTATTAACGGGGTGAATTTTGATGGTGCTTCAAATATTAGTTTCTCAACCAATACAGTCAATGCCCTATCTTTTAACAATACTGGTACAGGAGATTTAACGGGTACTACTTTTAATGGGTCAGCAGCTAAAACAATCTCTTATAATACAATTGGAGCAGCTCCTTCTATTGGATCTGCATCAATTACAACATTAGGTACTATTTCCACGGGAACATGGAATGCATCAATTATTTCAGTCGCTAAAGGAGGCACGGGTGCTAGTACTTTAGCAGCCAATGGAGTATTGGTAGGAAATGGGACTAGTACAATTTCAACAGTTGTTCCTAGTAGTAATGGCAATGTCTTAACGTCTAATGGAACAACATGGGTTTCAAGCACACCAGCTGTTACAGTCATTAGAGAGATAGCAGATGAATTTTCAGCAACGTCCTCTCAAATAACCTTTACTTTATCCCAAACTCCTTCTGCTAATAGTAAAATTAAAATGTACATAAATGGCGTTAGAATAAGTAATTCAGCATACAGTATAACTGGTACAACCATTACTTATAACGCTACTAATAATGGTGCGTACTACTTAACAGCCAATGATAGGATACAATTTGATTATTACTATTAAGGATTAGTTTAAATAAAATGAGCGTACAAAATATACTTCTAAAAAGCTTAATCATATTTTTCCAATTAATTGGGCTAAACGTTATTGCTCAAAATAGCAATATAACCATTAGCACAAATCCGACGAGTGGAGGTACTTGGATCTCTACAACAATTGGAGCAGTAGTTACGCATGAATTTTATCCAAGTACAGACAACGCTATACTTAATAATTCAGATATTGTTAATAGACTTGCTGGAGCTACAGGATTTACAATTGGAAATGTTGTAATCAATACAAGCAACCCAAATGGGACAGAAAACGGGAAAATAACAATGAGTTCTGAAATTAGAACAAGCAATAGAACCACAACAAGGTATACATTACAAATGATAGCAGCTGGTGATATGTTTTTAAATGGATCATTTGAAATGTCTGCTTCAAATTCAGCACTCAATGCAAATTGTAATAATTTAATTTTAACCGCAGGTGGTAACATTTCACTGATTGGAAGAATAAACCTCACACCTACTAGTGCTTTTAGAGACAATACAACGCTCTATAGTTCTAGTGGAGATATCACCATCAATGCTAATGGATTTGTAAAAATTACAAATACTATCAATGCAGATGGAAGCTATAATTCAGGTTCTCAAGCGGCTTATGAATATAGCAATGGTGGGAATATTAGCATTACAGGATTAGGCGGTGTTAGTATTTCAAATGATATTACAAGTTTCCCCTATGGTGGTTCTTCGGGTTCAATTACAATTAACTCAGGTTATGCCACACATACCATTAGTGGAGATAACAACGGTCAAACTGCAGGGGTATTTTATTGTAGTAGTTTTTATAAAAAGGGCGCAGGTGTATTTGCCATTAAATCAGCAAATACCATTTTATATAGTAGCAATATAAATAATGGAACACTAAAGATAATCACACTCAACACCATCCCAGTTACAAATACATTAACTATTGACGCAGGTGGAATTTTAGATATCAACGGAAAGGATTTTACCATTGCATCCCTACAAGGAGCAGGTAATGTAATTAGTAGCACAACAGGAACTTTAACATTTACAACAGGGTCTGCTAATACAAGTACTATATTTTCAGGCGCATTTAATGAAACCGCAGCAGTAGTAAATATTAAAAAAGAGGGTACTGGTAAATTGATCCTGTCAGGCAACAGTAATTATAGAGGAACAACTTTAGTGAATGGTGGTATTCTAAATATACAAAATGATGGTGCATTAGGCACAAGTAGTATGCTAACATTAAATGCTATTGGCACCATATTAGAACTAGAATCTACAAGTGCTCCAATTAATATAGAATCTACCACACTTAAAATTATAGGGGGATCTGGTTCTTATTTAAGCGACTATACAAGTCTAAAAAATATTAGCGGCGACAATTCATGGATAAGTGCTATTGATTTAAATGGAAGTTCTATCATTGCTAATGATGCTGGAACATTGTTAATTAATAACATAAACGGGATTACGAATAATTTACAATTTACAGGAACTAGTGGTACTATAAATTTGGCAGGTACAATTAATATAGGCACAAGTAACCTTCAAAAATATGGTAATTGTACGCTAGTCTTACGACAAGAAAATTTTTATTCTGGTTATACTATGATTGCAGCAGGAATTATTAAAGCCCAACATGAAAAAGTATTTGGATCGACGTCGAAAGTAACCATCTATTCAACTGGCTCTGTTGAAATAGATGGAGGAATGACCATCAATTCAATTCCATTGAACCTTTCTGCATCTGGATTAAACAATTCAGGGGGGCTAAGAAGTATTAGTGGAACAAATAGTTGGACAGGACCGATTGAATATACTACATCTGCAAGAATCAATTCAGATGCTGGAACCTTAATATTACCTAATACCATTAACGGATCTACCACTGCTCAATATCTTTTGTTTGGTGGTAATGGCAACATATCAGTGAATGGAATTATTGGCTCTGGCTATATCACTTACGACGGGTTAGGCAAACTTATACTTAATGCCCAAAATAGTTATACTGGTTTTACTACAATAACAAATGGAACAATTGAATTAAACATTGAAAATGCAATGCTAAATAGTCCCATTATTTTTAATGGAGGCACATTGAAAACATTGGGCTTTACTCAAAATTTTAATTATATTTCTGTACAAAATAATTCTATAATTGATTTAGCTAATTCAGTACACACTTTATTCTTTACAAGAGCAAGTGCGGTTAATTTAAAGAAATTAATGATCAAAGGTTGGCAAGGCAATTACGACGGTACGACAGGTTCAATGGGTGTAATTAAAATTGGCAACTCAGAAATAATTTCCAAAGAGTTTTTAGATCAAATTCGATTTACTGACACTTATAATAACCAATTTTACACAAAACAACTTAGCACAGGTGAAATTGTACCTGATGTAGACAGTAAATTATTCCCTACAAGAAAAAGCAATATTAGCATTAGCTCCTCGCCTACTTTTGGTGGTAAGTGGACAAGCAGTTCTGTGGGAAGTGTCATAACGTACACGTTTTCGCCTTATACAGACGATGCGAATATTATAACCACTGATATTGAAAAAAGAATCACCGGAAGTGGATTCACTGCAGGTAATGTCACCATTAAGACAGATAATATTGATGGTGTAAAAAACATTACAAAAAATGGAGCATACGCTTTTACAGGTTCAAATTTTATTAATAAGAATGGGGCACTTAGAGCAATTGGCGAAAATGGATTAACAAATAATGGAATCATTGTAGGTTCTAGTCCTGGAACACAATTGGGGAATGTATTTATAAACAATGATATTAATGGAATAAATAATTATGCCAGCTCCTATACTTTTAAAATTGAAGCAGGTGGAAGCTTAACCTCCTATGGAAAAATTAATTTACGTTGTGGCATTTGGAATTTAGATTATTCAGGCAACCACATAGATTTCAAAGCAGGAACTAATATTAATATATTTAACGCAATAACTACTGAAGGTACAGGCGCAGGTGCTGGAACAACGCTAGTAAAAAGTAATGGAGGCTCTATTAGTATTACTGCTGGGGAAAATATTAAAATTTCAAGTATCACTATTAATTCTTTTGGCGGAAGAAATGGTGGATCTTCTCCAACTGCTTACACAACAAGTAATGGCGGAACTATTAGGATTACTGCTGGTAAAGGCCTAACAAGTAGTGCAACTATTGATGCTTCCTCTGGCTATTTAAACCAAGGCAACAACGGTTATATTTACATTAAAAACGGAAACACAATTGCAACAACTGGCGGAGGTATAAATGATGGAATGACTAATGGGATAATTACAGGTGGCATTTTAGTGAAAGAAGGACTTGGCACACTTGTTCTTGGTCGTGTAAATACTTATAATGGCAGGACTGCACTACTTGAAGGTACACTTCAATTAGGAATAGATAATTGCTTGCCTGTTGCAGCAGAATTAAGATTAAGTGGTGGAACAATTAATATGGGAGGATTTAGCCAAACAGTAGCCTATTTGTCAACATTTCAGAATGCTTCAATTAACTTTTCTAACAGTAAGACTAATACTTTAACAGCTAATACAGTTGATATAGATTATCTATCAACGGGGAAAGTATTAACCATATATGGATGGGAAGGAACTTATGCAGCACCTGGAAGTGCTGGAACTTATGGTAGATTAATTTTTAATGGCACAACACAAGATGCTACAAAACTTGGAAAAATTAAGTTTTATAATGCTGCTGATGCATCCACCCATAGCGCAATACAATTAAGTACAAAAGAAATAGTCGCTGGGGATTTATAAAGGGGATATATTGATTATAATCGCCCTTAAACAACCGTATTTACCGAAAAAGAAAATACTCCACTAGTAATGTATATTTAATAATTAAGTGAAATATATTAATAAAAAATACTTACCTTTAGCGTAAGTAACGTAATGCGTTATTATGATTATAAACTTTGGTGACAAGGAAACAAAGAAAATATGGTATGGGGAAAGATCAAGTAAACTCCCGAATGAAATACAAGTAATTAGTAGGCGTAAATTAAGAATGTTAAATAGTTCACAAGACCTAAACGACTTAATATTACCCCTTCTAATATGCTTGAAAAGCTAAAAGGGAAAAGAATGAATTTTTATTCAATCAGAATTAATAACCAATGGAGAATTCAATTTCAATGGAATAACAATAACGCTGAACAAGTTAAAATTATAGACTATCATTAAAATCAATCAATGAAAAAGTTAAAAAATATTCATCCTGGCGAAGTTCTTTACGAAGAGTTTCTAATTCCCTTTGGAGTAACGGCATATAGGCTATCAAAAGACATTGGAATACCTCAAACACGTACTTCTGAAATTATTAATGGGAATAGACGCATTACTGCAGATACAGCTTTAAGACTGGCTAGCTACTTTGGTAACAGTCCTAGGTTTTGGTTAGGACTACAGGATGATTATGATATTGAACAAGAATTACTTTTAAAGAAAACTACATTTAGCGCTATCAAAAAATTGAAAGTAGCATAGCAAGTGTTGTTTTTATAGGCAGTAGGATTGCCGCCGCTATAACATTTGGATTAGCTCACTTCGTTCGCTGATCCAAATGGGGTGTACAAAATGTGTCAGTAGTGGTTCGAGTACTGTCTTCCCGACATCTATTTTTTTTTGATTTACTTCGACAGGCCTTGCCGAAGGCAACGAGTGGAATATAATTTGTCAAACATCAAGCTAGCTTGTGTTTGCAAATTATTTCCAACTCGTATCATTGCTACGCAATGAGGCCTGTTGAAGTAGGGGCATAAAAAAAGCCAGTATTGCTACTGACTTTTTTTGTCGGGAAGACAGGATTCGAACCTGCGACCCCTTGGTCCCAAACCAAGTGCGCTACCGGCCTGCGCTACTTCCCGTTCCTATTACAATTTTGAGTTGTAAATATTATTAGCCGGTTTAAAAAATCCAAAATAAGAACTTTAGTGCGGAGAGGAAGGGATTCGAACCCTTGGTACAGTTTAACCCGTACGGCAGTTTAGCAAACTACTGATTTCAGCCACTCATCCACCTCTCCTCCGAAACCTCTTTCGAGGGGTGCAAAAATAAGCAC
>JACCDN010148714.1_pt1 | contig 14034 bp, 15 predicted proteins | sample 7441691 | NCBI WGS metagenome assembly JACCDN01 (sample SAMN15323439, study PRJNA562643) | freshwater metagenome | isolation source: river surface water | place: USA:Blue River Watershed | collected 2017-08-16
AATCGGGCCATCGTTTACAACCAGGGCCAGGTCGTGGTTGCCCGATGCCTTTAGCCCGCTCTTCACGCCAGTCGCGCGGAATCCCTTTGCTAGTGTCACGCTCATCGGCTTGTCCTTACTCTGCGGCTTCGTCTAAATCGTCTAGTTGGCTGTGTCTGCTGCTGAGGCGCCCTTGCCTAGCGCTAGACCATCGAGGCCCTCTTGCTCAGGCAAACCGAGCGCAATATTCATCGACTGAATCGCGGCACCTGCTGTGCCCTTGACCAGGTTGTCAATCACGCAAACCGAAACTAGGCGACCAACGTGCTCGTCGATGGCTAACCCAATCAGCGCGCGGTTCTCGCCGATGGTGTCGGCTGTAGAAGGGAACTGCCCGATTGGCGAGAGCCCGATGAACTGCTCTGCGCCGTAATGCTTTTCGAATGCCGCGCGAACGGCCTCGAGAGTTGCTACCGACTTGAGTTTGGCGGTGTTGACCGCGATGATGCCTCGCTCGAGCGATGCCAGCACCGGCGTGAAGGCGACTTCAACGTTCTGCCCCGCGGCCTTGCGCAGGTTCTGCTCGATCTCGGGAGTGTGACGGTGGATGCCGCCAACCTGGTAGGCGTTTGCGCTGCCGGTTGGCTCAACTTCGAACAGCTTCTCGGTGGCACCGCGACCTGCACCGCTGGTTCCGACGGTCAGCACCGAAACGATGTCCGTGGTCTCGATGAGGCCCTCGGCCAAGACCGGGGCAAGACCCAAAGTGATTGCGGTGACATTGCAGCCGGGCACGGCGATGCGCTTGGTGCCCCTGAGTAGCTCGCGCTGTTTTGCGCCCGTCTTCGGGTCGATGACGAGTTCTGGCATGCCGTAGGTCCAGGTGCCCGCATGTTGGCCACCGTAAAACTTGACCCAATCGGCCTCGCTCTCGAGCCTGAAATCGGCCCCGCAATCGAGCACCAGTACGTGCTCGTCACCGGCCAGCCAGCCCGCAACTTCGGCCGACTTCGAGTGCGGAAGGGCCAGGAAAACGATGTCGTGTCCGGCCAAGTTTTCGGGTTCGTTTGCGACGAAAACCAGATCGGCGAACTTGGCAACGCTCGGATGCAGTGAACCGACTTTTTCGCCGACCATCGAGGACGCGGTAACAGTCTTGAGTTCGAGCTGCGGGTGGTTCGCAATCAGGCGCAGAAGCTCGCCGCCAACGTTTCCGCTGGCCCCGGCGATCGCGACCGAGAAGGCCACGCTAGGCCCTCAGTTCCGCGCCGTGACGGCTTGCGGCCAGCGCAACAGCAGCATCCCTGGCTTCGGAGGCTTCTGCCTGGGTAAGTGTGCGGTCGGCAGCCCTGAAGCGAAGTGCGAACGTGAGCGACTTCTTGCCCGCGCCGAGCACCTCACCGCGGTAATCGTCTACGAGGCGAATCGACTCGAGGAGCTCACCGGCACCCTCAACGATGGTGTCGCGAAGTTCCGCGGCGGCCAGATCGGCATCCACGACCAGAGACAAGTCTTGGGTTGCGGCAGGCATGGTCAGCAGGATGCCGGCCTGCACCACCTCTGGAGCGGCTTTGAAGAGCTTCTCGAGGTTGAGTTCGAGGGCTGCGACACTGCGTGGCAGGTCTTGTTCCTGGGTCAGGCTCGGGTCGAGTTCACCAGCGAAGCCGATCGAAACGGCCTCGCCTGCGATGGTGACGAGCAACTCGGCGGTGCGACCGGGGTGGAAACCAATAGCTTTGCCTTGGCGAACCTCGAGCTCGACGCCAACAGCGTGCGCGGCAACTCGGGCCGCGTGGATGGCATCCGAGTAATCGAAGGCCTGAGCCTTGATGCCGACCTGCTGGGCGACACGGTTGCCGAGCATTACCGCCGCGAGGTAACGCGGCTGGTCAGGGATGCTAGCGTTGAGCGCGGCTAGCAGCTCAGGGCTCGGCAGCTCGGTGCCCGAAGGGAGCTGAGCCACGACCGGATTTGCGGCTGGCAGGAATGCCGAACCCTCTTCGAAGAGCGCCAGATCGGTGATGCCGCGAGACAGGTTGCGCTTGGCGGCCGACATTAGCCCCGGCAAGAGCGACAGACGCATTTCGGCGCTGTCTGACTGGAGTGCATTGGCGAGGGTTACCCGCTCGCGGTCGACGGGCGCGAACCAGCTGTTTTCGGCAGGGCTCAGGAACGGGTAGTTCAACACCTCGACGAGTCCCGTGCCAGCGAGCTGGTTGAGAATCGAGCGGCGCATGCGCTGACGCGGGGTCAGGCCGCGGCCGGGTGGCGCCACTGGGATGCGGCTCGGGATGCGGTCGTAACCGGTGATTCGAGCGACCTCTTCGACCAGGTCGGTCTTGTGCCGCAGGTCAGGACGCCAACTCGGCGGAATGACCTCGAAACCCTCGGCGACGGATGCGACAACGCATCCAATCTGGCTCAGGGTTTCAACAATTTCGTCGTGGGTGTAAAGCACACCGACGTGTTCGGTCGCGAACTCAGCAGGCAGCCAAATCGGGGTCGGCGCGGTTTCAGCATGGAACTCGGCACCGAGCGAATCGGCCTGACCGCCCGCGTGCACCTCGAGCAGCTGAATGACTCGGGCAACCGCCGCGGCACCAATCTTCGGGTCTACCCCGCGTTCGAAACGCTTCGATGCTTCGCTCGGCAATTTGTGGCGGCGAGCGCTGCGAGCAATCGAAATCGGGTCGAAGTTGGCCGCCTCGATCAGAACATTGGTGGTCTCGAGCGAAACCTCGGTGCTCTGACCGCCCATGACTCCGGCGAGTCCGATTGGGCCGGACGCGTCACAGATCAGCAGGTCTTCGACATCCAGCTTTCGGGTCTGACCGTCGAGCGTGGTGAGAGTTTCGCCTGGATTCGCACGGCGAACGGTGATGCCGCCCTGCAACTTGTCGAGGTCGTATGCGTGCAGCGGCTGACCAAGCTCGAGCATCACGTAGTTGGTGATGTCGACGACCAAACTAATTGAGCGCATACCGGCCAGCTTGAGACGCGCCACCATCCACGGTGGGGTTGGCTTGGATGCGTCAATCGAGCGCACTGCTTTGAGTGTGAAGTGTTCGGCTCCGACCCGACCGCGAATCGGTGCCTGGTCGTGGATGTTTAGTTCGAAACCGTGTGCGGGTTCTGGGTGTGCGTTGCCGACCGGGTCACGGAACTCCCCGCCGGTGGCATGCGCGTACTCGCGAGCGATTCCGCGAATCGAGAAGCAATAACCGCGGTCTGGTGTCACATTGACCTCGGCGGCCGTTTCGGTGATCTGAAGCAGTTCGAGAGCGTCACTGCCGATCTTCGGGTCGAGACCCATTTCGTGCAATCGAATGATGCCAGCGTGGTCATCTGAGATGCCCAGCTCGCGGGCTGAAGCCATCATGCCGTCGCTGACGTGACCGTAGGTCTTGCGAGCCGCGATCTCGAAGTTTCCCGGCAGCACAGCACCCGGCAGGCAGACAACAACCTTGTCGCCGACCTCGAAGTTGCTTGCGCCGCAGACGATTCCGCGGACGTCCTCGCCCCCGTCGGCTGCCTTCGAGCCTTCAGGAGCAACGCGAACCTGGCACCAGCGAATGGTCTTGCCGTTGGACTGCTCTTCTGGAGTGAACTCGAGCACCTGACCGACAACTACCGGCCCCGTCACGTCGAAGCCGTGTGAGCCTTCTTCTTCGAGACCTACCTTGACCAGTTCGGCCATTACCGAATCAGGAGTCGCATCGCCGGGCAGATCTACATACTCGGCTAGCCATGAAAGTGGGACGCGCATTAGAGAACCACCCCAAACTGCTCACTGAAGCGCACATCGGCCTCGACCATGTCGTGCATGTCTTTTACGTCGTTGCGGAACATCAGGGTGCGCTCGATGCCCATGCCGAACGCGAAGCCCGAGTAAACCTCGGGATCGATGCCGGCGGCAGCCAAAACGTTCGGGTTAACCATGCCGCATCCACCCCATTCGACCCAGCGAGCGCCGCCCTTAGCGCCAGGGTGCCAGACATCGAGTTCGGCCGATGGTTCGGTGAACGGGAAGAAGCTCGGGCGCAGTCGAATCTTGGCCTCCGGGCCAAACATCACACGCGCGAAATGCTCGAGGGTGCCCTTGAGATCCGCCATGGTCAGACCCTTGTCAACCGCCAAACCCTCGACCTGGTGGAACACCGGCGTGTGGGTCGCATCCAGCTCATCGGTTCTGAACACGCGACCGGGGCACAGCACGAAGACCGGCAAGTCGCGGGCGAGCATCGAGCGGACCTGAACCGGAGAGGTGTGGGTACGAAGCACCAGGTGGGATTCGATTGGCGATACGAAGAACGTGTCCTGCATCGCGCGCGCAGGGTGGTCGGCGTCAAAGTTCAGCGCGTCGAAGTTGAACCACTCGTTTTCGATTTCTGGACCCTCGGCGATCTCCCAGCCCATGCCGACGAAGATGTCAGAAACCTGGTCCATCAGGAGCGAGAGCGGGTGCCTAGCGCCGAGGCGAGTCGGCTCGGGGGCTGCAGTAACGTCGACAGCCTCGGCTGCAAGCTTGGCCTGCTCCTCAAGTTTGGTGAGCGCTTCCTCGCGCTGTGCGTAAATCGCGTTGAGCTCGCCGCGGGCCTTACCGATTAGCGCACCTGCGGCCGCCTTCTGGTCGCCTGGCAAATCACGCAGGGATGCGTTTAGGCGCGCGATGTCTGATTGCTCGCCAATCACCTTCGCTCGCGCGACCTTTAGGTCGGCGAGGGTTTGCGCGGCAGCAAAAGCGCTCGAGCCCTCGCTGACGAGTTGCTCGAGGTGCTGCTCATTGATTGAGGATGCTTCTGACATAGATTTCTAAGTTTATCTTTAGCGGTTGTTCGAGCCGTTTTGGGCGAACGCCGATTCGTAAAGGCAGACCGACGCCGCAGTCGCAAGGTTCAGGCTCTCAGCCGAACCGTAAATCGGCAGGCTCACCACCCGATCGACCGCATCCAGCACCTCGGGCTCAAAACCCCAGGCCTCATTGCCGAACACCCAGAGTGTTGGTTTTTCGAGCACACCGGCTGGCAAATCGGTGATTGGAGTGCCACCGCCGTCTGCCGCAAAAACCTGGAAACCAGCCACCTGAGCCTTGCGAATCGTATCCAGCGAATCGACTTCGGTGACAATCGGCAGGTGAAAAATCGATCCGGCAGTCGAGCGCACGACCTTGGGGTTGTAAACGTCGACACTGTTTGCGCTGAACATGACTGCATCTGCACCGGCAGCGTCGGCAGCCCGAAGGACGGTTCCGGCGTTTCCCGGGTCACGAATGTTCGAGAGCAGAACCAGCAGTTGAGCGCTCTGGTCGAGCACCGATGCGAGTGAGACATCTAGTTGCTCGCACACCGCGATGACACCCTGGGGCGTTGCCGTGTCGGCCATCGCGTTGAGCGCCCGCTCAGAAACCTGGTGGATCTGAACACGCGCCGACTCTAGCTTTTCGAAGTGCTCTGCGTAGCGCTCAAGGGCATCCTCGGTGGCGAAAACCTCGACCACCAGCTTCGGTCGATTGACAGCCTCTTTCAGGCCTTGAGGGCCCTCAAGCAGAAAGAGCCCGGTCTCAGACCGGGCATCTTTCTTGGCTAGCTTGGCGACCCCGCGAACCTTGGCGGCGCTGGGATCTTGCAACAAGGGTTACTTGACCTTTGGTGCCGAAGTGTTTGCAGGCAGCGCAGCCTTGGCGGTTGCCACGAGGCTTGCGAAAGTTGCAGCGTCGTTGACAGCTAGGTCAGCGAGGATGCGACGGTCGACCTGCACACCCGCGAGTGCGAGACCCTGGATGAAGCGGTTGTAGGTCATGCCGTTTGCGCGGGCAGCTGCGTTGATGCGCTGGATCCACAGACGACGGAAGTCACCCTTGCGAGCGCGACGGTCGTTGTACGAGTAGACCAGCGAGTGCAGCATCTGCTGCTTTGCCATGCGGTATAGACGTGAACGCTGACCACGGTAGCCCTGTGCGCGCTCGAGTACGGTACGACGCTTCTTGAGTGCGTTTACCGCATTCTTTACTCTTGCCATTTCTTAACTCCTAAAGTTTCTGAGGGCTTGCGGCTACTTGCCGAGCTGCTTCTTGATGGTCTTGAAGTCTGCTGCTGAAACAACCTGGTCCTGGTTCAGGCGACGGGTGCGACGGCTCGACTTGTGCTCGAGGTTGTGACGCATGTTGATCTGCTGCTTCATGAGCTTGCCGCTACCGGTGAAGCGGAAACGCTTCTTGGCACCCGAGTGGGTCTTCTGCTTTGGCATTCGTATCTCCTTGGTTTTATTCGGCTGCTTCTGCAGCTGAATCAGTTGGCTGTTGCGCCGCATCGGCGTCGGTGCGACCCGACTTCTCTGCAGCCTTCTTGGCTTCGGCCTTGGCCTCTGCCTTGTTCTTGAGTGGTCCGATAACCATCACCATGTTGCGGCCGTCGATCGAAGGGTTCGACTCGACAGCACCCAACGCAGCAACTTCTTCGGCAAGCTTCTGGAGCAGCTTGATTCCCATTTCTGGGCGTGACTGCTCGCGACCGCGGAACACCACGATCACCTTGACCTTGTCGCCAGCCTTGAGGAACTTCTCGATTTGACCACGCTTGGTGCCGTAATCGTGAGCGTCAATCTTCAATCCGAATCGAACGGTCTTTAGAACAGTGTTGACCTGGTTCTTGCGAGCCTCGCGAACCTTCTGGGCGGCTTCGTACTTGAACTTGCCGAAATCCATAAGCTTCGCAACCGGAGGCTTTGACATTGGTGCGACTTCGACTAGGTCGAGATCTGCTTCCTGTGCCATGCGCAGTGCATCTTCGATGCGGACAACGCCGATCTGCTCACCCTGTGGGCCGACGAGGCGAACCTCTGGCACACGAATGCGCTCGTTGATACGTGGATCGCTGATGTTTACTCCTCTTTAGCGTGACGACGGCCACGACAGAGGACGATAACGCCGTTCTGACGCACAGAAACGAAAGTTTCCAAAGCTTTACCCGGCAACCTATTGAAAGCGGTGGACGCGGGTGGGAAATGAATCCACTTCTGACCGAGGCGGACCTCGGAGCCATGGGTTAGCCTAGCAGATAGATTTTGAAAGGAAAAGCCCTTGGTTGAATTCAGAGACGTCGAGGATAAGGTTCGCGACATCGCAGAGGTTCCGGCTGTCGAGGTTATCAACACCGTGGCGGTTCATCTCATGAGTGCGGCCGCCGTGCAGTGCGGTCTCGGGGAAGACGGCTACAAGGGCGACCTCGACGAGGCGCGAAAGCTGATCAATGCCTTGGCTGGCCTGGTTACCGCTTCCGCTCCAGAGATTGGCGACCACCACGCGAGGCCACTTCGCGACGGCTTGCGTTCGCTTCAGCTGGCCTTCCGAGAGGCTTCGAGCATTCCAGACGCACCAGGTTCGGGTCCGGGCGAGAAGTACACCGGGCCGGTCAACTAACTACTTTTCGGCCGCAACCAGCTTGACGGCCATCGAATCAACAGATCGAGCGAAAAGCTCGTCGGTGGCCAGCCGTTCAAAAATGCGGTGCATGGTTTCCTCAAGCTGGTCAGAGTCCAAACCCGCTCTCACCCGGAACAGCGCCAGCAATTCGCTGCCGGCCAGGGTGGCGGTCGGATCGCCGGACATCAGTGCAAACGCGAAGACATCTGGTTCGTTTGCAATCGCCGCTGAGAATAGCTCGTGAATCTCAGCAATCTCTTCGGGCGGAGCCCAGGGCAACGACTGAGCGATGGCCTCTATGGCGGGACGGCGGAGCACAATTTCGGTCGGACTACCCGGATCGATGATGATTCGGTTCGTCTGTTCGGATGCGGCTGCAAGGGCCACCTTGACGGCATCCGTGGGCACGGGCCTGGCCTGAGAGTTCCAGCGTGCCATCGCATCCACCGAGGTAAATGCGGGCAAACCGGTTTGCTCGTCAGGGGTTTCGACGGTGACAATCGCGAGGTCGGCTGACTTGTCGACAACCTGGCCGTGCGCACCTTCGCCGGACTCCCCCAGCTTGGCCAAAAGAGGAATCAGCAGCCGAGTCGCACGCAGAACATCGACCACAGCGGCCAGCGAAACCTGTTCCGCCTTGAATGACTCGATCGCTGCGATCAACTCTGGCGGCGCCGAACCGTCATCCGAAGCCCAGTTGTTTGATTCGAATTCTCGGCCCGACCAGGTGCGACCGGCAGAGTCAGCGAAGCGATCGTGGTTGATGTGTGGGATTCCCTCGTGGTCAACGCCCATCATCGACCCGCGATCTCTAGTGCTTGCTCGAGAGTGAACTTGCCGGCGTAGAGCGATTTGCCGAGGATCGCGCCCTCGAGACCGATACCGACCAACTCGCGCAGATCTCGGATGTCATCGAGCGAGGAGATGCCACCGGATGCCACAACTGGCTTTTTGGTCTTGGCAAGCACCGACTTGAGCAACTCTAGATTTGGGCCGCGCAGGGTGCCGTCCTTGGTGACATCGGTGACCACGTAGCGGGCGCAACCGGCATCCTCAAGGCGAGCGAGAACCTCGAAGAGGTCGCCGCCCTCGCGAGTCCAGCCGCGAGCGGCCAGCGTGGTTCCGCGAACATCCAGGCCAACCGCGATGAAGTCGCCGTACTTGGCAACAACGCGAGCTGTCCAGTCTGGGTCTTCGAGTGCTGCGGTGCCGAGGTTTACGCGAGTGGCACCGGCTTCGAGGGCCGCTTCGAGCGATGCGTCATCCCTGATGCCACCCGATAGCTCGATCTTGACCGAGCTGGCCGCGTTGACAACCTCCGAGATGATCGAACGGTTATCGCCTCGACCGAAAGCGGCATCAAGGTCAACCAGGTGAATCCATTCGGCGCCGGCTTCGATCCAGGTAAGGGCAGCCTCAACCGGGTGGCCGTAGTCGGTCTCCGACCCTGCTTCACCCTGGGTCAGGCGCACGGCCTTGCCGTCGGCGACATCCACGGCTGGCAGCAACTCGAGTTTGGTGGTCATGAAATCCTCTTGGTTCAGTGGGGTGGGCTGGGTGGGAAAATCTTGGGATGCCTAAAGCGTCGCAATCCAGTTCGACAGTAGTTTGATGCCCGCCTCGCCAGACTTTTCGGGGTGAAACTGGGTTGCCGAGAGCGGCCCATTTTCGACCGCCGCAACGAATCGCTCACCGTATTCGCACCAAGTCACCTTGGGTGCGGCGAGTGGGCCGTCTGACACGAGATCCCAGCTCTTGGCAGCGTAAGAGTGCACGAAGTAGAAACGCTGGTCTTCGATGCCGGCGAACAGCTTCGAATCTTCGGCAGCCTCGACTGTGTTCCAGCCCATGTGCGGCAGCAACGGCGCCTCGAGTTGAGCGATGACACCCGGCCACTGCCCGATACCCGGTTCGTCGTAACCGTGTTCCAGGCCGCGCTCAAACATGACTTGCATTCCGACACAGATACCCAGCACGGCCTTGCCCGCAACCAGGCGCTTGTCGATTAGTTCAGCCGCGCGCACCTGAGCCAGCTGCTCCATGACGGCCGCGAAGGCGCCGACGCCCGGCACGAGCAAGCCGTCGGCTGCGAGGATCGCATCCCTGTCAGCGGTCAAACGAACGGATGCCCCAGCAGCCTCGATTGCCTTAGCGGCCGAGTGTACGTTTCCGCTGCCGTAGTCGAGCACGACCACCGAAGGTCGGGTCACAAGGTTCCCTTGGTTGAAGGAACGCCGTCTACGCGAGGATCAAGTTCGACGGCCTTGCGCAGCGCGCGGGCGAACGCCTTGACCTCGGCCTCGGCGATGTGGTGCGGGTCGCGACCTTCGAGCAGTGTCACGTGCAGGGTTAGACCAGCGTTGAACGCGATGGCCTCGAAAACGTGCCTGACCAGTGAACCGGTGAAGTGACCGCCGATGAGGTGAAACTCGAATCCCGCAGGCTCACCCGAGTGAACCAGGTAGGGACGACCTGAGACGTCAACGACGGCGCGCGCCAGGGCGTCATCCAATGGCACGGTTGCATCGCCGTAGCGACCGATTCCAGACTTGGTGCCGAGCGCCTGTTTCAGAGCTAGACCGAACGCGATTGCGGTGTCTTCGACGGTGTGGTGCGCATCGATGTGCGTGTCGCCAGAGGCCTTGATATCCAGATCGATCAACGAGTGCTTCGACAGTGCGGTGAGCAGGTGGTCGAAAAATGGCACGGTAGTCGAGATGTTCGACTTGCCGGTTCCGTCGAGATTTAGCGAGAGCTCGATGCTGGATTCAGACGTGCTGCGCTCGATGCTTGCGGTTCTGCTCACGGTACGACCTTTCGACAGAGCGTCTTTGGGGATGTACCAAGTCTAGTTGTCGGCGAGTATCCGTTCGAGTGCAGCCAAAAACGCTGTGGTCTCGGCCTCGGTGCCCGCGGTCACGCGAAGCGTGCCAGGTAGCCCAACATTTCGAATCAGGATGCCCTCATCTAGCAGCTTCTGCCAGACGAGGTCTGGGTCTTCTAGCCCGCCAAAGAGCACGAAGTTTGCATCAGATCGGTAGACCTTCAAACCGAGTTCTTTCAGTCCGTCGACGATGCGGTCGCGCTGGTACTTGATATCGGCTACCGTCGCCAGCATCTCGGTCGAGTGAGCGAGTGCTCCCTCGGCCGCAGCCTGGGTTAGCGCACTGAGGTGATAAGGCAAACGAACGAGACGCAGGGCGTCGACCACAGCGGAATCAGCGGCGAGATAGCCGAGACGCGCTCCAGCGAAGGCGAAGGCCTTTGACATTGTGCGAGAGATCATCAGCTTTGGTCGCCCTTCGAGCAGGTCGAGCGCTGATGCACCCAGCGAGTGAGCGAATTCGGCATACGCCTCGTCGACTATGAGAACTCCGTTGCCGTTGGCCTCTATCGCCGAATACGCCGCCTCGATGACAGAAAGGTCGACGGGGGTTCCGGTTGGGTTGTTTGGTGAGCAAATCAGAACTAGGTCTGGCTTGCGAGCCTTGATCGCCTCGGTTACCAGTTGCTTGCTCAGCTCGAAGTCTTCTTCACGGGGTACTGCAATCCACTCGGTTCCGGTGCCCTGAGCAATTAGCGGGTACATGGAGTAGGTCGGAACAAAGCTCAGCGCGGTTCGACCTGGACCACCAAAGGCTTGGAAGATTTGCTGCAGCACCTCGTTTGAGCCGTTGGCAGCCCAGATGTTCTCGGGTTGCAGATTACGACCGAGGTAGCCAGCGAGGGCTTGCCTCAGAGTTAAGAATTCGCGGTCTGGGTAGCGGTTGATGTTGAGAATCGCTCTTGAAAGACGCTCGATGATGTCGAGAGCGACCGGCTCGGGAATCCGATGGGTGTTCTCGTTGACGTTTAGAGATACCGGCACCGAAAGCTGCGGGGCACCGTAGGGCTTCTGGCCTACTAGGTCTGGCCGCAGCGGGAGGTCTTCGAGATTTGCCACCAGTTAAGGTTAGTGCCAGCTGTGGCGGCTCGAATCGGCGACCTAACGCTGAGGCAGAGCCAGCTGCTGGCCTGGGTAGATCTCGGCGGTCTCGAGCGCGTTCAATGATGCGAGATCCTGAATCCAGTCACGTGCATCCTGATCGGGTGCGTAGGTGTCAGCGAGAGACCATAGAGTATCGCCGGCCGAAACCGTGACATAGGTGAATGAGCTTGCAGAACCAGGAGTGTTCGACGCAATCGCTGACTGGCCAAAAGTGAAGGCCCAGGTGGCCGCTGCCAGAACTACCAGCGCGATGATGCGTCGTGCCATGAATCGGGCAGGGCTGGCGGCGATACGCGCCTGTACCTGGCGTCGCTCGAGGTGACCAGGGCGAACGATGCGTGAACCGTTGTTTGAAGTGAACTGGGTCATTTCGTGGTTTCCTTCTGCTGACTTGTTCGAACATTTGTTCGATTTAGAACAAGATTACGAAAGTTGATATGGGTGTTGTCAATACTTTTTTCAAACTTTTCGAAAATTTGTTGTGATTTCTTTTGAAATCCGAATAAACTTTCGATAGAAGCAGTAAATCGGTAGGGTCTGACATTGATCGGATTCACCCGGTTTACCCGCCCAACCGAAAGGGTCGAGATGGCCAGCAAGAGAAACAGCAACTCCCTTAGTGAGGTGCGCGAACGCATCCTGCAGTTCATCATCAGCTACCGAAACGAACGCGGTTACTCGCCTTCGATGCGCGAGATCGGCGATGCTGTCGACTTGAGCGCAGCCTCGAGCGTCAAATACCAGCTCTCCGAACTCGAGAAGGCTGGCTACATCGCTCTCGACGGCCTTGCTCGCGGCATCCGCATCCTGATCGAACCCGAACACCTGGTCGAACAAACTCGCTCATTCGACAACGCGCCTTACTCTGACGCGGCGATGGTTCCGCTTGTGGGTCGCATCGCGGCCGGTGTGCCGATCACCGCCGAACAGAACCAAGAGAAAATCGTTCCGCTTCCGCGCGAGTACGTCGGCAAGGGCGACCTATTCATGCTCGAGGTTCACGGTGACTCGATGATCGACGCAGCGATTTGCGACGGCGATTTCGTTGTCGTGCGCAGCCAGAAGACTGCCGAGAACGGTGACATCGTGGCCGCACTGCTCGACGGTGAAGCTACGGTGAAGGTCTTCAAGCAGGTTGACGGTCATGTCTGGCTGATTCCGCGCAATTCGAGCATGGATCCGATTCCAGGCGACAACTGCGAGATTCAGGGTAAAGTCGTCACCGTTCTGCGCAAGCTCTAGCGGACCCTAAACGGCTCCAATTCGGTGGCCATTATCGGGTTCACCAGCGCCGTCAACTTGGTTCCGTCTTCGACGTATTCCAGATCCAGAATTTGCGCGTTCAGGTGCAGCCTAGAGACCAGGTCTCCTCTGCTGTAAGGCACAACCGCAGTGATCCGAATGTCTGGTTCGGGCAACCTGACCGCAATTGCAGCGATTAGCTCATCAATTCCCTCGCCCGTTCTCGAGGACACCAGAATCGAACCCGGCTCCATTCCCCTTAGCGCCATCCGGGTAACGTCATCCGCTAAGTCGGCCTTATTGAAAACAATCAATTCTGGGATGCCGCTGGCGCCGACCTCGGCAATCACCTGGCGAACTGTAGCGATTTGACCCGCTGGGTCAGGGTGTGAGGCATCGACCACGTGAACTACCAAATCGCTCGACTCGATTTCCTCGAGCGAAGACCTGAAGGCCTCAACCAATTGGTGCGGCAAGTTGCGCACGAAACCCACGGTGTCGGCGAGCGTGTATGCGCGGCCGTCGGGAGTGACCGCCTTGCGAACCGTGGGGTCAAGTGTCGCGAACAAGGCATTCTGAACCAGAACGCCCGCTTGTGTGATGCGGTTCAACAAAGATGACTTACCGGCGTTGGTGTAGCCGGCGATGGCTACCGCTGGCACCGCGTTTCGAGTGCGGTTGGCACGCTTGGTTTCGCGTGCGGGCTTCATGGCAGCAATCTGCTTGCGCAGCTTGGCCATTCTTGTGTTGATTCGGCGGCGATCTAGTTCGATCTTTGTTTCACCTGGGCCTCGTGAGCCCATACCGACACCTCCGGCGGCCTGTCCACCCGCCTGCCGCGACATCGATTCACCCCAACCTCGAAGTCGAGGAAGCAAGTACTCGAGCTGCGCCAGCTCGACCTGAGCCTTACCCTCGCGGCTCTTGGCATGCTGGGCAAAGATGTCGAGAATCACCGCGGTCCGATCGATGACCTTGGCATTGACCACATCCTCGAGAGCGCGCCTCTGGCTTGGTGCCAGTTCGGTGTCGGCGATGACGGTGTCCGCTCCAACGGCCGCGACCAGTGCCTTTAGCTCTTGGGCCTTGCCCTTTCCGAGATAGGTTGCGGCATCAGGGTGAGCGCGCTTCTGCAGCAAGCCGTCAAGCACCTCTGCTCCGGCGGTCTCGGCGAGCGCGGCCAATTCACGGAGCGAGTTTTCGGCCTCCTGCAACGACTGCTGGCCGTAAAGCCCAATCAACACAACTTTTTCGAGCCGCAGCTGTCGATACTCGACATCACTGATGTCTTCACGCTCGGTCGACAGGCCGGCGACGCGGCGAAGGGCCGAACGTTCTTCGAGGTCTAGTTGCTGCCCGTCGTATTCCGAGTGGCCGTGTGTACTGTCGTCGCCGAGGGCTGCTG
>JACCDN010114452.1_pt1 | contig 14033 bp, 15 predicted proteins | sample 7441691 | NCBI WGS metagenome assembly JACCDN01 (sample SAMN15323439, study PRJNA562643) | freshwater metagenome | isolation source: river surface water | place: USA:Blue River Watershed | collected 2017-08-16
ATTGGTGCTGAGCGTGATGGGACCATAGCTCAGTTGGTAGAGCAGCGGACTTTTAATCCGTTTGTCGTGGGTTCGACCCCCGCTGGTCCCACCAAAAACATCAATGAAATCAAGCACTTAGAGAAATTTAAGTGCTTTTTTTCTGCCTAAAAATTCACTACGCACCGTCTACGCACCTTTTCTTTTCGCTTGTCCATTTTTAGTAGCTAACGTAAGCTACGCACTTGCTAATAGTTAGCACAAAAAGAATGACAGAGAAGAAAGAAACAACGCACGTACTTGTGCCGCATAGCTTGGTTTTATTCATACGCCCACGTAGTAGCGTATGGCAATGCCGTTACCAAGTTGACGGTATTTGGCAACGTGAAAGCACACAAGAACGAGACTTAGAAAAAGCCAAAGCTGTCGCACATGACTTGCTTGTGGAAGCTAACGTGCGTAAGAAGCTTAAAGCCGCACCCATTACACGTGCTTTTAAGGACATTGCTAAGCAGGCTATTTTGCGAATGGAGAAGCAAATAGAGGACGGTGACGGCAAAGCTATGTACAAAGAGTACATATCAATCATTGACAAGTACTTGATTAAGTTCTTTGGCAAGTACAAAGTAGACGCAATTACACATCCACTTATTGAAGAGTTTGAAGCGTGGCGAGTTATGAAAATGGGTATTACGCCTAAGCGTAGTACAACACTTAATCACAATGCGGCACTTAACAGAGTCTTTGATGAAGCCATTTATCGTGGCTACATGTACGAGATTAATCGTCCTAAGCTTGTTGCTATTGGTAAGAAAAGCGAACGCCGTCCAGCTTTTAGCATTGAAGAGGTTAGGGCGCTTAGAGGTAACTTTGATAGTTGGATTGAAAAAGCAAGAACGGATAGCGTTGCGCTAAGGAGTCTGTTACGTGATTATGTGACTATATTATTGGACACAGGTATGCGTCCAGGCACTGAAGTTTCTGAGTTGACTTGGGGGCAAATTGAGATTAAGTACTATCCAGTTATTAAGTCTACAGGTGTAATTGAGCGTGACGAATATACAAATGAAGATGAAGAATTAACAGAGTTAAACAGTAACGTTACGGCAATTATCAAGATACAAAAAGGAAAGACAGGTGAGCGTGATTGTGTTGGACGTAATCCAACTGTACGTGCGTTAACAGAAATTTGTAAGCGAAACTACGATAAGACTTTATCGGAAACAATTAAGGAACATCCGCACAATAAGGTGTTGATGTACAGAGAGATAGTTACGAAAAGGCAGAAAGACAAAACAAAAAAGCCTGCGCTAATTAAGCCAACAAGCTTTAGTCGTTTGTTTGATACGTACTTGATTGAACATAACTTGCTTATAGATGCTGTAACAGGAAAGCGTAGAGTTCTTTACAGCTTAAGACACACATACGCAACCATTGCGCTACAGATTGATAAAGTTGAAATCCACACACTTGCTTTACAAATGGGAACAAGTGTTGGAATGATTGAACAGCACTACAGTCATTTGGATGCTGTTAAGGCTGTACATCAGTTACGTGGCGAACAAAGTAGACAACTAATTGAGGCTGTTGGTGCTATAGATAAGCGTTATGAGTGGAATGAAGAAAATTCGAAGACTTCATTAAAGAAAACAAAAAACAAATTGAAAGGTAAGAAATGAGAAAAATAGTAGCGATTTTAATGATGTTTGCTTTAAATTCAGCTTTTGGTGCTGAGATTACAGAAAAACAAATGATGGAAGTTTCAAAGAAAATCATAGAAGAAACGTTGTCATCTTCTAAGCTTAGTGGTGAATATAAATCAACACTTAAGCGTCACTTAGAAAGACTAATGTATGACGAGCAAATAATTGGTTTACTTACAAAAATAGCCGCAGAAAATCCAACAACAAGTAGTGTTGACGCTGAGGCAATGGGGTTTAATATTATGAGTGGTTTAAGAGAAAAATCATTGCTTACCTTATCAAATAATGACTTGTACGATTTGCTAAATCTTAATGTCAGCATAATTTCAAAAATGACGGATTATGAATGTGCGCAGTACGTTAAAAAAAGGAGGACGGATGAAGGCGGTTTAGGTAGAGGTTTGTACGAGATATCAGGACAGTTAAGCATAATAACTTTCAAAAAATACATAGGTTATTATGATAAAGCTCTTCAAAATCTTCTATCAAATAAATCGAATTCTGAGAAGTTGAATGAGTACGAAATTGAGATTGTCAAATCCGACTTTAAAGAAAGAATGTCAGCTATGGCATCTAAAAATACATTCGTAAAAGATTTTTTTACATCTGGTAAAACATTCGCAAATAGTGCTGATTCCGAAGTATGTCGTGTAAGTAAGGAACTTCTTAAAGTTGTAGTTGATGGTGATGTTGTAAAAGCGAGGAAAAGAGCATCAGCTTACGTAAATGGACAACTGTATTAAGAGTTGGGGTATAGGTAAAAAATCACCACCCCAAAAGCTTAAGTACTTCCCTACTGAAAATTGCGCGGCAATTTTTTAAGGGTACGTATACCATTTTCGCTATGCCTGTCGTCGCCATATCCATGTTTTTCTGTAGTACCTATATTCTTGCCAAAATACCCGTCTTTCGGCGCTAAAGACGCATTTGTTGCTGGCGCTTGGACTGTATTAGGGTTAGCTAAAGCCGTAGGGTTAAGCTTAGGGTTGGGTTGAGGGTGGCTGTAGGGTAGTGGCTTAATAGGGACTAAAGCATGGGGGTTGGCTGTTTTAGCTGTGGGGGTTGGTTGCTTACTTAGGGTAGGCTTGGGTTTCTTTAATGGGGTAGGCGGGGGTGCGTAGGGGGCTTTGGTAGGCTTAGTACTACGTGGCTTAAGTTTAGCCTTAGCCTTACGTTCAGCTTCAGCTCGTTTCTCTTGTTCTGCTTGCTGTGCTATAGCTGTCCAAGTGTTGTCAATTACTGTGCGTAGTAACTCCAACTGTCCTTGTGCGTCTGTTATCTCGCTAATCCTCATAACTGTCTCCTATTCTTATATTTAGCAAGAATAGAAGACAAGGGCTGACATATACAGCCAGCCCTTAATCAATCATTTGGCAAAGCCTTCGCGTAGCTTTTCGCTTGCGTTAGTAATAGCTTCATCCAAATCGCCAGCATTTACAGCGTCACGTAAGTCAGACAAAGTATCAATCAACTCAACAGCGTTAGCTACTTCAATGGCATTAGCACCCTTAGCATTAAGCAACAAAGTTTTGCTACCGTAACGCAAAGACAAGTTAATCTTGTTTGTTGGTGTTACCCAAAACCACTCTTTTACACGTTTAGTGGTTTCAATAGATACACGCTCACCATCAGCATTAGTAATTGTTTTAAGACGCTTAGGAGCGTACAAGCGTCCTTCTTTCTTTGCTGTAGCAAGTTCAATTTGTTCAGCGATTTTGTCTACTAGCTTGTTACGGCGAACAACGATAGGACTAAGGTTGTGTTCTTTTTTGCTTGTAACAAGCTTCATCTTAGTGATTACGGACATTTCAAACTCCAATTAAGTTAAGGAAGTAATACTTTACTTTCAGAGTTTGTTAAGAGCAACCTAAAGGAAAATTTCTTCTATCCTTTGGTTTCTGCTAAATAAAAGTATGAAACTATACGAAATTCGCCAACGTACTGCCTATAACCCACTTGCTTTACCTACGCAAAAGTCGGCGACACGCACGTGGTTAAGCGGAATGAGTAGGGATTTTCCGTTAGCTTTGACATTGACTTTGAATCAATCCATTGTTGAGGTTACAGAAAGAGGGACTTACAGGCGTAAGTTGACACGTATTGACTGTGAACGAATTGCCAAACGCTTTACGCAGAAATTGAACAGAGAAGTGTTTGGTAAGTATGCGGCTGAGAAGGGTGGCAAGTCACTTAAGTATTTGCCAATAGTAGAAGGGGAGCGTAGTAACAAAAATCTACATCTTCACTTTGCCATTGGTGGCTTGCCAAGTCACGTTAAGTTTAATCAGTTTGACGCTTTGGTTACAAAAGCTAAGCTACAAGTTGAGAACATTAAAGCTGAATACAAAGTGTCACTTGCTGATAGCGGATGGATTGAGTACATAACAAAAGAGTTAGGGACTAAAGACACAGACAATGTGCTTTGGACTTTAGCTTAATAGCATTACTGCCCACGTTTGGCTCTTGCTACTTTCAATAAAGCTTGTTAGCTTTAATTGGCGAAGCTTTGCCTAAAACAAAGTGATTGACAGAAAAGCTAAATCTGATAATATTAAGTAGAAAGAAAAGTAGGAAGTTAAATGGAAAAATACTTTGTAATCTCTACTGTAGAAAACTTGGACAATCATTTCGCTATAAAGCAAGTTAAAACTAATGAAGATTTGAATGTAAAAAGTAAAGAGATTAGTTTTGATTTAGATGGAACAAAACTTATTTTTTTAGGAAGAGAAGGAGAAGAATCTCATCATTACGATAGGATTTCATTCTTCCTGTCAAAGTACAAATCTAAGATTAATAAAGATATCTTTAAGATAGATTTATCAACTGCTTTAGGAATAATGGCATATGGAAGTCATGTAACTTATCTTGATAAATCTATCTCAGAAATTGAATTATTTAAGGCTGTTAATTCTGAAAAAGTTAGGATTAGTGAATTAAACAAAGTTAAAGAATTAGAGGGTGATAAAAGAGAAAAAATTATTAAAAGCTATCGAAAAGTAGAAAAGAGTTGGCTTGATTACTGGTTGAGTAATAAGGAACGATTGTTAGCTTTTTATAAGAAACATCCTAAACCTCTAAAAAAGAACTACTTACGTTCAGGAATTTCTGCTTTCATTTTTGGAGCATTGAATGAAGAACAGTACAAGACTGATAGTCATTCACATTACAAAATGTTGGAGTGGTTGTGTGATAAGTTAGCACAAGAGGCAGAAGAACTGAAACTTGAGTTTGTAACAATTTGTCCGAATAGTTGTGGAGAAAAAGTCGAGTTCTTTATACATTACGAAAGTGAAGATAGTTCAAAAACGTTTTATTACTTTGATGATAACTTCCCACATGGAATTTATAAGAAGCTTCATTGTGTTTCTGGTACTTGTTCTGTATGCGGTAAGTTAGAGATTAACTTTGGAGAAGAGGAAGTTCAAGAAAACTTTACTTGTATTTTTACAAACTACTTTGAAGAATACATTCATTACACAATAAAGCCGATAATTAATAACAGCATTGCTAAGTCAATTGAGAAAGACTTGTACGGAAGCGCTGATTGATGCGGAAAATCTAATTGATACAACCTAAATTTTTAGATGAACAGAAAGTGATTTTATGAAATTTTTAAATGGTAAAGTATTTGTATATTCAATAACACTAAGCTTAATAAAGCCAATTTTTATCTTCCTGTTTGGAAACATTAATGATACTGGTAAGGCATTTGCTGAAGCTATCTTTTTGATACCTGTTTTCTATGTTTTCGCCTATTATTTTATGGTGAGTAAGCCAAATAAATTGCTCAAGGAGTTGGAAGAAAACTCAAAAATTACACTAAGTCACATTGGTAAAAATGGATTTACAGAACTTATGGCTTATGCTGTCATTATGGATTTAGAGAAGATAAAAGAAATCGTGGAAGCTGGTTCTAGCATCAATCAAATTGATGACAAAGGATACACGGCTCTTATGTATGCGGCTTCAAATGGTAAAACTGAATCTGTAAGACTGCTCTTATCATTAGGTGCTGATAAGAGTATCGCAACAAAGAAGGGGAATACAGCAATTTATTTTGCTGACTTAAATGAACATTGGGATACAAAAAAATTATTGAAATGAATGAATTAAACAAGTTACAAGCGCATAAAAAAGCTTAGCTAAGCTTGGGTAGCTGGTACAGCTAAAAACAGCGTGTAGGGCTTGTACGCAAGACTTGCCTTAAGTTGTAAAAGAGCCACGAAATTCCAATAAATACTAAATCAAAGCTTTTATGTAAAAGCTTTGGTTTTTTGCTATTTGTACGCTAAGTTGGCGTAATCATTGAGGAATTTACTTTGGCACATAAAGACAAGAAAACGGTAGGAATTACGAAACAAAGAAAATATAGTTTAGACATTGAAAAGCTTACATTTAGGAGAGCGTTAATGTCCAAACAAGCCAAAACACTAACAGCACAGGAAATCCGTAGAGTGCTGGACTACGTAGCAACACGCAAGCACAGCGCACGTAATAGGGCTATGTTGCTGACTATGTATTACGCAGGACTCAGAGTTAAGGAATGTGCCGCATTACGTTACGAAGACGTTTTAGACGCAGAGGGAAAGATTAGGGCTGAGATACGCTTAACACCAGAACAAACTAAGGGTAGCAAGGCAGGGACTGTATTTGTTAGCGATAAGCTACGTAAAGAACTACAGGCTTACGTTCTTGCTGTGCCAGCTAAGCAATTGACAGACAAGCTCTTCTACTCTCAAAAGCGTCCACAAGAGGGTTGGAACAGCAACACACTTTGCCAATTCTTCCATTACTTGTTTAAGAATGTAGGCATTGAAGGCGCAAGTAGTCATAGTCCACGCCGCACACTAATCACAAACTTAGCTGATAAAGGGGTAGGGGTGAGGGTGCTACAAAGCATTGCTCGCCACGCTAATATCTCAACTACACAAGCCTACATTGACGTTAATGACGCAATGAAGCGTAAAGCTATAGAGTTGGTTTAAGGATTTTGTTTAGGAACAGTTAGTGTTAGTCCTTTGAGAAAATCTCTTGGACTAACGCCAGTGACATGTAATACCAGTGCTAAATCGTAAACACGTCTTTGCCACCAACCACTGTCGTAAGAAAGTGTCCATAATCTTTCATTAATTATGTTGTTAGAGAAGGGCATTTCAAACTCTCTTAAATATTGCCAGTTGTCTGTAAAGCCTTCATCTAATGTGTATGTGTAGTCTCTAATTATTGAAGACGGATTCGCTGTGTTAAATCCTAATTTCTCAGCTACATCAGTTGAGTAGTTGTAAATCTTAATCTGAGGCAAAGCGAAGAACAATAATCTTGAAGATAAGGCTATAAATGAGCCTCTTTTCTTGTTTCCACCAATAGTAAAGAATCCCTCACCTAAAGCTGATGTGGCTTGGATTCCGATTTCTAAGGAACTTGTCTTGTCTTGATTTCTTGAAGAAATCTCACCTGTTTCCTTGTCTACTTTTTCTGTTTTATTGTTTTCCTCAATCCAAGTTTTGACTAATCTTGAAACTCCAAAGTATAGAGTGTCTAATCCTTGTTGAATATCTGTAGTTGCCGTTGACAGTTTCATAACTGTCAAGCCTGCTGTCTTAATCAAGCTGTTGATTGAATCATGAGTTATGTGATTATCACCAATCTTGTCAAGATATATGTAATTTAGGAAAGGCGAAGCGAAAAGCTTAAGGAACATCTCATCACTTTCAATTGATGCTCCATCTTTGTAGCTTACACCTCTCCAAATATCTCTCGCACACAAATCGGCAATTTCTAAAGCTGAGCGTGAAAAGGTTGGAACCTTTATGCGTTTAACTAATGCGTTCATAGTGTGCTTTCAATATTTACTTTGCCACTTTCTTTGTGGCAACTTTCTTAGCTGTACCACGCTTAGCACGTGTAGCTAGTACACCCTTAAAGTCGCTTGTCTTAAAGCCGTACAGCTTGATGTCTGCCTTCATTTTGGCAAGTACGTTTGCTTTTTCTTTCAGCATTACGCTTTCACGTTGTGCTGTCAGTTGTGCGATTTGTTCGTTGATTTTGTCGACTTCATTCATTTGATAGCTCCATAGGTTAGTCATGTTGACAATTAACTCTACCAACGGCATAGTTACATGTCAACAGCTTGTAGAATGACAAGTGTCCATAGTGTAGCCAAAAGCTCACTCTTTATACTAAATTCCATCTAAGAACAAGGCAATTCATGTTTGAGACAACTTTCCGTAACTTGGACGACACACTACGCAAAGACGCAGGCTGTAGTAGTGAGTTGGACTACATTGAACAGACAAGTTGGGTGTTGTTTTTGAAGTACTTAGACGACTTTGAAGCGGATAGAGAAGCGTCAGCACAGCTTAACGGCGAACGCTACAAACGCATTCTTAGCAATGAATACGCATGGACGACTTGGGCTGTACCAAAGACGGCAGACGGCAAGTTGGACTACAACACAGCACTTACAGGTGAAGACTTAAAGGAATTCGTAGACGGTAAGCTTTTCCCATACCTTAAAAGCTTCAAAGTAAGTGCTGAAAACGCTGGCACGCTTGAGTACAAGATTGGTGAGATTTTTCACGAACTTAAGAACAAGCTACAAAGCGGCTACAGCTTGCGTGAAGTTATCAACAAGGTGGACGAACTTCGTTTTCGTAGCAACGAAGAAAAGCACGAAATGTCCAGCTTGTATGAAGACAAGATTAAGAACATGGGTAACGCTGGACGTAATGGCGGTGAATATTACACTCCACGTCCATTGATTAAGACGATTGTTAAGGTTGTTAATCCCAAGCTTGGAAATAAAGTCTATGACGGTGCTGTAGGTAGTGCGGGCTTCTTGTGCGAGGCATATGAATTCATGCGTACAAGTAAACAGCTTACGGCTAAGGAATTTGAACAGCTACAGCGTAAGACTTTTTACGGAAAAGAGAAGAAGTCACTTGCCTACATCATTGGCGTTATGAACATGATATTACACGGGATTGAGGCTCCCAACATCATTCATACCAATACGTTAGGCGAGAACCTTGCTGACATACAGGAAAAAGACAGAGTAGACGTAGTGCTGGCTAATCCACCTTTTGGTGGTAGTGAACGTGTGGAAGTACAAGAGAACTTCCCAATTCGTACAAGTGAAACAGCCTACTTGTTCTTACAACACTTTATTAAGATTTTACGTGTGGGTGGACGTTGTGGCATTGTTATTAAGAACACATTTCTTAGTAATACGGACAATGCCAGCGTGGCACTGAGGAAGCAATTGCTTGAGGAGTGTGACTTACAGGCTGTGCTTGAGTTGCCAGGTGGTGCGTTTACAGGCACAGGTGTTAAGACTGTAGTCTTGTTCTTTGAGAAAGGGCGAGCTACAGAAAAGGTTTGGTATTACTCGCTGAACTTATCACGTAACTTGGGTAAGACTAATAGCCTTAATGAACGTGACTTAGAGGAGTTCGTCACGTTATCAACCACACAAGGCGAGAGTGAGAACTCTTGGTGCTTGAACGTTAAGGACATTGACAAGTCAACTTGGGACTTAACTGCTACCAATCCAAACCGGAAAGACACAACGGACAAGCGTACGCCAGAGGAAATTTTAGCTGAGATTGAAGAGCTGGATTTAGAAGCGGCTTCGGCAATTGCGGCAATCAAGGAGTTGCTGTGAGTTGGAAAAATGTAGCTCTTGGTGATGTTTGTGATATCACTGGTGGTGGCACACCAAGTAAATCCAATCCAAAATATTACGAAGGTGATATCCCTTGGGCTACTGTCCGTGATATGAATTCTGATTATTTGGAGTTGACTGACTTCAAGATTAGTAAAGATGCTGTCAAAGAAAGCTCAACAAACATCATCCCAAAGAATAATGTTGTTATTGCGACGCGGGTGGGATTAGGAAAGGTTTGTATTCTTAAGAAAGATACAGCTATTAACCAAGATTTAAGAGGCATAGTTCCTAAGAACCAAAACGAATTAGATGTTAATTATCTTTTCTATTGGTTTAAGTCTATTGCTAAGGTAATCGTAGATGCTGGACGGGGAGCGACTGTACACGGTGTAACGCTCCCATTCGTTAAGTCACTTCAAATTCCACTCCCCCCACTTGCTACACAGAATAAAATCGTAGCAAAAATTGAAGCAATCTTTGCTGAAATAGACAAGGCTACGGCGGCGGCTGAGGCTAACGCTAAGAACGCTGAAGTTATTTTCTATTCTATTCTTAATAAGTTGTTGGATGAAAATAAAACTGGATGGAGTTCACTGTATCTTAAAGATGCTTGTGAATTTATAAACCGAGGAATATCTCCGTCTTATTTGGAAAATGCCAACAAAGGTATTTTAATACTTAACCAAAAGTGTGTCAGAAATCACAAAATAAGTTTTGAATTAGGTAGGCGGCATGATGTTGTCAAGAAGCAAGTTAAAGAAGAAAGATTGATTCGCTATGGTGATGTTTTGGTTAATTCAACTGGAACTGGAACTCTTGGACGTGTAGCTCAAGTTGTTGATGAGATTTTAGAACCTACTACTGTTGACTCGCACGTAACCATTGTTCGTCCTAATCTAAATAAATTCTCTGCGAAGTTTTTTGGATTTATGATAATTCAAATTGAGGATGATATTAAGAAAGCTGGTGAAGGTAGCGTAGGACAAACTGAACTATCACGAACAACGCTTTCGGAAAAGTTTAAAGTTGTTTTTCCTAATGATAAGAAGTTACAAGATTCACTCTGTTTACAGCTTACAACGGCTAAAGAAAATTCCATTAAGGTAAAAAAATTAATGGAATTAAAGCTAAAAGAACTTGTTTTTCTTAAGCAATCAATCCTCAAGCAAGCCTTTAATGGTGAGTTGATTAAGGAGTAACAATGAACGAAGCTGATACACGAGCTGAGCTAATCGATCCACAGCTTAAGCTTGCTGGATGGGGTGATATAGCTGAATCACGTGTACAGCGTGAGTACAACATAAACGCTGGCGAGATTAGAGCTGGTGGCATCCGTAGTAGCCAAATGAAGGCTGACTATGTACTTGTTTATAAGAACAGAAAGCTTGCTGTCATTGAAGCTAAGAGCAATGAGCTGGGAGTAGGTGAGGGCGTAGCACAGGCAAAGCAATACGCTACTAAACTTGAACTTGACTACACATATGCGGCTAACGGCAAAGAAATCTATGAAATCTGCTTAGCTTCGGGTATAGAAGGGCTTGTTACTGGATTCCCAACGCCTGACGAGCTTTGGAATAAGGTATTTGGAGACAGTAACGAGTGGCAAGCTAAGTTCAATGCTGTGCCATTTGAAGATGTTAACGGCACTAAGCAAGCTCGTTACTATCAAGAAATCGCCGTCAACAGAGTTATGGAAGCTGTTGCTAATAACAAGCAAAGAATCTTGCTAACCTTAGCAACAGGGACAGGTAAGACATTTGTAGCGTTTCAAGTAGCTTGGAAGTTGTTTCAATCACGTTGGAACTTACGCAAGGACGGTATGCGTACTCCACGTATCTTGTTCTTAGCTGATAGAAATATTCTTGCCAATCAAGCTTACTTAGACTTTGGTGCGTTCAAAGAAGACGCACTTGTGCGTATTAATCCAGCACAAATCGCCAAGCGTGGTGAAGTTCCTAAAAACGGTAGTGTGTTCTTTACTATCTTCCAAACGTTTATGAGTGGTGCTGAGGGTAAGCCGTACTTTGGAGACTATGAGCCTGACTTCTTTGACTTTGTAATCATTGATGAGTGTCATAGAGGCGGTGCTAATGACGAAAGTAATTGGCGAGATATTCTCAACTACTTTAGTCCTGCTGTTCATTTAGGACTAACAGCAACGCCAAAGCGTATTGATAACGCAGACACTTACAAGTACTTTGGTGAACCTGTCTACAAGTACAGCTTGAAAGAAGGCATACAAGACGGATTCTTAACGCCGTTCAAAGTTAAGCGTATCCAAACGACGATGGACGAGTACGTTTACACATCTGATGACGAAGTGTTAGAAGGTGAAGTAGAAGAAGGTTACGTCTACACAGAGAAAGACTTTAATAAGAAGATTGTCATACCTGAGCGTGAGCGTAGGCGTGTACAAGAGATGTTAGTCAATATTAACCAACAAGAAAAAACGCTTGTATTCTGTGCTAACCAAGCTCATGCGGCTATGGTTAGAGACATTATCAATCAAGAGGTTAAGGTTAAAAAGACTGACTACTGTGTACGTGTTACAGCCAATGATGGTGCTATTGGTGATACATACTTAAGACAATTTCAAGATAATTTTAAGGACATTCCAACAATCATCACTACCAGTCAAAAGCTTACAACTGGTGTAGACGCACGTAATGTTAGGAACGTTGTTCTCATGCGTCCCGTGAACTCAATGATTGAGTTTAAGCAAATCATTGGACGAGGTACACGTTTATTTGAAGGTAAACATTACTTCACTATTGTTGATTTTGTTAACGCATATCACTTGTTTAGTGACGCTGAGTGGGATGGTGAACCTATTGAGCCTGAACTTAAAGTTCCGAAGAAACCTAAAGAACCAGAAGGTGAAGAAGGTGGAGATAGTGGCGAAGGTGAGGGTGGTGACAACGAGCCAACTGTTAAGAAAATTAAGATTAGGCTGAGTGATGGTAAGGCACGTGAGATACAGAGTATGCGTAGCACTATGTTCTACGTAGACGGAAAACCTATCAGTGCTGAGGAGTTCCTACAGCGTCTTTTCAATACTCTTAAGTTACCTGAGTTCTTTGGCACTGAAGATACATTGCGTAAGTTATGGGCTAATCCAATTACACGTAGCGAGTTGCTTAAGAAGTTAGAACAGCAAGGATGTGGTAAATCTGACTTGCTTAAGCTACAAGAAATGATTGATGCTGATAACTGTGACTTGTTTGATGTGCTTGAGTACATAAGTTACGCACGTAAGCCCATTACTCGTGCTGAACGTGTATCCAACGCACAAAGCAACATCTACACGTTCCTTAATGAGAAACAACGTGACTTCATTAGTTTTATCTTAAGGAACTATGTACAAGACGGTGTTGACGAATTAGACATAGCTAAGCTGAGTTCTACGCTAACTTCTAAGTATGGAAGTGTCTATGAGGGACAAAAAGCGTTGGGTAATGTTGAGGAAATTAAGCGTGTCTTTGTTGATTTTCAACAGCACTTATACAATGAAAAAGTTGCTTAATTAAAGATAAAACCTTCGCTTTCTGTGTAACCAAAATTCGAGAGATAAAATGAATCGTAAACAAAATATTTTGTTGTGTTATTTTACTATTGCTATTACATCATTGGCGATTTTTGGATTTATGAGTGGTGCTTTTGGTAAGCTTAGTGGCATTGTTTTCATAATGATTGTTGTTTCTCTCATTGGAGTAGTAACGCTAATTGTTAGTAGAGACGAAGAGGGAATTGATCTGGAAATATTTAAGAATAAAATTCTTCCTCTTTTACTTATTCCAGCTTATTTTTTTCTTAGTGTCATTATTCTTAAGCCATTATGGAATTTAGTAGCTTTGTCTAGTGAATTTACAGCTATCTCTTTGTTTATCTTTTTTCATTTTTACATACCAATTGGAATGGCAATTGTTTTTTTAACTAGTGCTAAGAATCACTTCAATGACAAAATTGCTGAGCATGTTCCATTCTTAAAGCGTTTCGCATTCTTTGCGATTACCTATACAACCGGCATTGTATTCTTTCCTTTTTTCTTGAATAGTTGGTTTACTAAGGAAAAGAAACGTAGCTTACTGGATGACTTTAATGATGTACTTAACTCAGCTTCTGTTAGCAAATCTAATGCTGACATCAACTTAGCAATTCAGTTGGCTCATACAGAGCTTCTTTGTGAAGTCATTTCTAAGAACGAGATTTCTAAGTTGGCTAATGAAATTAGCATTGAACAGATTGACTTGTCTACTAATGATTTGGCACTTGTTACAGCCATGTTCTTTTTCTCTAAGGCTGAGCTTAAGGAATCATTAAGTGACATTCAGTTTCTAGCTAGATTAAAGTTACAAGAATGGATTCAAGCCAAGAGCGTTAATCTGATTGTTGCTAAGATGTTTGAAGACACGCTGTACAAGAAATTTAAGTAACTCACTAAATTCTTTTGTGTTTATGTTGTTAAAAAAATCAAAGCAAAGAGTAGGGCTTACTACGCACTTTGCTACGCACCACGATAAGTACGTTGATTTACAAGGGAAAAATAAAGATTTTTACTCTTTTAATCCGTTTGTCGTGGGTTCGACCCCCGCTGGTCCCACCAAATATTTCAAATGAAAACAAGGACTTAGAGAAATCTAAGTCCTTTTTTCTTTTTGGCCTGGCATGATTTGCCGCGATTTCTA
>JACCDN010494104.1_pt1 | contig 14029 bp, 16 predicted proteins | sample 7441691 | NCBI WGS metagenome assembly JACCDN01 (sample SAMN15323439, study PRJNA562643) | freshwater metagenome | isolation source: river surface water | place: USA:Blue River Watershed | collected 2017-08-16
CAAAAAGCAATTCAAGGTTCGAGTGATTACGATCATCAATTCCCGCTAGAGATAAAAAGAGGTCTCTCCCCCATTGATGCCTATTGGGAGATGGTGCTTGCCGATATCAATGGCGCGCTCGACATCTTCAGCGATTTATATACACAGTCCCATGGCAACGATGGTTTTGTCAGTGTTGAAGTTGATCCATCTTTGGCTCGTCAAGGTGACGAAACCCTGCGTGCTGCGCGGGCTCTTCATGATCGAATTGCCCGACCCAATGTAATGATAAAGATTCCAGCCACCGAAGAAGGGCTTTCTGCAATTCAGACCATGATCTCTGAAGGTCGAAGCGTGAATGTAACTCTTATATTTAGTCTTCAGCGCTACTCCGATGTCATCGATGCATACATCACAGGTCTTGAAGAGCGGCTCTCTGCAGGGCTCGACATTTCACAAGTGCGAAGTGTCGCCAGTTTTTTCATTAGCCGTGTGGACAATGTCATTGATGCCCAACTTGACGCTCTTGATTCGCCTGACGCCAGCAAGTTAAAAGGGACGGCCGCAATTTCCCAAGCGAAACTCGCATACGCCCTCTTCCAAGAGAAGTTCTCTGGAGACCGTTGGAAAAAATTGGAAGATGCCGGTGCCCATGTTCAGCGTCCCTTGTGGGCGTCAACGTCTACAAAGAATCCGTCCTATCCCGACACTCTGTACGTTGACAGCCTGATAGGGCCGAATACCGTCAACACATTGCCAGATGCAACCTTGAAGGCATTTGCCGACCATGGTGTTATTGCGCGAACAATCGACGCAAATCTTGAACAAGCAAAAATCAATTGGGCTTCACTTCAGTCTCTTGGTATCGACGTCGACGAGATAGCGCGCACATTAGAACAGGAAGGCGTTGCATCTTTCATAAAGAGTTTTGATGAACTTTTAGATGCACTTCGTGCCAAGGCATCTTCATTTTCGTGAACTAGCCTCAGTTCATGGGGCTACAAGAGGAATATGAATCCGCAATAAGGGCCATTGAGAAGTCCAATCAGTCTGCAAACCGAACGCCAGCTGATCGACGATTTTTTCAACGCTTGCTTCGGTCGTCTGCGGCGTTGTTTGAAGGAGACGGATCATCGCTTGATTTGAAGATTGCTAGTACCGCACTCGAAGAAATGTCAAGGGCGTTCGATATGTTTGCGCCGTTCCGCGACATTCGAAAAGTATCTATTTTTGGCTCCGCAAGGACCACGCCTCAAAACCCTATTTATGCACACACGGTAGATGTCGCTAAGTGCCTTGCTGACGCAGGATTCATGGTTGTCACCGGTGCTGGACCAGGAATCATGGAAGCGGGAATGCTCGGTGCTGGACGCGAGAAATCTATTGGGGTGTCCATTCGGCTCCCATTTGAAAGCGGTGCAAATTCAGTTATTGCTGGTGACGAGAAATACGTCAGCATGCGATATTTCTTCACGCGAAAATTGATGTTGGTGAAGGAGTCACATGCCTTCTTGTGTCTTCCCGGTGGCTTCGGAACATTAGATGAAACATTCGAGCTCTTGACTTTGGCACAAACGGCAAAATCGGTGCCAGTTCCCATTGTGTTTTTAGAGATTCCAGGAGATCCATTTTGGACACCTCTCATGAAGACAATGGAACCTCTCTTGTTGGCACACGGATTAATTAGTCCGTCAGACACATCGCTCTACAAAATCACTTCTGATGTGAACGAAGCTGTGCAGGAAGTTGTCGGCTTTTACCGCAATTATCACTCCATCAGGTTTGTGAACGATCGTTTGTACATTCGAGTTGAGCGTGGTCTCCCCGATGCCGACCTATTGGCGCTGTCTAAGCAGTTTGCTCACCTGTCTGCAGACGGAACATTGCTACAAGGCGGCCCCACCGAAGACGAGATAAAAGACAACGACATTCCGGGTCATGTCCGAATTTCCTTAGATTATGTGGCCAAAGGATTTGCCGATTTGCGTCCACTCATCGACGCACTAAATCAGTACTAGTTCTTTCCAAGATGTTGCAGGGCCTTCTCTACGGCACGGCGCGCCTGACTCACCTGTTTTTCTAGCGGCGGTCGAGATGTTTCTCCGGCTTCAATTGCGTCAGACAAAATTCGTATGGAATAGTCATTCAGTTCCTCCGCAATTGTTTCCAATCGAGAGACGATGTCCTCTAACTGATCCATAATGTCTCCCATCCATTCTCTGTTTGAAATGTGTTCAAGACTTTACCTACGGCGACATACCTAGCTAGGCAACGAAATGTCGTAGAGTTGTCGATGTGTTACGAGAAGAGCAGCCACGCGAATGGGTCAGTTTTGAAGACCCAGATGAATTACGTACTTGGATGATTGACGCAACCTTTTTGCGTTCTAACTACAAGTGCATTTATGGCGAGGGCTGCAAGGGCGTGCACGACGATCCAACGCCTGAATTGATGCAAGGTTGCTGTTCTTTTGGTGCGCATTTTCTTGACGAAGACGATTTGAAGTCAGTGAAAAAATACGTCAAGCGTCTGAAGAAAAAGCATTGGAAAAACTTCGATAAGGGTCGTGATGGCAAGTGGGTGGTCGGCAAAGGTGACGACATCAAAACCCGAGTGGTTAATGGTGCATGCATCTTCCACAATCCCCCTGGATTCGAAGGTGGCACAGGTTGTGCCTTCCACATTGCTGCCGTTGAGGCTGGTGAACGTCATATGGATTGGAAACCCGATGTGTGCTGGCAGGTCCCTGTTCGACACGAGGATTACACCGAAGATGGTGGCTATGTCATTTCCACTATTCGTGAATGGAAACGACGCGACTGGGGTGAAGGCGGAGACGACTTCCACTGGTGGTGCACCGAATCAGCCGATGCGTTCGTTGGCAAAGATCCTGCATACGTGTTCTTCAAAGACGAACTCACCGAGATGATGGGAGAAAAGGCTTACGACATCATGGTGGAGCAATTAACTCGACCAACTGCTGTACCACTTCCGCATCCCGCAGTTCGCGGTAAGCAAAAGAAGTAGCGACTACTTTCCTTTTGACTGCCGGCGGCGGTCTTCAAGAGTGAGGAAACGCTTACGAATGCGGATGCTCTTTGGAGTTACTTCGACCAACTCGTCGTCACCGATCCACTCGATGGCGGTCTCCAATGTATGGATAATTGGTGCGGCTAATTTCGGACCGTCGTCGTGGCTATGGGTACGAATGTTGTTCTTCTCTTTTGCGCGCACAACGTTGAGAACCATCTCTTCATTTCGTGCCGCTTGACCAACAACCATTCCCTCATAGACCTCGGTGCCGGGGTCAAGGAAGAATTCGCCGCTCTTTTGCAAGTTGTCCAGCGCATATGACGTTGTGACACCCATGCGGTCGGAAATAAGAGCTCCGTTTGTTCTGTGTGGCAGTTCTCCAGCCCATGGCATCCAGCCAGCATGTGTCTGGTTGAGCAAGGCGGTTCCGCGTGTAGAGGTCATCAACATGGAACGGAACCCAATAAGACCACGTGATGGGGCCTCGAAATGAACAATGGTTCGCCCGGGGTCGCCTGCGCGAAGCTCGGTCACTCGACCCTTACGTGGCGCAAGCGTTTGCGTAATAACGCCAACGAATTCATCGGGAACGTCACATGTGCCAGATTCAAGTGGCTCGTGCTTCTTTCCGTTGATTTCTTTTGTGATGACCTCAGGACGACCAACTTGCAGTTCGAATCCTTCGCGACGCATGTTCTCAATGAGCACTGCCAACTGCAATTCACCACGACCAGCAACACTGGTGACATCTGGAGAATCTGTGTCTGAAATCTTGATGGAGACATTGCCCAAAATTTCTTTAGCCAAACGTTCCTTCAAATGTCGGCTGGTGACGAACTTTCCTTCGCGGCCTGCATACGGAGATGTATTGACACCGAATGCCATTCGAATCACTGGCTCGTCAACTTCAAGTCGCGGCAGTGGTGTAGTGACATCAACTGCTGACACTGTGTCGCCTACTTCAACTTCTGGAATTCCAGCTAACACGAACAAGTCGCCGGCTGAGATTTCATCAACTTCAGTTCGCCCAATGCCATCGAAGACGCTCAATTGAACGATGCGCCGCTTAATTGGTGTGCCGTTTGAATCCTTGCCCCACAACGCAACAGTGTCACCCTTATGCATGACGCCACTATGAACACGACCAATTGCTAAACGACCGAGGTAATCGGAAACGTCCAAGTTGGTGACCAAGGCGGTCATTGGCGCAGTTGCATCGTGCGTTGGAGCAGGAACAGTGTCAAGAATGGTCTCAAGCAAACATGACAGGTCTGCATCTGCAGGTGGCATACCAATTCCACGCATTGCACGACCTTCGCGAGCAACTGCCGAGATAACTGGGAATGTCAACTGATCGTCGTTTGTGGCGAGATCGAGAAACAACTGTTCCACTTCTTCAAGAACTTCTTGCGGACGCGCATCGCCGCGGTCCACTTTGTTGATGACAAGGATGGTGGGAAGTCCAAGTCCGAGAGCTTTTGACAGCACATAGCGTGTCTGTGGCAATGGGCCTTCGGCTGCGTCTACCAACAAGACCACGCCGTCTACAAGAGCAAGAGCGCGTTCTACCTCGCCACCAAAGTCGGCGTGACCAGGCGTATCTACCAGGTTGATGAGTGTGTCTTTGTATGTGATGCGAGCAGCTTTTGCGAGGATAGTGATGCCTCGTTCGCGTTCTTGAGCATCGGAGTCCATCACGCGGTCAACAATTTGTTGGTGCGCAGCAAAGGCTCCGGTTCCGCGAAGAAGCGTGTCTACAAGCGTTGTTTTTCCGTGGTCAACGTGCGCCACCATGGCGACATTGCGTAAAGAGGCAGTCATGAGGGGTTCAATTTCTGTCCGAAAGGACGTAGTTAGTCGGCGTCGTCTTCTGACTCGTCGTCATCGTCGAACGTCACGCCGTAGCGCTCCGCAATAGCGGCGTACTCATCGTCCTCGGCCGAAGACGAACGAGGAGAATCTCCAAAACCTAGATCTGCGGCGGAAGGACCCGCTTGCTTTAATTTGCGGGCTTCTTCGAACCGGCGATGTCGACCCTTTTTCACGGTCGGTCTCCGAACAGTGTGTGGCACAGGTGCCGTATGGACAATCTTCAATACTTTACAGCAAAATGAGACACAATCAGGGGAATTGACTCAAACAGAGTCGATAGACACCAGTTTCAGCCCGATATCGCTGCCATTTTTGCTGAACGTGAGAGCTTTTCGGCCTGAAACAAGGTCTTCAATGTCGTTTCCAACAATCTCGGCTCTCCAGCCATGGCGAAGGCGAGCCTGAGGCATACCAGCCAGCAATTCGTTGATGTCTTTGCGCGTCCCCAATAGCCCAGCGTCTAGTTCGGCGGTTCGGGCCAATTCGGTGACCCAAGCAGACACCAACGTTGCAGCGGGCCTCAATGTCTTGTCCAGGTCATCGGAATCGCTAGACGGGAACAACAGATCGCCCTCGGACGAATCCGCTACACCCTTCTTGATGGAATCTAGAAGTGCTCGTCCGTGCTGTCCATTGGCATGGCGGTTATCAACGCCGCGACATTGCAACAATTCATCAACGGTTCGAGGAGCTCGTTGGGCAATTCCCAGCACCGCAATATCGGACAACACATGTCGCGGTGGAATGTCGAGGTCCATGGCACGTTCTTCACGCCATTGCGACACGCTACGTGCCACCCACCGAGCACGACCTTTCAGAGTTCGTACATCTTTCACACGTAGCCACGCATCTTCTGGAGATTGCGGACCGGTTTTGCGTTGCCGTAATTCTTCGCATGCTTCGTGAGCCCATTCAGTTCTCCCCTTTTCGACCAGACGAGCTGATATTTGGTCGAGCAGTTCTGGAAGATAGGCCACATCTGATGCTGCGTAATTGAGCTGGTCTTTAGTGAGTGGTCGGCGCAACCAGTCGGTGAGCCGATCACCTTTTGGAACAGTGATTTTCAAAAATGATTGAAGTAACGAGGCAAGCGATGGTTGTGTGTATCCAAGAAAACCCGCTAAGAGCTGTGTGTCCAAAATACGCGCTGGGATTGAGCCAACACTTTGCGACAAGACGTCTAAGTCTTGTTGGGCAGCATGCAGCACGCAAATGGAATCTTGCTGAAACAACTCATCAAATAATGTGACGTCGATTCTGGTGGGATCGAATATGTAAATTTGACTACCACTTGCAACTTGTACGAGTGCTAACTGCGGAAAATACGTCTTTTCGCGATGAAACTCAGTGTCTAGAAAGTAATGACTTTCCTTGGAGATCTCTTGAATTGCAGCACGCGTATCCGCTGAATTGTCAATCCATTGGAATTCAATATCAGTTTGGTTCGTTGCCGACGACGACGTCGTGTCCCTCGAGAATCCAGGCACCGGTGCCTCCCATCACATTCACAAATTGAGTGGAAGAAAACTGCTCTTGTTGAGACAGATATTCGCATGCGCGCGCACTGCGGCCTCCGACTTGACACACCACGTGCACTGTTGCAGAAGTTGGGACTTGCGATACCAAATCCATCAACTGGCTGAGTGGGATGTTGATTGCGCCAGGAATGTGCCCGGCAACGTACTCGTCTACTTCGCGGACATCGACCACTACTCGAGCATTAGTGGAGTGCAACGTGGCAATGTCTGTTTCTGTCCAGGTCATTTACTTCACCGTAGTGGAGTCGTCGGGGTCCAAGAGGTCTGATGGAGAGTTGATATTGCGAACCGCTACGGCCGGTACTGGAACTTCTGCGACATCGAGCAGGACAGCAGCACGATGGACTGCACGTTCATTCCGTTTCCAGACCGATTGCAATGTGGTGAGACACTCCTCTTTTGACCATGCTGCACACAGCCAATTCAAACGATCTGTTCGGCCAACAGATGCCTGGGCATCGGAGAGCCCGCGAACCAAACTGGAAATAACAGCATCGGTGATAAACGGCATGTCGCACGACAGCACCACCACCGAATCGTGTGTTGATGCCTTCAATGCGGTGATAACGCCTCCTAGAGGTCCTTCACCAGGGAATCCGTCTTTCTTCCACGTGCCGATGAGTTTCTTTGCTTTGGCCTGAGTTCCACCAATGAGGAGAATCTCGGACGCACCAGCAGATTGGGCGGCCTGGGCCACGCGGACAGCCATTGCGGCACCGTCTACTTCGTAGGTGGCCTTATCTGAGCCCATTCGCGAACTATCGCCCCCGATGAGGATGGCAACGGAGAATTCGGCTCCAGACATAATGACAAGGGTACGAGCGAAAAGGCATCTATGGTTGCTTCATGAGCACGATTTTTGCTGCAACAGATGCCGACACCTTGAAAAACATCGCCCTTGGCTTGTCTGGGGCTTCTCTTCTGGTTGCAATCATCCTGATGAAAGTCATCTCCTCCATTGTGGGAAAGGTCATTTCAGCTGCGGTGTTTGTAGCACTCGCCCTCGCGGGCTATTCACAGAGGGCCGAAATCTCCGACTGTGCGGACAAAGTGAAGAATCAGGCAACCACGTCGGCCTCTATCGACACCACGTGCACCTTTTTTGGTCAAGACGTCACTGTGAAGGTTCCATTGCCAGCCAAGTGAGGCTGAATGAGTAAATCGAAGAAATCTTGCGGGTGAGAAATAGGGGCTCCGTGCCCCGCGCCTTCAATAATCCGTTCTGCGCCGTTGGCAAATAACTGAGCAAGGTGGCCGGAAGCTCGTAGGTGATGTGGGGCGCCTCTGGTGCCACGACCGCACAGCACAGGGCATGAAATGTTGTCTGCATTCCATGGTGTGTGTTGTCGCAGATGCCCCAGTTCGCCAGTAAGGGCTTGGCCTTCGCTCCGCCGTTGCTCTTTCGTGCGATCAGGCAGCTCGCCCCATCGCTTCTCACCAATCATTCGAATCATGAATGTCTCTGCTGCAAGTTCGGGTGAGACCGTTAATGCAGCACCACCAGCTGAATCGCGAGGCCACCATTCCAGCCACGACAGTGGAGTCTCATAGGTAGATACACCGACGACCTGTGTGCCTAGTTGCTCTGCAGCCGAAAGGGCAACATTTCCGCCGTAACTGTGTCCAATGAGGACTGCTCTTCTGGTCCCCACCAATTCCACGACATCATTTGCGTTATCAGCAACCGTGAAAGGGCCGTCGTGTTCTTGATGCCGACCGTAGCCCCGGCGATCAAATCGAATTGTCTGATGCGTTTTTGACGTTAAACGCGATAAGCGAGCCATTCCGGCTGAACGATCTAGCGAACCATGAATTAAGACAACGAGTACTTCGGTTTCTGGACCACTGATATCAACCCATGACTGCGCCCATGCCTCTGGATACGCCGAGAACATGCTCACGGCTTTATCATTTCACACCAGTGGAATTAATACTTGTACGACACGGTCTACCTATCCGACGCGAAGTTACTGACGGGCCAGCAGACCCTGAGTTGTCACGTGAAGGTTTGGCGCAGGCGAAACATCTCGGTGATTACTTAGCCATCGAAAATATCGACGCCATATACACCAGCCCAATGAAGCGCGCCCATCAAACAGCGCTACCTCTGGCTAAGGCAAAAGGACTTACTCCCATCATTGAACCCGACGTTGCTGAATGGGATCAGCATTCAAATGAATACATACCCATTGAAGAACTGAAGGCAGCTAACGACCCGAGATGGAAAGAGCTTGCGAGCGGCGCTTGGACATCGGAGGAAGATCCAGCCATCTTCAGAGAGCGTGTCATGTCAGCTCTCGGTCGCATTATTGATAATCATCGCGGACAGAAAGTAGTGGTCACATGTCATGGTGGAGTTATTAACGAGTTTTTGTCGTCTGTACTCGACATCAATAGGGGCCAATTCTTCTATCCCAACTACACATCTATTCATCGCATCGCCGCATCGTCGCAAGGCCATCGCAGCATCCTTAGCGTGAATGAAACTTCGCATCTCCGTGGCACCGGATTGCCAGTGGGGCTCTTCAATGGCTAGCAACACTGTTACGTCACTTTTTGACTGGTTAGACAACTCCCCTACGCCGTTTCACGTGGTGGACACAGCTCAGCGGCGGCTGTCCGAGCAAGGTTTCGTTCAGCAGACAAGTTTTTCAGTGTCACTCACAACACGTGGTTATTACTGCGTAGATGGTGCAATCATTGCGTGGAGGCTTGGCGATGCTCGTGCGCCCTATCGAATTGTTGGTGCCCATACTGACTCACCCAATTTTCGAATTCAGCCAACTCCGGATATCACAGGTGGTGGCTGGAGCCAACTGGGCGTAGAGATTTATGGCGGCGTTCTCGTTAACTCATGGCTAGACAGAGATCTTGGACTCGCAGGTCGCGTTATAGATGCAGATGGTCAACAGAAACTATTCGCAATTCACGAACCGCTTGCGAGAATTCCACAACTTGCAATACATCTGGATCGTGAAATCAATGAACGCGGATTACAGCTAGATCGTCACCAACACACAGTTCCCGTTTGGGGCGTCAATACTCCAGTGTTCTCTGAGTGGCTCTCCCACGTCAGCGGAATAAGCACCATTGTCGCCTTTGATGCTCACCTGTTCGACGTTCAGAAGGCTTCGGTCTTGGGTGTTGATTCTTCTCTTATCGCTAGTGGTCGCTTAGACAATCAACTGTCATGTTGGGCCGCGGTTACATCTCTGATGGAAACAAATTCATCTCATACGTGCATTGCTATTTTGAACGACCACGAAGAAGTTGGATCCGAAAGCGTGACAGGGGCTGCTGGTCCATTGTTGGAAACTTTCTTGAATGTTCTCTCACACCAGAATGGTCTGACGCCCGGAGAGGTCCACGATGTCATCAAGAGTTCTTGGTGTCTTTCCGCAGATAATGCTCATGCCGTACATCCGAACTACAGAGAACGACATGAATCGAAGCATGCACCACTACCCAATGCTGGAGTGGCATTAAAACTCAATGGAAATCAGCGGTATGCAACGTCGGCGCGCGGGGCTGCTTTTCTTCGCTCAACGGCCGAAAGAAATAACGTTCCACTTCAAACATTTGTATCCAGGAACAACATGCCATGTGGATCAACCATTGGACCAATCACTGCAACCAAGCTAGGAATTGAGGCCATTGACGTAGGGGTTCCGCAGTTATCTATGCATTCTGCACGAGAAATGTGCGGCGCTGAGGATCCTCAGAATCTGCTCAATTTAATGAACGCTTTTTATCGTTCGTAAATATTCGGCGTCCCCGCCAATCTTTGTGCTTCGTCAAATAGACGTTGAAGGTCGTTTGACAAGGTGTCGGTGAGTTCCTTCACTGCGCTACGAGGCACTCTTCCAGATTCATCTCGTGGTGCATAAATGGGTTCTCCAACAACCAGCACACACTTGCGTGGGTAAATCATCTTTCCCCCCTTGGGCATCACGCCTTCGGAACCGCCGATTCCCACGGGAATGATAGGGACACCGGCCTTTACGGCGACATAGGCCGCACCGTCAAACAAAGGATGGACGACGGGACCTGACTGTCTAGTTCCCTCTGGGAACAACACCAGTGGCTCGCCAGATTCAAGAACCGAGATGCAACGTTTTAGAGCTTCTCTGTCTGCCGTACCACGTGTCACTGGGAATGCCCCTAACGCAGAAATAATCCAACCAATGGGTGCAATCTTCCAAATGGAGTCTTTCCCCATAAAACGCAAGCGCCGACTAGTTACTGCCGCAGCCAACGGAGTGTCCACATTTGAACGATGGATGGGCGCCAAGAGAAATGCCCCTGTCTTGGGGATGTTGTGTTTGCCAACAATCTTTGTGCGCGTGTACGCCACAGCAACGCCAACCACGATGGCGCGAACAATCTTGTAGAAGATCTTGCTTCCAATTGATTGACCAACAAGTTTGGTGTCTACGTCAGCCATCTTGTTTCTCTCCCATTTTCAATTGGTATGCCAGCACAATCTCGTTAACAACTTCGTCGACACTCTTGCCCGTTGAATCGACCAAAATAGAATCAGTGGCTGGAATTAAAGGTGAATCTTCTCGAGTCGAATCGATACGGTCTCTCTCTGCAATTCCCGCCGCAACAGCATCTAAGTTGCCACCGTTTTGTTCAACGCGCCTCTTGGCACGTTCATGTGGGGATGCTGTCAAAAAGATTTTGATTTCTGCGTCAGGGAACACCACGGTGCCAATATCGCGGCCTTCAACAACTCCCCCACCCATCTGCTGAATCCATTGACGTTGTTGGGTCCTCATGGCATCGCGTACAGGTGAATGAACGGCGATCAGGCTGACAATAGATGCGACCTCGCTAGAGCGAATTGCATCTGAGACGTCTTCGCCATTCAGTCCTACTGTTGCGCCATGCAAAGAGATATGAATTTCGTTCGCAATCTTTGCAACATTGTCAACATCATTTGCGTTAATGCCGTCTCGTAGACACTGAAGTGCAACGCATCTGTACATTGCGCCAGTGTCAAGATAAGGAATTGCTATCTGTTCAGCGACTCGCCGTGCAACAGTGGATTTACCCGCGCCGGCTGGTCCGTCGATAGCAATGACGGACACGATTACCAACTAGTGCCGAGTGGACGACCTTCGTCGTATCCCGCAGAACTCTGAACTCCGACGACTGCGCGATCATGGAAGTCTTCCAAATTGGAGGCACCCGCATACGTGCAAGAGGAGCGAAGACCAGCCACGATTTGGTCAATGATGTCTTCAACACCTGGGCGTTGTGTATCGAGATACATACGAGAAGTGCTGATGCCCTCTTCAAAGAGTTCCTTCTTGGCTCGTTCGAACGCGCTCTCTGTGCGAGTGCGGTTCTTCACGGCTCGGTTAGATGCCATTCCGAAACTCTCTTTGTACAAACGACCTTCTGTATCACGAAGAGTGTCAGCGGCGGATTCGTATGTGCCTGCAAGCCACGAACCAAACATGACGCTGGCAGCACCTGCGGCAATTGCAAGTGCTACGTCGCGTGGATAGCGAACACCGCCATCTGCCCATACATGCTTGCCCATTGACCGAGCAACTTCAGCAGACTCCAAGACAGCCGAAAATTGGGGTCGACCAACACCGGTCATCATTCGCGTTGTACACATTGCTCCGGGACCTACACCAACTTTGATGATGTCTGCGCCTGCATTAATGAGGTCTCGAGTTCCTTCTCGTGTGACCACATTTCCTGCAACCAATGTTGTGTGAGGGGTTGCTTTACGTACCGCTTCAATTGCTCGAATCATTGATGCTTGATGACCATGAGCTGTATCAATGACCAAGACGTCTACGCCCAAAGCAACAAGTTCTTTTGCGCGCGCCGCAGGGTCGCCGTTTATTCCCACAGCAACAGATGTAAGGAATTGCCCTGATCCGTTCAGTGCTGGTTGATAGATAGTTGAACGTAACGAACCGCGACGGGTCACTGCACCAACTAATTGGCCAGCAGAGTCAATCACCGGTGCAAAGTTCAACCGCTGTTCAACAAGTGCGTCATGGATGTCGACGACCGACTGATTATCTGTGAAACACACCATGTCCAGATTCATGACATTCTTCAACTGCGTAAATCGGTCGTAACCAGCAGCATCGTGTTCCGTAAAAATTCCAAGAGGTTTGTTGTGTGCATCTACAACCACAACAGCCCCATGTGCGCGCTTATGGATGAGGCTCATGGCCTCGCCCAAGGTGTCTTCCGGAGACAACGTAATTGGTGTCTCAAAGATTGGATGCCGTGATTTCACATAATCAACAACCGTCTTGATGATGTCGAGCGGAATGTCTTGTGGCAGAACCACCAAACCACCACGTCTCGCGACCGTCTCTGCCATGCGGCGTCCCGCTACGGCAGTCATGTTTGACACGACAATGGGAATATTTGTGCCGATGTTGTCGGCCGTGCGAAGGTCGACGTCGAGACGTGATCGAACATTCGACATGGACGGGACCATGAACACATCGTTATAGGTGAGGTCATGGGATGGAAGCTGCTGTAGGAAGCGCATAGGGCGTTACGAGACTACCGTGTTGGCATGGCTCCATCTGAGAACGTTCCCGTCCTACTGCTCCATGGCTGGGCTGGCAGCTTTCGAGACACTTGGCAGAAGCCCGGCATAGACGCCTTATTGGAAGACATTGGACGATCCGTCATTGGGTTGGACCTTTTGGGACACGGCTCCCAAGAGAAGCCACACGACCCAGAGGCATATTCGCGCCTACCAGAATGGCTACTTGACAACGTTGAGTCAGGGCAGCCTGTCGTTGACGCAGTTGGATTTTCGCTTGGTGCACTAACTCTGTTGCGTGCCCTCATCTTGCAGCCCCACCGGTTTCGACGCGTCGTCCTTGCTGGAATCGGAGACGGAGTTTTCGAAAAAGCACTACCAAATGCGAATCAACGAATTGTCGATGCGCTTGAAGGACGAGCGCCAGAAGACGACACTTTCGCTCGCATGTTTTCTCAGTACGGACACCAGCCTGGGAACGACCTGCAAGCACTCACTGCAATTATGAAGCGCCCACCCTCTGAACCTGTACTTGAGGCAGACCTTCAATCTTTGAGTCATGAAGTTCTTGTGGTGATTGGAGACAAAGATTTCACGTTTCCAGCGGAACGACTTGCTTCGGCGTTTCCGAATGGGAAGCTTTCTGTTCTGAAAAATACTGACCACTTTGCAACGACCGAATCGTTTTTGTTTATCGATGAACTTCTCGATTTTCTTGCATGACATTTGCTTCACGTATCACCACTGATGTCTCACAGGCAGCACGCGTCCTCCTTGACGGAGGAATTATTGGGCTGCCCACGGAAACTGTTTATGGATTAGCAGCGCTGGCAAACAATGAAATTGCGGTTCGTCGTGTCTTTTCCACGAAAGGCCGTCCTACGACACATCCACTTATTGTTCATCTGGGGACAAACGTTGATCCTGAGGAGTGGGGCGAATTCGACGAGAATGCAAAGAAACTTGCTCAGGCATTTTGGCCTGGTCCGCTAACACTTCTTGTTCCACGTACGCCATTAGTTGCAGATTGGGTCACTGGCGGTCGAGATACTGTGGCTATTCGAGTCCCATCGCA
>JACCDN010103166.1_pt1 | contig 14019 bp, 19 predicted proteins | sample 7441691 | NCBI WGS metagenome assembly JACCDN01 (sample SAMN15323439, study PRJNA562643) | freshwater metagenome | isolation source: river surface water | place: USA:Blue River Watershed | collected 2017-08-16
AAGTTAAAGGAATTTACGTTTCACAAAAATGGTTTCATAATGATGCGGATAGTCGCACTCAATGGCTAGGATTGAAGGATAAAGCTAGAGATGTTATAAATAATGGTGGAACTGTTAATACAGTTCTAACCATCAACCATCCAACATATGGGGTGGTTCCTATACAATGGAACACAATGGATGGCAGTCTAATATCAGTAACTGTTCAATTAGCATTTGATGTTGTGGAAAATACGGGAGATTTGGACGGTGTGTTTTATGGTGTTGCGTTATATCATAAAGCACAACTATATTCATCCAATGATCCAGCAAATTATAACTATAAAATAGGGTGGCCCACTATTTTCGGAGAGTAAAAATGAGTTTAAGAATGATTTTCACGAACAGCAAGAAACCAGCTGCTCCTCTTATCAGGTTTGTTACTTGGTCAGATTTTTCACACGTAGCGATTTTGATGAATGATGAGGAAATCATTCACTCTGATTTTCACGGGGTTCGCATAGAACCCCTTAAAGATTTACAAGAACGATCAAAAAATTGGATGATTGTTGAATATGATTGTGATTGTCCTGATGAAGTGATAGAGGCTTGCAAGACACAACTAGGTAAACCGTATGACTTTTCAGGTCTTGTGGGAATTTTATTTAGAGATATTGATCTCCAAGATGACTCTAAGTGGTGGTGTTCTGAATTTCCCATGTATGGTAGCATGGTTGCTGGGTGGCCCACGTTTAACGTTGAATATATTCACCGATTAACTCCACAGCATTGGCTTATGCTTCCACATACAAAGATTGCATTTGGATAAATAACAAAAACAGCATAGTTGATTTATGATATTTAATGCAACATACTATCAAGTGTTTCCTGGTAAACACTCGGTCTTTTTATTGGTTGATTATGAACTATCATATGAGGTTCTTGCCGGAACAACAAGATGGGACGAATTCGTGTTACCTGAATTAAAAAATTATGGCCATGATTATTTGTTAAAGATTCAAAACATGTTGATTAGAACAGAATCAACAAATTTCAATATAAAGGTTGTAGATGATCCTGTTGACTTCAACACCAATCAGTTTCTTTTATATGTTGATAAAGTAAATCTAATGTATAGTGAAACGGATTTGGATATTTTTCTTCATATGTTTGTTCCTGGCCAACCTAAATTGATAATGAAAATAGAAAACAACTCTCCTACAGATATCACAACAATCAACGCCAGAGTAGTATATGAAATGTTTTTAAAACAATCACCGCACGGATTCTCAGTTGTTTAAATAAATAGTTGCATGAAAATAGAGTATTAAAAATGTCATTTAAATTATTATCCGATCTTAATAAGTATGGAAACGTGGCGAATGAATACGTGAACAGAAAGGAACCAAGATCTACTTCGTTTGATTTGGATACCATGGTACCTAAAATTCTTATTGAATCTGTTGCCAATAAAGTCCTCAAGTTGTGTGATACTGGAATTTGCCCAAAAAATGAGCTAAAAATGAAAGAGGTGTCGTTGATGGTATTCAATAAAACCCACAAGGCTCGCAACATGACGGTTGGTAAGAAAAAGAAAGTTGCTGATTTGGTCATAAAAAGTATTTTCGAAAATAGTGAAGATGCTTGTGGTTTATCATTACAAGATTTGACTGTTGAGCAAAAAGAACAAATAAAAGATTACGCTGCACACTTAGTTGCCGAGCGTGGAGTTGATGGATGGGAAGCTTTGGGATTAGCATTGGAAGATGTAGCTTCGATTGATCAATGTGAACCACAGCAAGTGTTTTCGCAAGATGACGCGCTTCATGTTGAAATGATGGCCAAACAAATACCAATAATGCAGTTGATTAACCACATTAATTTATAGTAAAATAAACTCCGACAACAATCGGAGTTTATTTATGTCTAAAAAACATGAAAATATTGTAGAAGTGTTTTGCTCCCTTAAATTAGAAGGAATTCACAGTTGGCCCAATTGTGATATACCCGAAGTTCAATATCTTTCTCATCCTCACAGACATATGTTTGGAATAAAAGCATTTAAGACTGTTAAACATGATGATCGAGATGTTGAGTTTATTTGGCTCAAGCACCAAATTAGAAATTTTCTACAAAACACGTTTTTTAAAGAAGAATTTAATTGTCTATATTTTGGATCAATGTCTTGTGAAATGATTGGATCCCTATTGTTAAAGGAATTTAAATTGGTTCGTGTTGAGGTCAATGAGGACAATGAGTGTGGTAGCATTGTGTATAGTTACGAGGATTAACCATAATGAAAACGATTCCATCAAAACGAGAACCGAAATTTGGCATCATTGCTCCCACTGCATATTTAAATTATGCCGACAACTCCCCCTTTCATTTGGTTCTTGCTCATTTGGTCGATACCGATGAAGTGTATGCTGATTATTATTTGAAAAAATCAAAGGCAGGCGATTTTATAATTTTAGATAATTCAGCGTTTGAATTGCCTGAGCCGTATAAGCCTGAAAAGTTAATTGATTTGGGACGACGTGTTAATGCTGATGTGATCGTGTTGCCTGATTATCCTTTCAGTCCTGGTCAGCGAACTATAGATGCAGCTAAAAAATTTGCTCCACAATTTAAAGATGAAGGATTTAAAACATTCTTTGCTCCTCAATCAAAAACGGGGGATTATAATGATTGGTTCGACACCTATTGTTGGGGTTCTGAAAGTGACCTGATTGACTGCATTGGAATGTCTATTTTAGGAATACCAAATGCCATTCCTCATATAGCAAAACCTTTTGCAAGAGTGGTGATGGCACAGAAATTAATTGACGCAGGAGCTTATAATTTTGAGAAATATACTCACTATTTGGGATTAAATTCTGGCCCCAATTTAGAAATACCCTCTTTGATTAACATGAATGTAATGAATTCGTGTGATAGTTCAAATCCTGTTTGGATGGGAATTTTAGGACATAGATATTCATATAACACAGATAGTTTTCTGCAAGTGGCAAAAGTATCCAAGCACGTGGATTTCGGCTACCCGTTAACAAAAGATCAAACCACTCTCAACAATATTGAGATCAATGTAGATATGACAATAAAACTATTTAACAATTAACGCACTTAAAAGAGAATAAAAAATGGTAATAAATCCAAAAATAGCGATACAACAACAATGGATAACCTTTCCGGACAACGTTTCAGAAGAATTTATAAACAAGTGTGTACAACCCAATGGCATCGACTTCACTTTGGATGCTCTTTATATGGTTGATTCGTTTTCTTCAGCATATATTTCTGAAACCGTTCGTGAGTTTAAAAAAACCACTCCTATCTTTGTCACTTTGATGAGCGATGGCCAAGAGGTGTATATTCTCAATCAAAGCGTATGTTATGATTTTATGTCTAACGTAAAAGTTAATATTCCAACAGGAGTGATGGCTAAGTTAGAGGTGAGATCAACTTTGAACAGAGTAGGGGTTGGATTGACCTCAGGAATATACGATACTGGATTTAATGGAAATATAGCTGGACATTTGCGGCCTTTTGCTGGTCAAGTAGCAATCCAATCAGGATCTAGAATCGGACAAATAGTATTTTACTCTGCGATTGAATCATCTAACTATGATGGCATTTACAATAATAGAGATGATTATTGGTTAAACACCATCGGCCTTAAAGTAGAAAATAAAAATGAAGACAGCAATTAAAAAACGATTGGTTTTTTATTGGTTTTTATTAACAGAATGGATAAAGAGAATAAGAAGTCTCAATCAACTCGGACCGAACGAAGATACGGTCCGTTTGCATCATCAAATTCTTGACAGAGATGTAATCATGGCAAAGAAATCACAATTCATAAAAAAAGATCAACAAGCAAAAGAAGCCCCAATTGCAACAGATACTATTGTGGTTGATGATAAACAGGTCGATGATGCTCGGTCAAATGAAATATTAAGTAATTTCAACAGCATAAAACATAACATCCACCCAGTCTTTTCTGAGAGCTATCTAGTACAAAATTTAGAATTGATGCACGAATTATTAGACCAGAAATTGAGATGTTTGTCAACGTTTGTGAGTTTCTTGGTAGCACCTAATGTTAAGATCCACTTAAAAACGAGCACAGTTGTATATAACGGAATATTTACATCACAATCACGTGAAGAATTGATTTCGAGTTTGTTCACCGCATTATATGAAGAGCTATATATTAAGGCTGAACAAGTGAACAAAATTCCAAAAGAGTTTGCAAATGCAACTCCAGCATTGGTAATTAAGCCATATTCGGACGTTTTGGAATCTGTGATCTTAAATAAAATAACAGACGTTTGGTATTATTACGACGACGTTGGTGTAATTAATTTGGTACATAAGTTAAATCAAAACATAACAGTGTATTGTTCTGAGCCCATCACTGTATTGTATTCAGGATTATTATATTCATTCATTCACGAAATATATAACCCAATAGCTCCTAGAATAGTGTATGGGAGTTATTTTGAAATAATACCAAACAACAAGCTATGGAAAATTTATAAAAATGAGCCAAATTAAATATATATTGGGCATGGATTGTGAAACATCCGGAATGACCTTTTCCTCACAAGTAGAAGCAACTTCTCCCGATCCCAGTGCAGATCCATCAAAAAACGGGTATTACCAATCCGTGTCGTGGGGACTGTTAGTATGCGATTTAACCACACTGCAAATAGTGGATAAATTATATGTGGAAATAAAATGGGATGGAGAGGCACTTTGGAGCAAGAAAGCAGAACAGGTGCACGGATTAACAAAAGAATATCTGGAGGTTCACGGTAAAACAGATGAAGATGCAGCGTGTGATATATACGACTTCATCATTAAATGGTGGCCTGACCCCAAAAAGCCAATATCAACAATGGGACACAACATTGCTTCATTTGATCATTGGTTTTTTAGACGTTTACTGTCAAAGTTTAATTTGATGCCTACCCTTGGAAATAGAGTAATAGATACCAATACAATCGGCATTGTTTGTTATAACGCGTACACTTCTGATGAATTGTATAAATTGGTTGGAATTAAAAGAGCAAAACACAATGCGCTTGAAGACATCAAAGCATCTTGGAAAGTAATAAAAACCACAAGATCTATTTTTGAAAGTTATTTAACAGACGACGATACTAAAGAGGAATAATAGCATGTACGGTCCAGCCCAGTTTATTAATTGTAAGCCCAATATGACAGATATAATAACAGATGTTATATTATTGGGAAAACATATCAAATCCACCAACATAAAGTATGATTTGATTATTGGATTATCACGAGGTGGATTAATTCCAGCTGTGATGTTGAGTCATTACTTGGGAGTGCCCCTATTGCCGATTTCATATTCGGCTAGTGATGGTGCTGGTGACGATAAACAACAGACAAACATTGAGATTTTGCCTTCATTTGATGAAGGAACACAAATGTTAATTGTTGATGATATTTGTGACACAGGTAATACCTTGAAGCGGTTACATCAGTGTTATAAAAAACAAAAATGTGTCGTACACACTGCTGCATTGTATTATAAAGATCGATACGAAAACGTCAATCCGAAGAGTCCCAAGCATGGGTTTATTCCAACTTATTTTGTAAATAGAATGTCAATGCATCAGCAAGACTGGTTAGTGTTTCCTTGGGAAGATTTAAATACAACTGCGCACGGCATGTTGTTAAAACAAACATTTTCTTTGGAACAAGATACGAGTCTAGATGTTATACAGGCTGTTTCTCCAGTAGTGTTAAAAGAACAGCGAATTTCCCAACAAAAACAAGCACAACCAGTCCCAGAATTACGAATTTTAGATATATGAATATTCGAGACATAAAACGTCGTTCCGTTTTATTTATTTTATCATTTATGCGTGGCTGTTTTATTCTTTACTGTAAGTGGTTTAAACGCCCAACAGTAAAGAATATAGTTACCAATCAAGTAGAAGAACCAACGAAAATAGTGTATTATAACAATATAATGAGTTTAAATCAAAAAATTTCCAAGCAGAAACGATTAATAATCGATTTACAGGAACGAAAGGACTTCTTGGAACGAACCTTAATGAGGTTAAAAACCACAGTACTACAATCAGAAGAGCGAGATGAAATGATAAAACTGTGGGAATCTGATTTAACTGAAGTTGATCAGCACATATCAACTCAACAAGAAGTTCTTCAAGCTGTGGTTTTAGAATACACCCAGGTTAAAACAAATGGCATTAACACGCAGTGAATCACGATATTATACAGGAATTGGATCACGCCAAACCCCAGAAGTTTGGCGTGATGTTTTTGCGACCATAGGCACATTCTTACATCGAGACTATGGATTGATATTGCGTTCCGGTGGAGCTGATGGAGCGGACACTTTTTTTGAAAAATCAAAAGGTCCAAAGCATATATATTTGCCATCGTATTATTTTAATGCGAGATGTGCGGACAACCAAACATATTTTGTTCCCAGTGATGCCATTACAAATCGCAATGAGCCAATAATTAAACAATGCTGTGCTCATTGGGATAATATAAAACGACCCAAGGTTCGTAATTTGTTGTTAAGAAACATGTGTCAAATTTTAGGACATGATCCAATAAAATTAGAGTTGAGTAGTTTTGTGTTGTGTTGGACTCCGAATGGAGATCATGTCGGTGGAACTAGATATGCAATATCATGTGCAGAATTATACAACATTCCTGTTTTTAACTTCGGCCATTATACAACCACAAATTATGAGAATGATTTTTTTGATTTTATTGATGAGATAATAACATGAATTTCAGATTTCATCCACACCAATTCACCGTTATAGATGAAGTCGGTGGGATAGTAAAGAAACAAAACTTGGAGCCGGTTTTTACAATTCCGCCCAACATTAAAGTGCAACGCTTTATTGAAAAGAGAGATGGAGCTTACGTGTTTGAATACATCAAAGGCACCACATTGGATATGTATTATCGTACAAACGTTCCGTCCATTATACTTAGTTTGTTGTTTGATTTGATGCAAAAAACCTTTGTGTTTCATGATAATCAATGGTTTTCGTGGTTAGATGATTATAATCAAAGTAATTTCATTTTGTCAGAATCAGGAGAATTGGTGGTTATCGATTGGATAGAAGCACAATGGTATAAAGTTACACCGAAGTGGTGCATCAATCAAATGAAGAAATTTTGTGGTGTTAATCAATCATACCATTCTAATCTTTTTGACCGCTTTTTGATTGAACAACAATTGTGTTTTTTTATAGAGGACAATTTCAAAGATTTGTTGCCGTATTTTGATGATAGCACCGAACCATATGAGTTTCTTATTCCTATGAGATCATCTTGGTTATGTGCTGATTTGTCATCGTTTAGACATCCAGCATTTATTGAGTGTCAACAATATCGAATTCTCAATAATTTAGAAAACGACACAACAATAGCACTTGGACCGTTTGATACTGTTGAAATCCAAGATCAGTTGTGGTATAATTTTATTCGTCAGCACATAATCCAAGAGGAAACAAGATGACTACTTCTATGTTTGGTGGTACAGTTAAAGATGATGGTTCGTTGGCCCTGATTGTAGTGGCTGATAGCGAGTGGAAACATTCTTGTTTTGAAGTATCGGATATTATTTTTTCTGATAATCCGTCATATGAGGAAGATGGAAAAATGTTTTCTGATCTGAATTGCAACATTCATAATGTGGAGTTGCGCAAAGATGGAGTAGTATTTGAAGATCCCACGGATGACCAAATGATTGAGTTTAAAGGTTGGTTGAGAATTCATTTAGGTAAGTTTATGGAAGATGCGTTGATTCATTCTATGGAACTTGAAGAATCTGATAAATATGAGGAAGATGATTGTCCCCTAAATGAATAAAGTAGTATCTTTACGAGAGTATGTTGATCTTGCAAAAGCAGATCAACTATTATTTGAGCAAGCTCTAAATGAAGGGGTTGGAGATATAATTCTTCAATCCCTTCGCCGCACTAAGCAATATTTTCAAAATATTTTATCTGGTATTAAAGCTCATAAAGAATTAGCATCAATGGATGGACAAAAAAGTCCACTCAACAATGGCATTTCAGCGGCATATAAAGAACTTTTCGACGGAATGCAATCTCAATACGGACAATTACCTGACGCTATTAAAAAAGCAGTAGATAAGGCAATTGTGAAATTGGGGATTCCTGGTTTCAATTCCTCTGGAGTATCGTTGCGTAGAGATTATTATACGTTATATACGAGATTGTGTTTATTGAGACCTCTTTTTAATATAAATTTTAAAAACATGGCCGAAAATATGATGATGGTCGTTGCGGATAGGTTTTTGGAGGTTGTGATAGATGTATGCACACAAATGTCTGGGGTAAAGACGGCAACAGATATAGCCACAATGGCAGTTGTTGTGATAAAATCAACGGAAAATGTTGCCAAGCATTGGTCACAATTGTTGAACCAAAACACATAATGCACTTCGATCGTTCATAAATATTACCAATAAAGTTGGCAATAATAATGTTTCATTCACAATTGATCGGTGGGTTGTCTGTTGGTTTTAAACCAGTATCAGGATCGCCTTATACAGTAACAATTCACGATGTGGGAAAAACCCTAAGAGCCACCGCAAACACCATATTCAATGTTGGTCAGCTTGGTGCCACAGATGGAAGTGTAATTTCCTTTGAAAACCCCACATCGTATGTTATTACCGTTCAAGGAATTGATGGAGTAACCATTCAAAACGAACCTGTTCCTGTTCTTGCAAACAGCACGGTATCAATTGTTAAAATTTCGAACACCGCATGGAGATTGCATTCAAGTGGGTCTGGATCTGGAGGAGGATCTGGAGGGGCTGTTCGTCAATGGGATCTCACTCCCACAACAGTACCAGCACAAGCAACAGTTATGCCCATTCCGGCTCCCTACCTCAACATCATATACAACCCTGCTGGGGTGGTTGGCACACAGTATAATGCTGAGTGGGTAGCAATTCCTGTTGGGTATTCGCTAGAAATGAGTGTAGTAACACTGGCAATTGCTCCGTTTACAGGAGACTCAGCTTTTTGGTGGAAGCCTATGGTAGGAGGAGTAGCAAACGCGTTGCAAATAATGGATTCAAGTTTAAATGCCACTTTTGCCATGTTTGTGCATCCGACCTTGGGTTTGCATGCACAAACATTTGGTTATAATGATTTCATTGACTCGGCGTTTGTTGAAGGGGATGTGGTTTTGGTACAAATATCAAATGCAGGACAAATTAGTATAAAAACTGCTAATTTACCTACCACGACGATTGTTGATACTATAACAATTGCTGCAGGTGATAGCATAGTAGCTCTTGGTAGCATGCATCCAACAAACGCACCAACTATTACTGGTCAGTTGGCAGGAAGTGATTTGGGTAGTGGGATTGTGCCTGATGTTGGATATGTTGCAATTACTACCCAAGCTCCAGCTGGATTGCCGGCTCAATCTGCCAACGGCGATATACTACAAATAACGGTTCCTGGCACATATAACGGAGTTCCTTTTGCTGTAAATGAAGGAGCTATGGTAATGGATGCTGATAATGGATTAGTTGCTCCAATGGTATACGAATCGGTTATTCAGCCTGTGTCTTATGAATTGTTGACAATTGGGGTGGGTCCTCTAGAAGAATACAAGAGCTTAAAAACTCTACATACAGAATTAATTAATAAAGGTATCTTTGCTAAGTTTTTATACATTGTATATAAAGATACCACCATTGAAGATTCTTTGGATTTGTCTTTCCCAACATGTCAGGGTGTAATCATTTTAACTGATACTGGTTTGAATAACGTTGTAACTAATAATAACTGCTACCTCTCCGCTCAAGGAACCAACACACATGGAATATTTTTTGAAGGAGAGTGGCACTTGGGAACATTTATTGCGCGCAACTTGAGGCTTGGGGGCAAAATATATGCTAGCACTTCCATGGATATTATTAATTTAGAGTGTATTTCTAGTACTGCTGAATTGCATTTAAATTCCGGGTCATATCAAAATGGAATACAAATTACCAATTTCCATTCATTTACCCCTATTATTCAATCAACCCCCACAAGGTGTAAATTTTTCTGCAATAATGGTACGGAATACGGTAACATAGTATTAAGAGGAACAACGGAAGCATATACACTAGAGACTAATGGTTGCACTGTGGTTTTAAAGGGAGGAAACCATAAATTTGGATTAACGTACAAACACATTAATGATACCTTTGTTAATCCACACCAAGTAGTATTAGTAACGGAAATGGCAACATGCTTTGCATCGATCGCCGTACCAAATCCCAACGCTTGGGCAGATATTCCTAGGGGCATCGAGTTGGTGAGCGGACTTGTCACTGCTCCTTCTATTACTGGAAGCGTTACCACCGCATACAGTCAAACCCCAGGTACAATTACGTCAAATGGAATAATATTTGGATAAACCGATCACCAAAAGTTGTTTTATTTTTAAAAAAGATCGATAATAGAACATATCGATCTTTTTGTTTTTGAGGTATATCATCATGGGTGGGAATGCTATCACCAATGCTAAACGCATTATGAAATCAGAATACGAAGAGTTATGTTCTTTCTTTTCCGAACAACTAACACGTAATAATATCAAATTTCATATAATTCAAGCTTATGAGATGAAAGATTCGTTTGGAGATATGGATATTCTTGTTGAAAAAAATCAAATCTTTAATCTACAGCAGGTCATCATCTCTCTTTTCGATTTCAAGGAAGTAATTAAAAATGGCGATGTGATTAGTTGTAATTTTAATGATTTTCAAATTGATTTCATTTTTGAATCAAAAGAAGATTTTGATTTCTGTAAGGGATATTTTTCCTTCAATGATTTAGGTAATCTGATAGGTCGCATAGCCCATTCGCTGGGATTCAAATTTGGCCATAACGGCGTTTGGTATTGTCTGCGAGATGGTACCCACCTATTTGGAGAAATTTGTTTAACTAAGGATTTTAAAACCGCTTTGGAATTTTTTGGGTTTTCGTATGAACGATATCTGCAGGGGTTTACAAATTTGACAGATATTTTTGAATATGTGGTTAATTCTCCATATTTCAATCGTGATCTTTATCCATTGGAACACCGTAACCACTATGCTCGCATGCGTGACAGAAAGCGAAAGACTTATAACGAGTTTTTAAAGTATTGTGATGCTTTGCCTTGGGATATTGACTATATACGATACGGAAAAGAAATATATCTTCAAAGAGCAATGTCTGTTTTCCCAGACTTTAAAGAGAGATATGCTGTGTTGCAAAATGTATACATAGAAATACAGCTTGCTAAAACAAAATTTAATGGGGAGCTCGTTAGAGAATGGACAGGATTAAAGGGAAAAGATCTAGGAAAGTTTATATCATACATGAAGAAGGATTTTGAGGAACTTTCTAATCAATGGTGTTGGACAGATTGGGTGTTACGCAATGATCTCGATGATATTAGATGCCGTACTTTGATGTTGTTTAATTTTGCTGAATGGAGAAATCATGATTAGTGACTTTAATAATATTACCAAAGAAGGATATATCATCGTTCAACGAAATCCTACTTTCGTTGTTGATCTTAATTATGAGTCTGCCACGAAAAATTGGTTGTTGAAGGAAATTAACAACCAATTTTTACCTATTCGACGATTAGAGTCGTGGGAAATCATGCAAGCGGAAGATCAACGAGATTACGGCATCATTCTCAAAGCTGACTTGTCTAAATATTCCTAATATAAATACCAACATGCACCAATATTGCAATTGGTTGGTGACACTATGATGTACCTCAAGAAGAGGTACATCAGTATATATTCAATCCAAGACATAGTTGTTTGGTAAAATTACATTGCATACAATTCTGCAACAGAAAAATTCTTTTGATCTTTGTGTTGCAGAATTCCTGGGTCTTTTCCCATACTAACGAGTGCCGCTACCGCTTCCTCTCTTGTTAAATTACGAACATCAACATAATTCCAACATCTGCCGGGACGAAGCAGTGCCGAATCAATTTCCGTCATTTTTGTCACGTTTGTACTAATGATGATTTTTTTATGAACGTTTCGAACAAACCCATCGCTAGCTCCAAGCAGCTTATACATAAAGGTATTGCCGTCCGTTCGACTCGTTAAGTGAAGATCGATATCTTCCAGTACTAAGACTTTAGCATATTCATCTGTTATGAATTCAAGAAACATTTCATCTGATTCTAGCATTGCTCCATCAGATGTATAGCAAACGTAATCATATTTTTGTTTTAAAATTTTGTTACAGATATACCGACAGAGAGAGGTCTTGCCTGTTCCAGGAGGACCTTTTAGGATAAGCACACTTTCTTTGGCATTAATATAATCATCAGCGAATTTTTGCACTGATGATGGAAGTTGTGGATAGCACTCATTCAACACTGGTTGCCCGAAATCATCCATTATTACATAGCTTCCCTTTTTAGCAAACCATTTAATATTCACATAGTGTGAAGCATCGAGAATATCACAGAATTTAGAATCAATATATTCTGAAATAATAGAAGTCGCTTCTATGTTTGCAGAATTAATATTGCAAGATATTTTGCAATATTTGTCTGTGTGATCCAGCTTAATAGTAACAAACCCGATTATGGCATCTTTGTGCTGAAAAAAAGCATGCAAATTCTTTCTATCTGATTGTCCAGAAAATTGTGTCATGAATATAGGACTAGGATCATCAGAATCAACATTTTCTTTTGTTATTCTGCTGGCAATATCAGACAGGGTAGTTCGCTTTTCAATCTGAATATCATGCGCGTATCTATATGGAAGTGAGAATGTTGGGAACTTTTCTAGAACCTCCTTTATTTCTCTTTTTACAAGAGTAGCTCTGGTAAATTCATCCAAATTATCCGTGACGAATTGTACTCCACCATTGGTAGACTTCTTTTTGTAATCATCAACTGCCGCAAGAAGGGTGTCAAGGTCCAAATTGTATATGTCATCGCTCATATATTTCGCTCTCGTTGGATTAAAAAGTAAGTTGATGAATGCATTATTCATTAAAAATAATGGTTTTACCACAAAATGCCCAATATTTGTATAACAATTGCGCAATAATTGCAGAATTATGGTTAATATTATTGTAATTATCATTTTGTTTAATGTTATTTCGTTTGTGTGCAAACGGGGTATTTTTGTTAAATGTTTAGCAATTATTGTAGAACAATTTTAATTGTACACGGTTAATATTGGTTTGGCAACTTATACCTAAAAATTGTAAAACCAAATTATTGTTAATAGAATAATTTGAATATTCAAAAATGGGAAATTGTAAATTGAAATCATATCGTTTTGGGCGTTTATCTTTATACTATAATGCAAATAATTATTTTCAATTTGCGTACCAAATACAACAAGAAGATAGAAATATCAATATAGCATTATTTGGCATGTCATTGCTAATAAGATTGCCTGAAAGAGATTATGATCCAGCGGAATATGGTTATGGGATCCATGTGCATAAAGATTTTGTGAGAATTATGTTTCACAAATATAGCAATCATTTTTCATATCCATGGGACAATTGGACATTTATTAAAAGAGAATTTCTCACCAAAACTAATGAATGGGTAATCATTGAGAACGAAAGATCTCTCCAACGATGTAGAAATTTCACCACATATCCTTCCAATATTGATGTATTCACTTCTCCATTTTCATTTGTTGACAATACTAGCGATACTCAGACGAGATTAATGCAAGTGGTATTTTATCGTCAATGCTATAAATTAAAATATTTTCCACTCATTAAAAGAGAATATTACCGATATGAGGTTGAATTTTCGGAAGAGACCGGAAATGGAATATATGACTGGAAGGGTGGAACAAATAGCATATCAGCGCTTCTCACCACGGACGTGAACACATTCAAACAACATTGTGTATATCATGTAACAAAATCGTTAACTCGTTGACTGCACCATCAGTTGCAATATATAATTATTTACTATTCTGGAGAATAATAT
>JACCDN011090172.1_pt1 | contig 14014 bp, 11 predicted proteins | sample 7441691 | NCBI WGS metagenome assembly JACCDN01 (sample SAMN15323439, study PRJNA562643) | freshwater metagenome | isolation source: river surface water | place: USA:Blue River Watershed | collected 2017-08-16
GGTTATGTGGTAGATGTGAATGGCTTTACGAACATGCCATTAGTTGGAAAAGTTCAAATTTCTGGATTATCAAGAGAAGAGGCATCTAAAAAACTAGAAAAATTATATTCAACTATTTTAAATAACCCTATTATCGAAGTTTCTATTGTAAGCATTAAAGTAAATGTTTTTGGAGAAGTAGGTAAGCAAGGTAAGTTTTTGATAGACAGAGATAATATATCATTAATTGATTTAATTTCAGAAGCTGGTGGTTTAACTAATCACGCTAAGAAAAAGGCAATTAGAATCATACGTGGCGACCCTTCTAATCCACAAATAATTATAGTAGATTTAAGAAAAGTTGGTATATTGCGTTATTCGGAATTAATGATTCAGGATAATGATATTGTAATCGTAGATGCAATGAGGGTATATGAAATTTCTGAGCCTACAACTGCTATCGGTACTATGTTACAACCATTACTTCTTGTTATTAACTCCATTGCAATAGTTGCAACGTTAACAAGATAAACTACTAAATGGCTCAACCAAGTAATCAAGAATCTCTCAAATCAGGTGTTCAGGAAATAGATTACAATAGAATACTTAGAATTATTTTAAGTAGATGGTATTGGATTGTTGGTTGTGTCGTTCTCGGTATAATATGGGCTTTTGTATCACTTAGGTTTACTCCTCCTGTGTATGAAACTTCGGCTTTATTAAAGTACGATGATAAAAAAACAGAGATTTCGGAACTGATAAATATCAATAGCTATTACGATAGAAAAGATAAAATCCAGTCGGAAACTTATGTTATTCAATCAAGAACACTACTATACAGAGCTGCAGTTAAACTTAATTATCAGTATTCTTTTTTCAGAAAAGGTACTATTCTAGAATCAGAAACTTATCCAAATTTACCCTTCGAATTACAAATTGGGGAGCTCGACAGTGCAAATATTTTTGGCTATGAATTCACGATTAGCCAAATAAACAAATTAAAATTTAGACTAATTACTTCTTTTTCAGGCGTACTAATTTCAAATACTGAATATTTCTACGGTCAAGAATTACAATTCGGTAAAAGCAATTTTAGAGTAATAAAAACATTGCTTCCTGGAACTGATTTAGACGAATTCATTCTTCGTTTTAATAACCCTAAAAATGTAATGTATCGTTTAATGGGTGGGTTAAATGTTAGAGAAGTCGGTAAAGGCATTAACATAATGTCATTATCCTTCAAAGACACTAATCCGGTTTTCGCTTCCGATGCTTTGAATGCTATTATCAGTGAATATAGAATTTTCGATAGAGATCAAAAGGGTGTTGCTGCTGCTCAAACAATTGAATTTATTGATGTTCAATTGGAGAAATTATCTGGTAAAGTAAAAGATGCTGAGCAATTATTGGAACAATATAAAATTGGAAACAATATTCTAAATATTGAAGACAATAAAACATTAGCATATCAGAAATTAAGAGATTTAGAAGTTCAAAAGAATATCATCAATATACAAAGTATCGCAATCGATTTGTTAGAAGAACAAGTAAAGGCAAATAAAGAATCGATTACATTAAACTTTAGTATGGAAGGATCTGACGATAAACTTCTGGCTGAGTTAGTAAACCAAATGAATATTTTACTGAATGAACGTATCAAAAAACAATCACTTTATTCAGATAACGCCGCGCCTATTCAAGAAATCGACAGACAAATTGAGGAAGCTAAACGTGCAATTACATTAAATATTAGAGCTGCAAGAGATCGTAATAACAGAACATTAAAATTCCTTGATAAGCAGCTTGCAACAGCAAAAGAAGAATTAAAATCAATACCATCTGCAGAGAGAGATTTAATAAATTTAAATAGAGATTTCGAAATTAATCAGAAGGTATATTCTTATTTACAAGAGAAGAGATTAGAAGCCTCAATTGCAAAATCTGCAATTATGCCATCTTCAAATGTTATTGATGAAGCTATTCCTAGTTATGGAATTGTTGCACCTAATTCTAAAAGCGTATATACTACAGCAATAGCGATAAGTTTAATTATTAGCATAGCGTTAATTCTATTAGCGCGATTAATGAATCAACGAATTTTCGACAAAGAAACTGTTGAAATGATTACCAGTGTGCCTATTCTTGGTGTTATTAGAACATTCCCAGGCACTATCGATAAAAACTCTAGTCAGATTTTGAGTTTAAGTAATCCGAAATCAATGTTCTCCGAATCGGTTCGATCAGTAAGAACTAATTTGAGTTTCATTGCTAGTGATATAAAAAGCAAAATGATTTGTGTTACCTCTGAAGTATCAGGTGAGGGGAAATCATTTATGGTTATTAATCTTGCAAGTACACTTTCGTTAATCAATAAAAAAGTTGTTGTAATCGATGGTGACTTACGTAAATCGAAATTACATCATACATTCAGATTAAAAAATGATTGGGGTTTAACTTCTTATTTAACTAATCAGTGTGATGTTGATAAAATTGTTCATGCTACTCACGTAGAGAATTTATATTTCATCCCGGCTGGACCTATGCCACCAAATCCTTCTGAGTTATTGTATTCAGATCGTATGCGTCAGTTGATGGCCGAATTAAAAGATAAATTTGATTATGTACTAGTCGATACAGCGCCAATAGGACTCGTATCTGATGCTATACCATTAGTACGCACAAGTGATGTAAATATTTTCGTTCTTCGTTCTGGGGTGTCTAGTTTCAATGCTGCATCAATTCCTGAACGAGTTTCTAAAGAATTTGGCCTTCACAACTCAGTTATTGTATTGAATGGATTTACTAATGATGCACTTCATTCTAGAATTTATTCTAATCATAAAAAAGGAAGTTACGGAAGTGGTCAATACTATTACACAGATTACTCTACTTACGGCAATAAGAGTTATGGATATTACACGGAGAGTGTAAATAAAAATGTATTCACTAAAACACTCGTTTCTATTCGAAAATTATTTAGGAGATAATTAAATGTCGGCATTAGATTATCATTGGTATGCAGTATATACCAATCCAAGAGCCGAGAAAAAAACGGCGAGCCTATTACTACAACGAGGAATAACTGTTTATTTGCCCATACTTAAAACCTTAAAGCAATGGTCCGATAGGAAAAAATGGGTTGAAGAGCCATTGTTCCGTTCGTATTTATTTGTCAATGTTTCAGAGAAAGAATATCTCGAAGCATTACAAGTGCAGGGTGTTGTGAAATACATAAGTTTCTCTGGTAAAGCTGCTATAATTCGGGATGAACAAATTGAAAATATTAAACTTTTATTAAGTAGTGAATCTGAATTAGATATCTCTGATCATCATTTTGAAAAAGGTGAAAATGTTTCTATAAAAGCCGGCCCATTTGCAGGATTAAAAGGTGAATTAATCGATACTAAAAATGCGAAACGATTCTTAGTTCGATTCGACCAGCTTGGAAAATCTATCATTTTAAATATACCCACAGTCTATCTCGAACCAGTTTTTTAGTTATATTTAGGTGTCGTTTCGGGGCATCTATAAATGTGACCGAGGGGGCGAAGCCATATAATTTTTACATGTGTAGAATTGCAGGAATTGTAGATAATATTCGATATCAAGACCAGTTAAAAACCGACGCTGAATTAATGATTTCTAGCATGATTCACGGTGGTCCAGATGGTAGAGGTTTATTTATCGACAAAACTATTGCTTTCGGTCATTGCCGTTTGTCTTTACTCGATCTAAGTGATGAAGCTGAGCAACATATGAGTATCGACGATGCATCGTATACAATTACGTATAATGGTGAAGTATATAATTTCAAAGAAATTAAAAAAGAATTAATTTCTTTAGGCCACTCTTTCCAAACTGTTTCTGATACTGAAGTTATACTTTATGCATATAAGCAATGGGGTGTTCATTCGTTTTCTAAATTTAATGGAATGTTTGCCTTTGCTCTTTACGATAATATCTTGCAAAAGATTTTCCTCGTTAGAGATCCTAATGGTATAAAACCTTTATACTATTCTACTTCAAATGATCAATTACTTTTTGCTTCAGAAACTAAAGCATTTCATAGTTTTGTAAGTGAAGAAAATAATTATTGGAGAACTTTGTTTTTAGCGTATGGCCATTTACCCGAACCATACACAAAATTAAAAGATGTTTTTGCACTTCCGAAGTCTTCATATCTTGAATATAATCTTTCCGATAAATCGTCGAAGTTACACTCGTATGTTTATAAAACTAATCTTGCATTAAGTAATGTCGGCACGTCGGATATTTCGTATGAACTCGCTAACGCTGTTCGTCGTCATTTAATTTCCGATGCGCCAGTTGGTCTGTTTTTAAGTGGTGGTATAGATTCATCTATTCTTACTTTACTAGCCGCAAAAGAAACCGAACAATTACATACACTTTCAATATATTTTAATGAAGGTCAATATTCTGAAAAACATTTTCAGGATTTAATAGTCAATATTACTCATTCCGATCATCATGCTTTATTATTACAAAAAAATGATTTCTTAAATAATATAGAAACTATTTTAAGCGATTATGATATGCCAAGTAATGATGGTGTTAATACTTGGTTTATTTCAAAGTATGCGAGAGCAAATAATTTAAAAGCAGTATTATCTGGTCTAGGTGCTGATGAAATTTTCGGTGGTTATCCATCTTTTGGCCGACTCAATCAATTAACAGTTGCACATCAATATAAATCTGTTATTAATAAGTTTTCGGGTTTATTACCTGGAAATCTTCAACGTTTAGCATTCTTAAAATTACGCGAAGAAGTTTCTGATTATCTATTATTGCGTGGTTTTTATACTCCATCAAAAATAGCTAGAATACTAGGCTTATCAATATTGGAAGTGCTTGAGCAATTAAATACGTTTATTCCATCTACTGCAAGAAAATTAAATTCTTTAAGTGATATTTCCAGAATGGAAAAGGAAATGTATATGCAGAATCAACTTTTAAAAGATTCTGATTACATGAGTATGAAACATGGTATAGAAATTCGTGTTCCATTTTTAGATAACGATTTCCTATCGCTTATTTCTAAAATTGATGAGCAAGATTTATTCCCTCATCCTGGTAAAAAAGAAGTGTTGATAAATGCATTTGCTTCAATTCTTCCAGCTGAAATTTATGATAGGCCCAAAAAAGGATTTCAGTTTCCATTTAAAGAATGGTTAAAGGATTCGGATTTAATATTATCTCGTATGGATACTTCTGAAAAAAGAGTGGAGTACCAACATTTTAAATCTGACAAAACACATTGGTCTAAAATTTGGGCACTAACACAGTTGTAATGACGAGAGTTTTATTTTTAGGCTTAAAGATATTTTCAGTAGGTGGAATTGAACAAGTTTGCAAAAACTGGTTATATGCACTCTCTTCATTAGCGCAAAAAAAAGAAATTCAATTTCATTGTATTTCAATGTATGATGATAATGTTGATGAGCGGTATATTGATAAAAGTAATATTGAAGTTTGCAACTCCAATCGATGGGAATTCGGAATAAAAGCCATTTGGAAAGCAGTTCGTTCTGATATCGTTATCATTCCGCATTTGAATCTTTCCTTGTTTGTTTTAGTCGCTAAACTAATTTCACCACGTACAAAAATTTATGTACAAGTGCATGGTATAGAGGCTTGGGGTGCATTAAGTGGATTGCAAGAGCGCTTGCTTAGACAAGCAGATGGTGTGTTAGCGGTTAGCCAGTATACTAAAGATATACTGCTCAATAAATATCCAGAGATTCAAGAAAAATTAATGGTATTGCCCAATTCTCTTGATCCTATAAAGCAGTATACTATTGATGCTCAAGCAACAGAAAGCTTTCGAGAAAAAATTGGTATTACTAAGAAACATAAACTAATAATTACTGTAGGTCGCTTGCACCACGAAGAGGCCTATAAAGGCTATGATAAAACTATCGAAGCAATACATGCATTGAATGATGACACTATTCGATTTCATATTATCGGCAAATATGATACGATAGAAAAGCAACGATTATTTGAAATTTTAGTAAAGTATGATTTAGTTGGAAATGTGAAACTTGTGGGATATACCTCCGATGAAGACTTGGAATTGTATTATCATTCTGCCGATTTATTTGTTATGCCAAGTAAAGGCGAAGGATTCGGATTAGTATTTATAGATGCAATGGCAAATGGTTTAAGAGTTATCGGTGGAAATGCAGATGGTAGTGTAGATGCAATACGTAAAATTGATGAAAGTGCTTTAGTTAACCCTGATGATATTAATGAGTTGAGTCTTTTGATAAAAAACAAATTAGATCATCAATGGGATTTTAATAATAAGTTGGTATTATCTGACAAATGTAAATCTCTATTTTCAAAGGAGATTTTTGAAAAAAATATTGAATCAATAATTCTTTAACATGGAAATTATTATAGAAGCCGGTAGGGCTGAAAAAAATTATTGGAAAGACTTGTGGCGCTTCCGAGAACTATTTTATATTCTTGCTTGGCGAGATATAAAAGTGAGGTATAAACAAACTGTTATCGGTGCTGCATGGAGCATTATTCGTCCATTGCTTACCATGATAATTTTTACAGTGGTATTTAGCAAAGTAGCTAAATTGCCTTCTGAAGGGAATGTGCCTTATGCAATATTAGTCTATGCTGCGATGTTGCCTTGGCAGTTTTTTGCGAACGCTTTATCAGAAAGTAGTGGAAGTCTTGTCGGGAATTCTAACTTAATTACAAAAGTATACTTCCCTCGTTTAATTATTCCAGCAAGTTCTGTTATTGTAAGCTTAATCGATTTTGCAATTTCATTTGTCATTTTAATTGGCTTATGTGTATGGTATCAGTTTATACCTAGTTGGCATATTATCTTTCTGCCTTTATTTATTTTATTAGTATTCTTTGTCGCATTTGGATTAGGTTTATTACTAACTGCCTTAAATGTGAAATATAGAGACTTCAGATATATCATACCTTTTATTATTCAATTTGGATTATATATTTCACCTGTTGGATTTAGTAGTTCAATTGTTCCAGAAAAATATCAATGGATTTATTCACTAAATCCAATGGTTGGTGTTATAGACGGATTTAGATGGTGTTTATTAACAACTGATATTCCTCTGAATAATTATTCGGTAATTTCGGCAATAGTTACTACAGTGATAATTACATTTTTAGGTATTCAATATTTCCGCAAAACAGAAAAAGGATTTGCCGATTCGATTTAGTTTACAAATGTTGATTTAGAACAATTATGAAGGAAGAAATTATAATCGCAGAAAATATATCGAAGTTGTTTCAGATATCTCACGAAGGTACTCAGGGTTACACAGCCTTAAGAGATGTAGTGACGAATCGAGTGAAAAATTTATTTAAATCGAAAGCAGCAGCTGGCTTAACTGAAGAGTTTTGGGCACTTAAAGATGTGTCCTTTAAAATAAATCAAGGCGACAGGCTTGGTGTAATAGGGCGAAATGGTGCAGGAAAATCTACTTTGTTGAAATTGTTAAGTAGAATTTCTGAACCTAGTTCTGGAAAAATTACTATTAAGGGTAGAGTGGCAAGTTTGCTCGAAGTTGGTACTGGTTTTCATCCTGAATTAACAGGAAGAGAGAACATCTATTTAAATGGAGCAATCTTAGGAATGTCGCGAACAGAGATCAAATCTAAATTCGATGAAATAGTAGACTTTGCTGAAATTGAAAGATTTTTAGATACTCCTGTGAAGAGATATTCTTCTGGTATGTATGTAAGATTAGCTTTTGCTGTTGCTGCACATTTAGAGCCAGAGATTTTAATCGTAGATGAAGTACTTGCTGTTGGGGATGTTCAGTTTCAAAATAAATGCTTAGGCAAAATGGATGACGTGAGCAAAAAAGATGGAAGAACTGTCATTTTTGTAAGTCATAATATGAATGCCATAAGAGCTTTGTGTAATCGTGGGTTATTATTAAAGAAAGGACAAATTGCCATAGATGGGAGTGTAGAAGATGTGATCAACGATTACATGATGGAAAATGAAAGCACGAAGTCTAATGTATATACAGTAGAAAAAGACACACTAAATCCATATTTCAAAAGTGTAGAATTAATTACTCCTAAAATTCAATATAACGAAGATGTAAAATTAAACATCTCTATAGAAAGTGGTATATCTACTCAACTTGGAATAGAGGTGGAAGTACATGATGAACGTGGACAGCGCATTTCATACAGCTCGACATCACCGATGCAAGGGGAGCTTGTAAAAATTGCTGAGAAAGAAACAAAAAATATAGAGCTTACCATTAATAATCTACAATTAGCTAGTGGTGAATATTTCATTTATTTATGGCTAATAAAACCATGGGCTGAGGAATATGATCATATCACTACGCCTTTTAAATTCTCTATCAATTTTTCTGATCCTTTTAATTCTGGATTTGATTTCAAGCAATCTTATAATAGAGGCTCAGCACATCACCATTTAACCTTATCACTAAAGTAATATGAAATTACATCCTAAGAATTTCACAGGTAAGTTGTATAAATTTTATACATACGATTTTATAAAACACCCTGGTAAAAATAGAGTAGTAAGTGTGCTAAAGAAATTTTTTAAGAATGGGATAGAAGTAATAGATAATGAAACACAAACACGATATATTCTAAATATAAATGATTTGTTGTGTTCTATTATATTAGAATACGGGCATTATGAAGAACACTCTATAAAAATTGCTCGTGAACTATGTAGTGAATCTGATGGGTTTTTCTTAGACGTAGGTGCAAATTTCGGATTATATACTTGCTATTTACTTTCTGCAAATCCTAAACTTAAATCTATTTCTTTCGATGCGTCTTATTTAGCTTTTGCTCAATTACTAAGAAATATTAATTTAAATAGGTTGAATAATAGAGTACAACTTTCTAATACAGCATTATCAAATAGTTATGGTCTTCATTTCTTTAGCCCTTTCAACGAATCAAATTTAGGCTCTAGTAGAATTGTGAGCGAAAACTCTGATAAATCTAAATATGTTGTTTGTAGTACAACGTTGAATGATGTTTTAGCAGAGTTGAAGCCTAGTCGTGTTCGTTTAATGAAAATGGATGTAGAAGGACATGAAGAGTATGTGCTAAATGGGCTAGATTTATTTGGTCCTTATCGTCCTGAAAATATTTTATTAGAATACGAGCCCATTAATAATCCGGAAGTAGTTAAAATCAAAAACAAATTGGTTGAAGCTAATTATGAAGTTTTTGATGTGTTCTTAAATAAATATTCTGATCAGATGGAATTGCCTGAAAGCAATTTGTTGTTCAAGAGCAAATAGTAAATGATTTCTATAGTTGTTCCTGTTTATAATTCAAGTAAATATTTGCAAGAGTGCATTGACTCTTGCTTGAATCAAACCTTTCAGGAATTTGAAATAATATTAGTTGATGATGGTTCAACAGATTCATCATTAGAGATATTAAAATCTAATGCAACTAGGGATAATAGAATAAAATGCTTTTCTCAAGTCAATAGCGGGTCGTGTGCTGCTCGTAACCATGCATTAAAATATGTGCAAGGCGATTATGTATTTTATTTAGATTCAGACGATAGCATTTATCCCGATACCCTTAATGCTTTATATCAAGCTATTCAAGGCAAAGATGTTGCCTGGGGGAATGCACACATTTGCGATGAGCAGATGAATATTGTCGATACACAAAAGAAAAAAAATATCGACGAGAAGGATTTGATCGTCTCGTGGATGCATATCTCTCCTTTATGTGGAACTGTGCTATTCAAAAAATCAGCATTAACATATTTGTGGGAATCTAAGTTTGATTCGATAGATGAGTATTATTATTTTGTTAGAAATGCTTTTAATGTAAAGTCATATGCATATGTAGATTCTATCTTGTTGAAGTATAGAAATTATTTTTCAAACGATAGAAAAACATCTACGATTACAAATTTAAACGCAAGTTTGATTAATGTATTTAAAGAGTATAAGCTTCTATTAGTTAACGAAAATCAATTAAGCCCTAAACGTAATTTTTACATTTACTTTGCTTTTTTATTATTTCTAAGAGAGAAAACAAATAGAAAGAATAACGAATACCTACTTAAATATAATTGCTTAAACATATTTAATGTCGAGGTTTTAAATCTCATATATTCAATCGGACTTAAAACAGTACTCACTAGAGCACTTAGATTTTATTTACTACCCAAATGAAAACGTGTAGCATTATTATTCCCGCTTATAATTCGGCCAAAACTATTGAACGTACTTTAGCGTCGGTTTTTGTTCAAGATTATCCGAACCTCGAAATTATTGTTGTAAATGATGGTTCAACTGATAATACAGAGCAAGTACTGAAAAAATATGCAGATAAGATAAATTATTATTATCAAACAAATGCAGGAGTTAGCATTGCAAGAAACTTAGGATTTGAAAAATCAACTGGCGAATACATTCAATATTTAGATGCCGACGATTTGTTAGCAGAAGGGAAGATATCAAAGCAAATACAAGCAATAGAGGAGAGTGAGGCAGATGTTGCCTATGGCGACTGGATGAGATTTACTGAGAATGATTTTGTATATAAGGAATTAGAGATGGTTGAGAGAGAAATGGCTCTTCGTCCGGAAATAGAACTTATTACGGATTTTTGGACACCACTTGCAGCATTATTATATACAAGAACAATTGCCAATAAAATTGGAGGGTGGAATACAGCATTGCCCGTAATACAAGATGCACGTTATGCATTGGATGCAGCAATTCATCAAGCTAAGTTTATTTATACGCCTGGTGTTATGGGATATTATAGAGTACATGAAACAGGATCGCTTTCAACGAGAAATCGATTTAATTTCATGAATGATTGTTTAGAGAATGCAAAACAAATAGATGCGATTTGGAGAAAAGAATATTCCACAGATCTAGAAAAGAAAAAAGCAATTATCAATGTTTTACGATTTTGCGTAAATGAATTTTCTATTCTTGATAAGAGTAAACATAAAGAAGCAGTTAGCTTAATACTAGATATCGACAGTAAGTTTATTCCCGAAAATTCTAAACTACTTAGAACTATGAGCAAATTATTAGGATATCGAACTGCTGAAACAATTGCATATTTCAAAAGAAAATTAAGTTGAAAATAATATTAGCCACCGAATACTTTTACCCTGTAACGAAAGGCGGCACAGAGATGTACGTTTATCAATTAGCTAAAGAGCTTATTGAGCACGGACATGAATGTATAGTGTTAAGCTTATCAAATGAAAAATTAGTTGATGAATATGATGGCATTCAAATAAAATATATACCATTTGAAATAAACGCTTATAATGATTCAAAAAACCCGCAAAATTTAAAAGCATTAATTGATCTTGTAACTGATTACGCTCCAGACATTTTTCATTTGCATACATACACTTCTTCTATGGGTGTAAATCATTTACTAGCACTGAAAAATGTAGGGATTAAAGTATTGTTTACTTCGCATCTTCCTAATTTTACATGTTTAAGAGGAGATTTAATGCGCATGGGTAATGAAGTATGTGATGGGTTAGTAACCAGAGACAAGTGTATGGATTGCTATTTACATTTCACAGGTATTACCAATGTTACTACTCGAAAATTATTACAACAAGCTTCTAAATATCAATTCGTAAGAGATTTTATTCCTAGGTTAAATCAATATAATTTTAAAGTAGATATCCTAAACGCCTTTAAAAATAAAATAGACGACATTATCGTCGTAAGTAAATGGCAAAAAAGTATTTTAGAATTAAATGGGTTTCAGCCCAACAATATAAGTGTTTGCAGACAATCGATAAACGAGGAAAATATTATCCGTCAAAATAAAACACACTTTTCTGGTAAACTTAGAATTGGTTTTATCGGTCGTATTGTAAAAGTAAAAGGACTTCATATTTTATTAGAATCATTAATAAAGCTTGATAAAAGTAAATACGAATTAAATATTGTAGGCTTAAAATCAATTAATGAAGTTGAGTATTATAATACAATGTTAGAAATGGCGAAATCTATATCTGCAAATTGGACGGAGAATTTAGAAAGCTCTGCGATATTCGATTTCTTAGACGGTATAGATTTATTGGTGATTCCTTCTATAGTACTTGAAACAGGGCCAATAGTAGCTTTCGAAGCAATGGCTAGAAAGCTTCCTGTGCTTACATTTAATTACGGTGGTGCAAGAGAATTGGTGGATATTGATACCGGTTTTTTAGTTGAAAATGCTGAAGAAATGCATAATGTTTTAAAATACATTATAGATGATAAATCAATATTAAATACGAAATCAGATCATATTAATTATACTCGATCAACAAAAGATTTGTACTTAGAAACTATTAAAATATATTCTAATCAATAATATAATTTATTTTGAAAATATTAATTACTGCCGATCCCTTTATTCCTGTCCCACCAATACATTATGGAGGTATAGAGCGTATACTAGATATGCTTATTAAGGAATACTTAGAGGCTGGACATGAAGTTACACTTATAGGTCATCCAGATTCTAAGCCAGCAGTAGGCTGTAGATTTATACCATATTCATCAGACAAAGACAATGTAATAAAGAATGGTTTGCTAATTACCAAATCGTATTTAAAATACAAGTTTGATATTATACATAGTTTTAGTAGGTTGTTATATCTATTCCCGTTATTGCCCTTCGGTGTACAGAAGATAATGTCATATCAACGTGAACCAACTATAACTCAAATAAAAAGAGCAGTACAACTTTCAAAGAAAAATACTTTAGCATTTACAGGTTGTAGTGATTATATAAGTAATCAGATTGCTGTTGTTGGCGACGCTTATACTGTTTATAATGGTGTGCCATTGGAAGCATTTCATTTTAATAATGTAGTTTCTTCAGATGCTCCCTTGGTTTTTTTAGGTAGAATAGAAGAAATTAAAGGCACTCATGTGGCTATAGAGGTTGCTATTAAAACAAATAAGAAATTAATTATAGCTGGTAATATTCCTTCAGAGCATAAACAATATTTTGAAGAAAAAGTTAAACCATACCTAAATGAGAATATCACTTACATCGGTCCGGTAAATGATATTCAAAAAAATGAATTGCTACAAAATGCATCAGCATTTTTAATGCCCATATTGTGGAACGAACCATTCGGTATAGTAATGGCTGAAGCGATGGCATGTGGCACCCCTGTAATAGGTTTTGCGAGAGGATCTGTACCTGAAGTTGTTAAAAATGAAATCACAGGTTTTACTTGCACTACTATCGATGATATGATTAATGCTGTGAATAGTATTTCAAAAATAAATAGAGAAACCGTAAGAGCTGAAGCTGAAAACAGATTTAGTGCTAAAGTTATTGCTGATAATTATCTTCAATTATATAAATCAAGATTATCATGAGTTTAATTTTTAAATTAATTAGATTTTTAATTCCATCTTCTGTAGTAAGTAAACTTAAAATTAAATATCAGGTGCCTGATATGGAGTGGAGTTTAAAAAACATGAAGTCAAATGGTTTCAATCCATCAACTATTTTAGATATTGGAGCATTTGAAGGTGAATGGACTAAAATGTGTAGTGAAATATTTCCTAATGCGAACTATTTAATGTTCGAGGCTCAAGAATCTAAATCTAGTAAATTACAAGTGTTAAAATCGAATAGGGTAGATTTTCATATAGGGTTATTAGGACCAGAATCGAATCAAAAATCTAAATTTTATATCAACGAAACCGTAAGCTCTGCATTACCAGAAACAGAAAAGAGTAATCAAGATTTTGTGGAAATACAAATGTATACTGTAGACGAGGTTGTAAATTTAAAAGCACTTAGTAAAGTAGATTTTATAAAATTGGATGTACAGGGATTTGAATTAGAAGTCTTAAAAGGAGCTTCACAAACTCTAGCTAGTGCAGAAGTTGTTTTAATGGAAGTTTCGTTAATTGAAATAAACAAAGGCGCTCCATTGATCAACGAAGTTATGGCATTTATGGCTAACAAAGGATTTATTTGTTATGATATTTGTAGTATCGTA
>JACCDN010826832.1_pt1 | contig 14008 bp, 12 predicted proteins | sample 7441691 | NCBI WGS metagenome assembly JACCDN01 (sample SAMN15323439, study PRJNA562643) | freshwater metagenome | isolation source: river surface water | place: USA:Blue River Watershed | collected 2017-08-16
AAGCCTTGCTCTAAAGCTTGGATCTCTTCCTGCTGTTGAGGTTCAGGTTTCTTTTTGAAAAAATCGAATAATCCCATGAGGTGATTTAAAATACAATGCGAAGGTAAGCAAAATAAAAAAAGTCCCTTCAAGAAGGGACTTCAATTTTTTAAAGATAGGGTAACGGGTATTGAAAAATTAGTTTTTCAACGCTGCGTTAACTTCATCTTGAAGGATGATTTCTTCTTTGAAGGTATAAGCTCCTGTTGTAGGGTTCTTAACCGCCTTAATGATCTTAGCGTACTTAACGCCACCTTCTTTCTTCAGAGTTGCAACTACTTTCTTAGCCATGGGTCAACCTATTTAATTTCTTTATGTAAAGTAACTTTTTTCAAAACAGGGTTGTATTTTTTTAACTCAATACGTGCTGTTGTGTTTTTACGATTTTTCGTAGTGATGTAGCGAGACATGCCTGGAAGACCAGTTTCTTTGTGCTCAGTGCATTCTAAGATAACTTGAATGCGATTTCCTTTCTTTGCCATAATAGATAAATCATTTATCCGCCTCTGCTCGAAACGGAATGCAAAGGTAGAAGAATTTCTTTTTTTCCCAAAGCCTTTCCTAAAAATACCCTAAAAAATTTATTTTTACCCATTAGATTTCCCATTTTTGTTTAATGAATCCCATCCAGTATCAATTTCTTCCCGAAAATTTTGAGAATTCTGATCCGAATAAATTTCGGGTAGAGGATTTGAAATCGGAGGAGATGATTATCTCGCTTGGGCCCCAACATCCATCGACCCATGGAGTTCTCCGTTTAGAGGTGATTTCAGATGGCGAGTGGATTAAGGAAGTTGTACCTCACCTAGGTTATTTACACCGTTGTTTTGAGAAGCATGCCGAAGCGCTGCCGTTTAACCAAATCATCCCTTACGTGGATCGTTTGGACTATATGGCCGCGATGAATTCGGAGCATGCCTATGTGATGGCAGTGGAAAAGATGCTGGATTTGACGGGCAAATTGCCCAAACGAATCGAGTACATTCGTGTACTAGTAGCAGAATTGAATCGTATCGCATCGCATTGCGTCGCAATTGGTACCTATGGTTTAGATATTGGCGCCTATACCCCTTTCTTATGGCTAATGCGGGATAGAGAGGATATTCAGCGCTTGCTAGAATGGCTATCGGGGGCGAGGATGTTGTATAATTATGTGTGGGTAGGAGGATTGTTCTATGATTTGCCTGTAGGTTTTGAAGAGAAGGTGCAGCAATTGATTCCAGTGATCAAAAACACGATTAAAGAAGTTAAACAATTAGTAGAAGATAACAGTATATTCATAAAAAGAACCGCGAATGTAGGTGTTTTACCCCTGAATGCGGCCATTAATTATGGCTGTACAGGTCCGGTATTGCGGGGTTCGGGCTTGCCTTTTGACCTACGTCGCATCGATGGCTATTCGGTTTATCCAGAACTAGAATTTGATATTCCAGTAGGAGAGGGTGCGATGGGTACGGTAGGGGATTGTTGGGATCGAAATCACGTTCGACTTCGTGAATGCGAGGAATCTGTGAGGATTATTGAACAATGTTTAGTGGCCTTGCTGGGGGATGAGAAAAGGACGAGGGAGTTTGATCCTCAGGCTTTGGTCCCTAAAAAGATCCGTCCTAAGGCGATGGATGCCTATGTGAGGGCCGAAAATCCGAAAGGGGAACTCGGATTCTTTATTCGAACAGACGGTCGCTCTGATATTCCAGAACGCTTGAAAGTGCGCGCATGCTCTTTCCACCACCTTTCGGTGCTGCCCTATTTGGCGAAAGGAACCTATTTAGCAGATTTAGTTGCCATCATCGGATCTTTGGATTTAGTGATGGGAGAAGTAGATAGATAAGATGAACAAAGCATTTTTAGCAGCCCTCGAAGAGGAAATTAGTCGTTTAGAGATAGGCCAAAACCCGAACGAGCTTTACGACCCCATTCATTATTTAATGAGTTTAGGCGGCAAGCGGATCCGCCCTGTCCTTTGTTTATTGACCTATTCCCTGTTCAAATCCGATTGGGAAAAGCAGGTTCCAGCGGCTCTATCGGTAGAAATCTTCCACAATTTCACCTTGATGCACGACGATATTATGGACAAAGCTCCTCTGCGTCGCGGTAAGCAAACGGTGCACGAAAAATGGAATGACAATATTGCCATTCTTTCTGGCGATGTGATGCTTGTGAATGCGTATCAATACCTGAATAAGGTGCAAGGTTTGAGCCTAGAGGCTTTTCAACATTTGTTAGGACGCCTTTCTCGCATCGCAGCGGAAGTGTGTGAGGGACAGCAATTCGACATGAATTTCGAGAGCCGTGACGATGTGAAAGTAGAAGAATACATTGAGATGATTCGTTTGAAGACCTCTGTTTTGATTGGATTTTCGATGGAAATGGGGGGCTTGTTAGCCTCTGTTCCTGCTTCAGTGAGTGATTCTTTGTACCGCATCGGAGAAACGATCGGCCTAGGATTTCAATTAAAAGACGATTTATTAGACGTCTATGGCGATCCGGAGAAATTTGGGAAACAACCAGGCGGAGATATTTTAGCCAATAAAAAAACCTATTTACTGATAAAAGCATTTGAGAAAGCGACGGGATCTACGCTCGCTTCATTGGAAAACTGGGTGGCTGCTACGGACTATGTGGCAGCAGAAAAAGTACAAGCAGTGACTGCAATTTATGATTCTTTAGGTTTGAAACAGGAGACGGAGGGAGTCATCGCCTCTTATTTCGATTCAGCTTTCGAAGAAATCCAAGCCCTAGCTATTTCCGATGACCAAAAATCAGCCTTAGTAAAGTTCATGAGCGGGTTGGTTGATCGAGAAGTTTAACGTAGTTTTGTTGTTATATGGTCTCGATTTTTCTTATCGCTTTGACGGTTATCATTTCTCTTGTTGCTTGGCAAAAGCCAGAGCTAATGGGAAAGATGCTGATGAACCCTTACCGGATTCAACACAGAAACGAATATTGGCGTTTTGTTAGCTCGGGATTTATCCACGCGGACTTTACGCACTTGTTTTTTAATTTGTTTTCTTTCTTCTTTTTTGGGGTTCAATTAGAGCAGATTTTTAATCAATTATTTCCGTCCATTGCGTCGGAATTGTATATTTTGTTTTATGTTTTGGCGATCGTAGTGGCAGATTTGCCTACCTTTTTCAAACAGAAAAATAATCCTAATTATAACTCATTAGGTGCCTCAGGAGCGGTTTCAGCCGTGATTTTTGCGGGGATTTTATTCTTCCCAACAGAGAAAATTTACTTATTCGGTTTCTTCGGAATCCCTGGATTTATCTATGCCGGTTTGTTTACTTGGTATTCAGTGGAAATGGATAAACGTAGCCGTGATTTCGTGAACCACAGTGCACACTTATACGGGGCCTTGTTTGGAATTGTAGCGATGACACTGTTGTATCCACAGGTGTGGATCAGTTTTGTGGAACAAATAACCGCGATGCTTCGATGAAAAGAATTGCTATTTTAGGCAGCACGGGTTCCATCGGAACACAGGCATTAGAGGTGATTGCGGAGCATCCATCTGAGTTTGCGGTAGAGGTTTTAACTGCTCAAAACCAAGCTGACCTACTCATTACCCAAGCTTTAGCCTGGAAACCGGCCCATGTGGTGATTGGGAATGAGGCGAAATATCAAGAAGTTTTACAGGCTTTATCAGAAACAGGAATTCAGGTGCATGCGGGTGCTCAAGCTCTCGAAGAAGTGGTGACTTTGGATTCTGTCGATATCGTATTAACGGCCTTAGTAGGTTATGCGGGCTTATTACCTACGGTGAAAGCGATCAAGGCGGGCAAGCCAATTGCCTTAGCGAACAAGGAAACGTTAGTGGTGGCGGGAGCCCTGATTATGCCCTTAGCTCGGGAGATGGGTGTACCTATTTTGCCTGTCGATTCAGAGCATTCGGCCATATTTCAATGTTTGATGGGCGAGTCCCATAATCCGATTGAAAAAGTGATATTAACTGCTTCAGGTGGTCCTTTTAGAGGATTTAGCCGGGAGCAATTAGCCCAAGTAACTCGGGCACAAGCCTTAAAACACCCGAATTGGTCGATGGGAGCGAAGATTACGATCGACTCTGCCAGTTTGATGAACAAGGGTTTAGAGGTGATCGAAGCGGCGTGGTTGTTTGATGTAAAATCATCCGAAATTGAGGTGGTGGTGCATCCGCAATCGATAGTTCACTCGCTAGTGCAGTTTGAAGATGGATCGATTAAGGCGCAATTAGGCTTGCCGGATATGAAATTACCGATTCAGTTTGCCTTAGGCTACCCGAATCGGATGAAGGCGAGTTTCCCTCGTTTTGATTTTAAATTATATCCGTCCTTGACTTTCGAGCAGGCTGACACGAAGACATTCCGCAATTTAGGATTGGCTTTTCAGGCGCTGGAGCAGGGAGGAAATAGGGCTTGTTTGCTGAATGCCGCGAATGAAGTGGCGGTGGCGGCATTTTTAGAGGATCAGATTGGATTTTTAGCGATGTCTGATTTGAACGAATATGTGATGAATCAGGGAACTTTTATCGCGAATCCGACATTAGAGGATTACATTGAAAGTGATAAATTAAGTAGAATCATGGCCCAGGAATGGGTGGATAAAAATAGAAAATAACGAATTATGGAAGGTTTAGTGATGGCAGGACAACTGATTTTAGGGTTGTCAATTTTAGTAACATTGCACGAGTTTGGTCATTTTATTACGGCCAAATGGTTTAAAATGAGAGTCGAGAAGTTTTATCTTTTCTTCGACTTTATGTTCCCTATTCCTACCTTATTAAACTTCGCTTTATTCAAGAAGAAAGTAGGCGACACCGAATATGGTTTAGGCTGGTTCCCGCTAGGAGGTTATGTTTCGATTGCTGGTATGATTGACGAAACGCAAGATGCGGCAACCTTAGCGAAAGATCCTGAACCTTGGGAATTCCGCGCTAAACCCGCTTGGCAGCGTTTAATCGTGATGCTTGGAGGTGTGATAGTGAACGTAATTACGGGTGTGGTGATCTTCGTTTGCTTGACTTATTCGAACGGGAACAACTTTATTTCGAAAGAAGAGTTGAACAAAAATGGAATTGTGGCTTTGGAATTAGGGCAACAAATTGGTTTGAAAACGGGTGATAAAATCATTCGTGTGAATGGGGCTGATTACAAGCAATTGTCTGATTTACGGGCTTCAGATGTCTTATTAGGCGAGAATTCGTCTTATACGGTGCAACGAGGGGACCAAACTTTGGAAATCAAAATTCCTTCAAATTTCATTGAAAAATTAAGTGATAAAAAAGCGGGTTTCATCGAGCCGATGGCAGCATTTAAGGTAGCTGAAGTAGCTGCACCAGAAGAGCCAGGATTCTTCGATAAATTCTCAGCTTCGAAGCCGACCGAATTATTGCCTGCTTATGCGGCAGGTTTAAAGAAAGGGGATGTAATCACTTCGGTAGATTCGACTCCGGTACATTTTTACCATGAGGTAAAAGAATTGCTTTCAAAGCGTGCTGGTAAGCAGATTCGCTTAGGAATTCAACGCGGAGGCGTGGCAGATACGCTAACAATGCAAGTGGCTTCTTCCGGCCAAATTGGATTTATTCCTGAGATGTTGATTCAGGTAACCCGCGAAGATTATTCGTTTTCTGAGGCAGCGAGTATTGGAACAGGTCGTGCCTTCTCTGTCATCACGGATAATGTCAAAGGTTTCAAGAAAATTGCTTCTGGGGATGTTTCGGCATCGAAAGCGTTGAGCGGTCCTATTGGTATCGCCCAAATGTTCGGTGGCGTATGGGATTGGAATCGATTCTGGATGTTAACAGGATTATTATCTATGGCTTTGGCCTTCATGAACATCTTGCCTATTCCAGCTTTGGATGGAGGACACGCGATTTTCTTACTTTATGAAATGGCGACTGGGAAACCAGCCTCTGAAAAGGTGTTAGAAAAAGCGCAGCAGGTGGGCATGATTATCTTGCTTGCCTTGATGGCCTATACGTTTGGAAACGATATCTTTAAAGCCTTTATCTAATTGAAACTGCTGGTTCTGTTTTTGGGTCTATTTTTACCTGATCTACACCCCTTTCATAGTTCGGTGACGGAGATGAGCTATAATCAGAAGGACCAAAGCTGGGAAATTAGCATTCGCCTATTTCAGGATGATCTAGAGCAAACCATGAGCTCGAACTCAGGAAAGAAATTCCGAATGATTCCAGGAGATGAAGCCTCAGAAAAAGAGTTAGATACCTACCTTCGGAAGCATTTTAGGTTTCATGCTGGCAAGCAAATCTCCACACCTTATCGTTGGTTAGGAACAGAGCAGCAGCAAGATGTGATTTGGGTGTATATTGAAATTCCTAGCTCGTCTGACTTAATCGGATCCTATCTCGAGAACTCTTTATTGTTAGATGAGTTTGAAGACCAAACGAACCTTGTTTCCTGGTCTTTTCAGGGCCAAAAGAAGTCCTATCTTTTTCGTAAAACACAGGAGGTTCAACAATTATCAAGATAATCATACTGCCATCTTGTCGTTTGGCATAAAAATTGATTAATATCGTCTGCTCATTGAGGAGCAGAATTTAAAAATGTGGTATGAATAATCCAAATGACCTTTTTAAGCATTTACAGCTTTCTGAGATGTCTGATTTTGAAAATATTGAATTGATTCCCATCGGGTCAGAAGGGATGGACAATGATGACAAAATGGGCGTTTTGTCAGACCAATTGCCTATTCTTCCTATTCGCAATATCGTCTTGTTTCCCGGAATGGTGATTCCGATTACGGTCTCTCGCCAAAAATCTGTTCGCCTCGTAAAGAAAGCTTACAAAGGCGATCGCACCATCGGTGTATTAGTGCAGGCGAATAATTCGAAAGAGGAGCCCACGCCAGATGATTTATATAAAATAGGTACAGTCGCGCACATTGTAAAAATGTTCGTTTTGCCTGGTGGAAATACCACCATCATTGTACAGGGTCGCAAGCGTTTTGAAGTAAGTGAATTCATAAAAACCGAGCCCAATCTAGTAGCCCGTGTTTCTTACATAGAGGACACATTCCCTAAGAAGCTAAATAAAGAAAATAAAGCACTCGTTTCAACTTTAAAAGAGTGTGCTTTGAAGATATTGAATCTCAACCCAGAGATTCCCCGCGAGGCCCAAATTGCCCTGGATAACATCGAATCCTCTGCCTTTTTAGTACACTTCCTTTCCTCGAATATCAATGCGGAATTGAAGGAGAAGCAAGCTCTATTAGAAACTTTAGATGGTATCGAACAGGCGACTCACTTGCTAGAGCACATGTTGAAAGATATTCAGCACCTGGAGTTGAAGCGTGAAATTCAGAGCAAGGCTTCAAGTGACATCGACCAGCAGCAACGCGACTATTACATTCGCCAGCAGATTAAAGTCTTACAAGAGGAATTAGGCGTGGAGAGTCCTGAGCAAGAATTGGACGGCTTACGTGCAAAAGGGGCGAAGAAGAAGTGGTCGAAAGAGGTAAACGATTTCTTCCAAAAAGAACTCTCTAAACTTCAGCGCACGAATTCCATGTCAGGTGAATATCCGATGTTAATGAATTATGTCGAGTTATTAGCTGATTTGCCTTGGGGTGAATTCACAAAAGATAATTTTGATTTAGCGAAGGCGAAAAAAGTGTTAGATGCGGATCATTTTGGCTTAGAAAAAGTAAAGGAACGCATCATCGAATACCTAGCGGTATTGAAGATGAAAGGCGATATGAAAGCCCCTATTTTATGTCTTTATGGCCCTCCGGGTGTAGGAAAGACGTCTTTAGGACGTTCGATTGCGAAGGCTTTAGGACGTAAATACGTGCGTATGGCATTAGGCGGGCTTCGTGATGAGGCAGAAATCAGAGGGCACCGAAAAACCTATGTGGGCGCGATGCCAGGTAAGGTGATTCAAAGTATTAAAAAAGCAGGATCATCGAATCCGGTTTTTATTTTGGATGAGATCGATAAGGTCGGTTCTGACCACCGCGGCGATCCTTCGTCTGCTTTGTTAGAGGTCTTAGATCCGGAACAAAACAGCGGCTTCATGGATAATTACCTAGAGTGTGATTACGATCTATCTCGGGTGATGTTCATTGCGACTGCGAATAATTTAGATACCATTCACCCAGCGTTGCGCGATCGTATGGAGATTATCGAGGTGAGCGGCTACACAATGGAGGAGAAGGTCCAAATCGCGAAAAAGCACTTATTGCCTAAGCAAAAGAAAGAACATGGTCTAGAGAAGGCAGAGTTCTCGATGAACGATGGAGCCATCCAAAAGGTAGTCGAAGGATATACTCGCGAATCTGGAGTTCGTAAACTGGAGCAAGAGATCGGTAGAGTAGTGCGTAAAATCACGAAATTGATTGCGATGGACCAGGAATATCCGCACAAAATTTCAGCTACAGAGGTAGTTAAATTATTGGGCCAGGAGCACTTTGATAAGGATTCTTATGAAAACAACGAATACGCAGGTGTTGTAACCGGTTTAGCGTGGACTCCGGTAGGAGGTGATATCTTATTCATCGAAACTTTATTGAACCGTGGAAAAGGTGTCCTAACCCTTTCGGGTCAACTAGGTGATGTGATGAAAGAGTCTGCCATGGCAGCCTTGAGTTTCTTGAAAGCACATTCGGATGAATACGGCATTGATTACCGTATTTTTGATCAATACAATTTGCATATTCACGTTCCAGCAGGGGCGGTGCCTAAAGATGGTCCATCTGCCGGGATTACGATGCTAACGGCGATTGCTTCAGCATTAACACAGCGCAAGGTGAAATCGAAGTTAGCGATGACGGGTGAAATTACGCTACGTGGAAAAGTTTTACCAGTAGGCGGAATCAAAGAGAAGATTTTAGCAGCTAAAAGAGCGGGAATCAAGGAGATTATCATGTGTTCGAAAAACCGCAAAGATGTGGAAGAAATCGAGGCACATTATATATCGGATTTGAGCTTCCACTATGTGGACGATGCGAAGGAGGTATTAGCTTTAGCTTTATTGAAAGAGCAGGTGAAAAGCCCGGTAAAATTTATTTTTCAGGCAGAACCGATCGCTAATTCGTCCGCGGCGTTATAGTGAATTTCGCCCATCTCCAAGCTGAATTGGATGATGCGAAGCGCCTCAGATGAGGCCAAAGGGCGGAGGCATTCAACTAGATCTTGAACGGATAAAGGTCCGTTCTTCAAATAATTCAGAATCAATTTGCGTTCTGCTTCGAGGCCTTCGGGAATATTTTTCCCGGAGGCTTCTTTTTTACGCTGTAAGCAATGATCACAAATACCACAGCTTTGCTGTAACGACTCCCCGAAATACGACGTAATTAATAAGGTCCTACAAGCCTCGGTATGCTTGACATAATGAACCATGGCATCAATTTTCTTCTTCGTTCGCTCCTTTTTCTTCAAATATTCCGACCAAAGAATCGGCAGATTTTCAATATTCGCTCGGGGTGTTAAGAAAATGAGTTTAGGTAATCCATTTTGCTTATCGTACTCGATCAATTCGAATTTCTCCAGCAAAGCCAGATTTCGTTCTACCTCTGCCGGTGGAATTTTAATTTGATGCGCGAAGTCAGCCTCTGAAATACTAACGAATTGAGTGTACAGATTCCCTCCATAGATTCGAAGCAGCGCTTTTAGGAAGGATTCGAATTTCTCGTTTCGGATTTGGAAATCGTATAATTCGGTTGAGCTGACGATGAAACGGATTTTGGAAGGGTTTTGGAAGGCTTCATTCATTAGAATCAAACCTTCATTTTCGAGCATTTTTAGCGCGAAATAAGTTTGGGAGCTGGGTAAATTGAATCTTTGGCATAAATCCATCCAGTCAAAATCATAGCTCTGCAATTCTCCGCTACCTTCCGCTACTTGTAGATAATTGGAAACCGCTTGGTACGTGCGCTTGATGATTTCAGCCGTCGGGAAGGATTTTTCCCATTGTGCAGTTAAATCTAGAATATCTTTTTCCTCGTACAATATAGCGGCGTAGGCTTTCTTTTCATCGCGACCCGCACGGCCCGCCTCTTGGTAATAGGCCTCGATGGTATCCGGTAAATCCAGGTGAACGACCAGGCGCACATCCGGTTTATCGATTCCCATCCCAAAAGCATTCGTCGCCACGATGCAATCAACTTTACCTTCGATCCAATCTTTTTGCCTTGAGCTTCTCACCTCTGATGGCAAGCCCGCATGGTAAAAAGTGCTAGACAATCCGGCTTTAGATAACACATCCGAGATCTCCTGAGTTCTCCGTCTATTTCGAACGTAGACAATGGAAGAACCGGGAACTCGCTGTAGCATGGAGCACAACTTCTTTTCCTTGTCTGCCTCGTACAAAACGGAGTAGGAGAGGTTTGCTCGGCTGAAGCTTTTTTGGAAGACATTCGGTTTTTTAAAATGCAGCTTCTCTTGAATATCATGCTGAACTTCCTCGTTCGCGGAGGCCGTTAAAGCGATGCAAGGAACCTTGGGAATCAATTCGCGAAAGTTAGCTATTTCTAAATAAGGCGGGCGAAAATCGTAACCCCATTGCGATATGCAGTGTGCCTCATCTACCACCAAAAGGCTAATCTTCATTTGTTTAGCACGCTCAATAAACAGATCAGTTTTTAGGCGTTCAGGAGAAACATAGAGAAACTTTGTGTTGCCGTAAATACAATTATCGAGTAAAATGTCGATTTGGCGCTGGCGGAGGCCAGAGAAAATGGCTGTGGCAGAAATTCCTCGACGATTTAGCTGATCGACTTGGTCCTGCATTAAGGCAATCAAAGGCGTGATAACAAGGCAAATTCCCGGCATCGCTAAAGCCGGGACCTGGAAGCAGACGGACTTTCCTCCACCTGTGGGCAATAAGGCTAGCGTGTCCTGGCCTTCGAGTACCGAGTGAATGATCTCCTCCTGCAAGGGTCTAAAGGAGGTATGTCCCCAGTATTTTTGCAATATGTCATTGATCTCTGCCATCGTCTAAACAAATCTACCAAAAAAGAATGAACTCCTCGAGCAGATTTTTAGGAATTCCTGCTAAGAAATTCTTATTTTTAGACACAAAAGAAAGCGTGTATGTTATCAGAGAAGGATTTAGCTCAATTATCGAAACGTGGAATTGCACCTGCGGAAGTTAATCAACAAGTTGATTATTTTAAGTCAGGTTTCCCCTGGATGAATTTGGAAAAATCAGCCTCCATCGGAAACGGGATTTTTCAATTTACGGATGCACAACGTCAGGAATTTATCGATCGTTTCGACCAGCAAAAATCGGCGCTCTCGATTTTAAAGATGGTGCCAGCCTCTGGTGCCGCTACACGTATGTTTAAATCCTTATTCGAGTTTTTATCGTCCGGACAGGAGAATAAGGAGTGCACGAAGTTCTTTGATGAGCTTGATCACTTCGCTTTTTATGACGAGCTAAAAAATTTCATTCAAGAAAAAGATGAATCGGCGGAGATTTTAACCCATCTATTGGGTAAGCAGGGCATGGATTATGGCCAAAAACCCAAAGGCCTTCTCGCCTTCCATTCTTATCCAGAAGGAGCTCGAACTCCATTAGAGGAACATATCGTGGAGGCGGCGGCCTACGCCTCAAACGGCAAAAATGCCCGATTGCACTTTACGGTTTCGCCTGAACACCGTACTGGTTTTGAGGAATTGGTTGCCAAACTTGCTCCGAAATGGTCCACAAAAACAGGTATCGAATTCGAAATCACCTTCTCTGAACAAAAACCCGCGACAGATACCGTCGCAGTAAATCCAGATAATACCTTGTTCCGCGAGGCAGATGGGTCACTTCTTTTCAGACCCGCTGGCCACGGCGCCTTACTGGAGAACTTAAATGATCTAAAAGCGGATATCATTTTTATTAAAAATATCGACAATGTCGTTCCGGATGTATTGAAGCAACCTACGATAGAATACAAGAAAGCGTTAGGAGGATTGTTGCTTTGGATTTTGGAAGGCATCGAACACCTCGATAAGCAACTGCAAGAAAATCCAACAGAGGCAACTATAAAGGAGGCATTACAAGAGATGGCTACCTATTTAGGCTTTGTTCCGTCAGCAGATTTCGCGGTCCTAAAGCAAACCGAAAAAGTCTCACAAATTCGTGCCATTTTAGCTCGTCCTACCCGCGTATGTGGGGTAGTAAAAAATACTGGTGAGCCCGGTGGAGGCCCATTTTGGTGCCAGGATGAGAAAGGGAATTTCACTTTGCAATTAGTGGAGTCGGCACAGATCGATATGAAGGATGAAGCCCAAAAAGCCAAATTCCACCAAGCCTCCCACTTCAATCCGGTGGATTTAGTGTGCGCGACTCGCGGATTAAACCTATTGAACTACCGCGATATGAACACCGGTTTTATTACTGATAAAACGAAGGATGGCAAAGAATTAAAGGCGATGGAATTACCAGGTCTTTGGAATGGGGCGATGTCCGATTGGAACACGCTTTTTGTGGAAGTTCCTTTGGAAACATTCAACCCAGTGAAAACGGTGACCGATTTAATACGACCAGCTCATCAAAATGGTTAGGATATTTTTTTGTTTGAAAAAAAACTCCCTATTTTTGTCGCCCCTTCGAAAGAGATTTTTAAGGAAGTATATAAATGCTTGATTACAAAAACCTTGCCCGGTTTCCAGGCAAGGTTTTTTATTTAATCTACCACTAGGTAAAATTGTCAAATAAAATCCTTTATAAGAATAGTAAACTATAAGATATGGCCTTAGAACAAACTTGGAGGTGGTTTGGACCAAATGACCCCGTTCAATTATCCGATGTCTGTCAAGCGGGCGCAACTGGTATCGTGAGTGCATTGCACCAAATTCCGAATGGAAAGGTGTGGGAATTGAAAGACATTCTCGAGCGCAAAGCGATCATCGAAGCGGCTGGTTTGACCTGGTCCGTGATCGAAAGTATTCCCGTTCACGAGGATATCAAAACACGTTCAGGTAACTACAAACAATACATCGAGAACTATAAAACTTCGCTTAGAAATGTAGGGGAGGCTGGCCTTGATTTAGTTTGCTATAATTTCATGCCCATTTTAGACTGGACAAGAACGGATCTTGATTTCCGTTTTCCAGACGGAAGTACCGGTCTTCGATTTGATGCGGCAGAATTCTGTGCCTTTGAACTGTTCCTCTTGAAACGCCCAGGCGCAGAGCAGCATTACACAGCGGAGCAAATCGCTAGAGCTGAGAAATGGTTAGCATCCGCAACGCAAGCACAACAAGAAAAATTAATTCGCAATATCATCGCAGGCCTTCCAGGTTCTGAGGAGAGCTTTACGTTGAAGTCTTTCCAAGAGGCTTTGGACACCTATGCGAACGTAGGGGAGAAGGAGTTGCGTGAAAACTTATATGATTTCATTCGCGAAATAACACCTGCGGCCGAGGAGGCTGGGGTTAATTTATCGATTCACCCAGATGATCCTCCGTATCCGATTTTGGGTTTGCCGCGCGTGGTGAGCACAGAAAGTGATGCGGTTCAATTATTAAATGCTTACGAAAGTAACGTCAATGGACTTTGTTTCTGTACGGGTAGCTATGGAGTTAGAGAGGATAATGACCTAGTAGGAATGGTCGAGCGTTTAGGACACCGTTTCAATTTCATCCATTTGCGGGCCACTCGCCGTGATGAATTTGGCAACTTCCATGAAGCCGATCATTTAGATGGCGATGTAGACATGTTCGGAGTGATGAGAGGTTTAGTGAATGAGCAGAATAAACGAATTGCATCAGGTCGCAAAGATTACCGTTTGCCGTTTCGCCCAGATCATGGTCACCGCATGTTAGATGATTTACAAGAAGGGAAGAAGACGAATCCAGGCTACACGGCGATTGGTCGTTTACGTGGCTTAGCTGAACTAAGAGGTTTGGAAATGGGGATTCGAGGCTTTTTGAAATAATTTTAATTTCCCCTTTTGATTTCTATATCTTATTGCTAACTTTGCACCCCCATTAGTGTGGGAGAACTCTATCTAATTGAGTCTGACGCGCTTG
>JACCDN010283218.1_pt1 | contig 14005 bp, 2 predicted proteins | sample 7441691 | NCBI WGS metagenome assembly JACCDN01 (sample SAMN15323439, study PRJNA562643) | freshwater metagenome | isolation source: river surface water | place: USA:Blue River Watershed | collected 2017-08-16
CAGCAACAACAGCAGGCTCAACACCAAGCTGGCGACGGCGGCCACATAGCCCGGCCAAACCGAGGGGGCGTTGTTGGCCAGCCTCATCAGAAGGCCCCCCCTTGAAAGTCTTGGATACCGATCAAATAAATCATGTGTAACTAAAAATAGCTCTTATTGGAACTAGTGTAATTTGAAAATGTTAAATTAATGGCAACTATGCTAAAAAAGTAGTATTAAAAGCGCCAGTTTGTTCCGGTTTGTGGTAATAAAAAAGCCCCGCAAGTTCTTGCGGGGCTTGTTGAGGGGCGCTTGCCATCAGCGCACCCTGATCACAGCAGTGGGGTCTAGATCACAGCATCGTGCTTGAGCTGGGTGTTGGTCAGCAGCACATCGACCAATGCGTGGGTGCGCCCGCTGGTGTCGGTCCAGCTTGAAACGAGGCTGAAGGTGTTGCCGTTGTTCATTTGTGTGCTGCTGGTCGCTGCCAGTTGCAAACTTTGCACACCGTGCTGGGCCATGGTGTGCAGCTCGGTGGCCTCGCTCACGCCGTTGTGGTTGGCGTCGATCCACAGTTTGAGGTTGGCAAACACGGCATCGAGCCCATCGATCACGCCATCTTGATTGCCGTCGTATTGGGCCAGTGCCTGAAAACCGTCTTGAGCCGTGTTGCCAGTGCTCAACCGCGTGCTGTCACCAAACAACTCGGTGCCGTTGTTGATCACACCGTCGTTGTTCAAGTCGAGTGCCAACAAAGCATCGGCTGTGTCCACCCAAGCCGTTTGCACCCGTTGGCCATGGCCTTGGATGTCAAACGCCACACCGTTGTCCAGTGTGGTGGTTTGCACACCATCGCCGTTGAGGTCGAGCACCAAGGGCGTGGCACGTTGGGTGTCGAGAATGATGGTTTTTTGGGCGATCAAATTTGACAATGACGCATCCAGCCCATTGAGCCAACCATTGGTGAAGGTGATGGTTTTGGTGGGCGTTGCAAAGTTGCTGGCACCAGCCAAATCCACTTTCAAGGTAGCGTTGTCGCCACTTCGAGTCAGATCCAAATGAGCGGTCAGTGCGCTGAGCAAGCTGTTGGGCCCCAGCCCAGTACCTGTCAGCAACCCTGATAGGTTGATCATGTCGCCCTCGGCAGTTTTGAAGTCAGTCACACTGTCGCTGCCCGTGTCACCTCTGAGCCAAGCAAAGGTGTCGCCTCCCGCGCCACCGGTGAGGGTGTCGTTGCCGCCTAGACCGGCCAGAAAATTGTTGGCCAAGTTGCCCGTGAGCGTGTTGTTGCCCTCGGTACCAGACATGGGGGAGGGCGAAGCGGCCAAGGTGATGGTTTGCGTGCTGCTGGCCGCTCTGCTGTTGGTGTCGATCACAGCGCTGCCATTGATCGACATGGTGGTGCCATTGGTATAGGTGGCTGCACCTGCGTTCATGCTGGCAGTCGTGCCCCCATTCGTACCGCTGGCAAGCGTGCCATCAAATGTGTAATACGCCCTGAGCAATGTATCGTTGGCGTCGATTGCGCCTTGCATGTCGGCACGAATTTGTTCAGCCGTGCGCTCGCTGTCGTAGATGCGCACATCGTTGACTGAGCCTTGCATGAAGCCATCGTTGTAACTGCTTTTACCCACCCAAACTCTTGTCCATGTCATGTTGCTCATGACACTGCCCCAGTTTTGCCAAATGTCGCCACTGTCTGAGAGCTTCCTCAATAGCTCACCATTTTTGTAGAGATTCACAGTACCGGTATTGCTGACGGTCGCAGCAACGTGCATCCAACTGCCGAACGTGATACTACCTACGTCGCTCACATAATCGCCGTAAGTGGTTGCTCCGCTGGCCTCGTCGCTGTATCCCAACACAAGGGCACCACTTGGTGTGTACAAAAATCGCAGGGCTTTGTCAGCGAAGCCTCTGCTCAGATCAATGATGCGTGGATATTGCTGACCAACAGGCATCACATCAATGTATATCCATGCTTGGAGTGTGATATCGCCAGATATCGTGACGTTTCCTAGCGTCGCGTATTCTGAAGTGCCATTCAATTTGAGTGCTTTGGCATAAGGTGCTACGGTGTAGGTGCTGGTATTACCACGCTTGACCCAATAGCTGCTGGCGTATTCCACGCCACTGACCGTGATGGCATCAATCGGTGTGATGGTGGCGTTGCCAATCACCGCATTGCCGCTGAAAGTCCAGTTGCTGTTGGTGGTGATGGGGGTGGTCTGAACGCGCTCAGCAAATTGAATGATGAACTCATCGCCCTTGATGAAGTCGTTGTTGGCATCAAGCATCACCGGCGTGGTGTTGATGGTGGGTGTGTAGGTGTCCACCACCACATTGGAGACCACCGCCGCACTCTCGTTACCGGCGGTGTCGGTGGCGGTGATGGTGAAGGTGCGTGAGCCATCGGTGGCCAACGCAGCGCTGTTGTAGTAAGCCAGGCTGCGGATGAAATCTTGCACATTGGAAGTGCTCAATGTTGCGCCTGCCGCCAATGCCCTGAATGTGTAGGTGCCGTTGCTGTATGTCCATGCAAGGTTGGGCACCGAGCCAAAATTCATGATGGTGCCAGAGCTGCTAGCACCTGAAAGATCCATTTCACGCCTGCTATTGAGACCACCCATCGCAAAAACAAGTTTTTCATTGCTACCGTCATACAAAACAGCCACTTTGACGGCAATGCTTGAAAAACGATTGGACTCGGTCACTGCGGACAGAAATGAATTGATCCATCTAACATCAAGCGACAGCAAAAGTGATGCGCTTGACGATGCGACAAATGTGGGATTGTTCAAAAGGCTCACTTGCCCTGATGGTGCCGCTGTGGCAACCAAAATATCGGTGGTGTTGTTCAGGCTGGCATAGGAAGCAACGATAAGGCTTTCAGGATAGCCAACCGTTGTGAGAGATGAGTTAGGTGTAGTACCGGAGCGTATCACAGCCACATCGAAAATTTGTCCATTGAAGTAGCTGTTGGCGACGGTGCTCTTGCCAATGTATTTGTTGGTGTAGTTGGTGGAAGTGGTTAGTGCTGAGAACGTGCCGGTTTGTGTGCTGACGCCATCAATGTAAAGGGTTGCAGTTCTGGTGCTTCCGCTGGTTTGGAGGGTAACAGCCACAGAGTGCCACGTATCGGCTGACACACCGCTGGAGGTGACGATGCGACCGAGAGACACGTTGTTGGTAAATGCTTCAAAGTAAATTTTGTTGTTGTCAGCAAAACCCATGACAACGCGATTGCCACCATTGCCATTCGTGTCTGTGGACAGATCGATGATGCTTGCGCCATTGGTTTGAGTGCCGCTGAATTTAATCTTTGCAAATAGAGCTACACCGTTTGAGCCGCCTATGGTGAAGTCATTGCCCAATGTGGCGTATTGCGTGCCATTGAGGCTCAAGGCCATGGGAGGTTTTGACACGGCGTTGCTGATTCCCGAGGTGGCGTCAAGGTCCAATATAGGCGCCAGAGTGTCATAGGTAAAGGTCAAATTGCTGACTTGACCCGAGTTACCCGCACTGTCGATTTGCTTGACGTAAACCGTGTGTGTTCCATCTGCCGTGATGGGCGTGTACACCGTGCTGTAGGCGGTGCTGCTGTTGACACTGTAATAGAGCGTGCCATCGGCCAGCAAGGTGCCACCAGTGGTCAGGTTGCTGTTGCTGGTGATTCTGTCTGCGTTGCTGTAGCCCGTGTCGTTGGTCAAACTCAAGGTGAGTAGGGGAGCGTTGTAGGTGTCAATGAGTTTTTGCAACTCACTCAGCGTGTCAAGATCGGTGCCAAGCGCTCTGCTGGCGATGCTGGTGTTAATGCCATTGACATTGCTGCTGGTCACCCCTGTGAGGCCGATCAAACTGTAGTTATCGGTTATCAGCGAGGCCGCCACGTCAGTGGTGATGGCTGTTTGAATGGCGTTGGCAATGCTGGCCAGCACATTGATTTCGCTGACGGTGTCCACACCTGTTCTGGCTTGTCGGTCCAAAATGCTGTTGATCAGGCTTTGGTTCGGCACGAGTGTGCTGATGTTGCCGATGTTGGCCCCTAACTTCGCCAATTGCGTCGCTGTGACAGCAACGCCTGCGCTGACGCCACCGTCTGCCAGAGCCAGCACGACGTTGTATGCGTCCACAATGCTTTGGATATCAGCGGTGGTACTGACCGCTGCGCTGCCCACGGCTGAGGTGGTGAGTGTGTCGTTGATCGATGCCAAGTTGTTGGCGTCTACGCCGGTTACCTCTGCATTGGCGTACTCAACCAAGGTGGGGGCGGTGCCCGAGTCGTTAGCAGCATACAAACTGATGATTTGTAGCGCCGCAGTTTTGGCGGCTGCAATGCCGTTGTTCACGATCAGCTGCAATCCTGCAAACGTGTCCACATCGACGCCTGTATCCGCTGTGCCGGCAATGGCTTGCAACACGAACGACAAGTTGTTGCTGGTCACGCCGGTGATGCCCATGCTCGTGAATTGGCTCAGCGTTAAACCTGCGGTGCTCCCATTGGCGGCCAACATGACATTGCTGACCATGTCTGCCAAGGCTTGAACCTCAGCCACGGTGTCGACTGCCGTGGTGGCTTTGCGGTCAATGATGTCGCTCAACAACGACGCTTTGCTGTTGGCACTGACCGAGCTTGCCCCCGTTGTCACAGTCGCAATGCCTTGCACGCCTATCAAGCTGTATTGCAATGCACTCGCGGCTGTGCCGGTGCTCACGCCACCATCGGCCAATGCCAACACCGTGGTGTAGGCGCTCACAAGGCTTTGCACTTCGGCCATGGTGTCCGTTTGGGTGGCTGTGACGTCGACACTGTTGAGTGCGCTGTTGATGGCGCTGAGGTTGTTGACATTCACGCCCACCACACCTGCTTTGTTAAACACCGCCACCGTGGTGAGGTTGTCGGCCGCATTGTTGCTTTGCGCGGCGGTGCTGATGGTGTTCAGTGCGGTGGCATTGGTATCCACCACCACCGTGTTGGTGCCGTTGCCAATGGCGACGGTGGCCACATTGGCGGTGTTGCCGACGGCGTCGACAATGGTGCCGCCGTTCAAAGCCAACGCATCCAGTGGTGCTGTGATGCCTTGGCTCAAATCGTTGTCACCCAACACCACGGTGTAGTAAAACACCAAGGTGTTGGTGCCACTGCCTTGAATATAAGCGGCATATTGCGTAACACCGCCCAGATTCAATTGAAAAGTGGGCGCGCCCGTGACGGTGACTGCCTCGCTGAAGGTGACCGTGACCTTGACTTTGTCACCGATGTCCAAGGTGCCTGCTTTGGCTGCCAAACTGCTGTCAACACCGCTGATGGCTACCGCGCTGATGGTGGGCAAGGTGGTGTCGATGGTCCACGTGGGGCCCACACTGCCACCACCGGCATTGCCATTGGCGTCGGTGTAGGTGCCGCTCGGCACCGCAACAGGTGTGTAGCTGCCAGACAAATTGGCATTGGGCAAAAACGTGGCGGTGTAGACCTTGGGGTCGTTGGTGACGGTGAAGTTGATCAAGCTGCCATTGCTGAGCGTGACATCGCTGGCTGTGAAACCTGTGGGTGCTTCACTGAATGTGAAGGTGATGGCGGCTGTGTCACCCATTTTGAGCGTGTTGGCCGCTGTGCTGGTGATGCTCAATGTGGGCGCGACCGAGTCGATCAACCCGATCGATGTTGTGACCGTGCTTTGCGTCGCCGTGCCACCAATGCTGCCATTGAGTTGCACCGAGACGGTGTAGCTTTTGCCAGAGACCAATTGCGAGGTCCAAGCGTTGTTGTTGAGCAAGGTCCACGCGTAGGTGACGGGGTCGACGGTTGGTAAATTGTTGGTCAACACCACCGCTGCGCTGCCGTCGGTGGGCGTGAAGGTGATGCGTGCAATGGTCAAGTTGCTCACCGCACTGATGTCTGGGCTGCTGACCGTGCCGGTGAGGTGCATGCTGGCCAACTCGCCACCGTTGATGCCGTTGCTCACATCCACACTGGGGGGCGCAATGATGAGATCGGTGGCGGGGTCAACCGGCATGAAGGTCCACGTCGCGATGTTGTTGATGCCTGCGAAATGGGTGGCGGCCGATCGGAAGGCATCGCTGTCTATCAGCGCGTAATAGTTGTTGCCAACCACAAAATCAGCGCTTGGGTTGATGCTGACCGTTTTGTTGTGAACGGTGACCTTGTTGGTGTCGGTGACCGAGATGGTTTCAAATATGGCGTTGGTGGTTGCATTCCAAATCACGATCGATTTGTTGGCTTGTGCAAACACGTTGTCGTTGAACACCAACTGCAAATCGCTGCTGGTGGCAATCGAGCCAGATGTCTTGCTGGTGATGGTCAGGGCAGTGGTGTTGACGACGACGTTTTGTGTCACGCTGGGGCTTGCATTGCCTGCTGCGTCGGTGAGCGCAACACTCACCACATGCGTGCCCGCGCTCAGGGTGTTGGCGGTGTTGTTGTATTGCCATGCCCCTGCGTTGACAACGGTATAGGCCACATTGCCGTTGATGCTGATCAGCACGCGTGAGCCATCGGCGGCGGTGCTGGTACCGCTGACAATGATTTGCCCGTTGTTGGTCACAAAGTCGGTGCTGCTGTTGCCGGTGTCTGGGCTGATGGCACCGATGGTGATGGACTTGTTGTTCAAGCCCGTGTCGGTGGTGCCATCGGGCAAGAGGGTGGCCGAGGTGTCAACCACCAGGGTGCGTGCAGCAGCTGTTTTGAGCACCGTGGTGTTGTCGCCGGCATCGACCCAATACGTGTTGACTGTGTAGGTGCCGTTGGACAAAGCCGTGGGGCGCAACGCCTCCCATGCGCCTGCGTTGACGGTGGTCAACAACTCGATGGGCGCACCACTGGTGGGCGTGAGAATGAGTTTGATGCGGCTGCCATCCGGCGCGTTCGATGTGCCATAAAACGTCAGCGTGTCATCGTTGGTGATGAGGTCTGTGCTGCTCACACCTGTGTCGGTGCTGATGCTGTTGAAGCTGAGTTGGCTGGCCCCATACACCAGCGCTTGCAACTCTGCCACGCTGTCGCTGCCGGTGGCGCCACTGGTGGCAATGGCGGTCAACACATTGGCCAAATTGCCGGCGGTCACACCATTCACACCGATTTGTGTGAAATCGCTCGCTTGCAAGGTGTGCGAAGGCACCACCCCTGTGGCATGGTCTTGCACGGCATTGGTGCGGGTGATGAGCGCGTTGAGTTTGGTGACCGAATCCACGCCGCTGGATGATTGGCGATCGAACACATCGTTGAGCAAGGTCAAATAACTGCTGGTCGTGGCCGCGCTGCCAAGCGTGGCACCCAAGAGGTTGAGCTGTGCTGCGCTGACAGCAGTGCCTTGGTTGGCCGTGCCATCGGCCAATGCAAACACTGCTTGGTAGGCGTCTACCAACGCTTTGACCTCAACGCTGGTATCCACATGGGTGCTTTGCACATTGGGTGTTGCCAAGGCGCTGTTGATGGCGCTCAACTGGTTGGCTGCAACGCTCACGCCTGCATCTGCATAATCGCTGACGCTCGGTGCGGTACCCGAGTTTTGTTGCGCATATGTGCTGATGACAGTGAGCGCTGTCGAACCTGTGGTGAGTGCGGCATCGATGACCGCTTGCAAACCACTCAAGGTGCTCACGGCGTCACCCGTGTCAACCGTGTTGGCAATGGCTTGCAAAGCAACGGGTAAGTTGCTGCTGGTCACGCCGGTGATGCCTAGCAATGTCAATTGCGCCGCAGTGGGTCCGGTGTTGCCCGCAGCGCATGCCATGACGGCGGCCACCGCATCGGACAGATTTTGCAGTTCTGACAGCGTGTCGATGTCTGCGTTGTTTTTCAAGTCAATCGCATCGCCCAACAAACTGGTGTTGTTGCTGTTGTTGGCTTGGGTGACGCCAATCAAGCTGTATGTCACAGCCGTGGGGTTGCTGCTGTTGGCGGTGTTGTTGTTGCCATCGGCCAACGCAAACAATGTGTTGTAGGCATTCACCAAGGTTTGCAATTTGGCGGTGCTGTTCACATTGGTGCCCACCACCGAAGCGGTGGCCAATGACGAGTTGATAGAAGCCAAACGTGCGTTGTCCACACCAGTGACGCCAGCATCGGCATAGTCATTCACCGTAGGGGCGGTGCCACCGTTGGCATCGGCATAGGTGACGATCACACTGCGCGCTGCTGTTGCAGAGGTGCCGGTGTTGGTCACCAAGGTTTGCAATTCACCCAAGGTGTCTACACCTGAGCCGTTGTCTGCGGTGTTGGCAATGGCTTGCAACACGGCGGGTAAGTTGTCACTGGTGAGGCCTGTGACGCCTAGAGCAGTTAATTGGGCTTGGGTCAGTCCACTCACGCCGTTGGCTTGGTTCATGACGGCGGCGACGCTGTCAGCCAGTGCTTGTATTTCGTTGATGGTGTCAACATCTGCATTGGTTTTGAGGTCAATCGCATCGCCAAGCAAACTGGTTTTGGCGGTGTTGTCCACGCCGGTGACGCCAATGTAGCCATACTGCGCTTGCGCAGGGTTCACAGCGGGCAAGTTGTCGGTGCTGTTGGCGGCCGCAAAAATGGCCAGATAGGCATCGACCAGTTGTTGGAGTTTGACTGTGGTGTCAATGCTGCTGCTGATGACCGCCGTGCTGGCCAAAGCATCGTTCATGCTGGCAATGTTGTTGGCGTCAACGCCTGTGGCACCGGCATCGCTGTAGTCGGTCAGGGTAGGCGCTGTGCCCGATGCTGGTAAGGTTTGCGCATTGCGATCTGCATACACCCCCAATGTGAACAATGCGGGTGCGCTGCTGCCCAACGATGGGTTGATCAACGCTTGTATCTTCTCGACGCTGTCCACATCCGAACCACTGTCGCTGGTGTTGTTGATGAGGTCGACCACGTAGGCCAAGTTGTTGGCATCGACGCCGGTGATGCCTAAGTTTTGCAAATCGGCAACGCTCAGGCTGGTGTCACCAGCCGCTGCCGCCATGACAGCAGCGGTTGAATTGGCTAAGGTTTGTATTTCCGCCACGGTGTCGATGTCGGCCATCACCTTTTCATCAATCGCGCTGCTGAGCAAATTGCTTTTCAAGTTGGTGTCTACACCGGTCACACCAATGGTGCTGTAGGAGGCTCTGGCAGGGTAAGCCGGTTCGCTGGTGTTGCCCAAACCATCGGCTAGGGCGAACAGTGCGTTGTAGGCATTGACAAAATTTTGCGCTTCAGCCGTGGTATCCACTTGGGTGCCCACCACCGAAGCGGTGGCCAAAGCATTGTTCAGAGCCGCCAAGCGCGTGTTGTCCACACCAGTGACGCCAGCATCGGCATAGTCATTCACCGTAGGGGCTGTGCCACCGTTGGCATCGGCATAGGTGACGATCACACTGCGCGCTGCTGTTGCGGCGGTGCCTGTGTTGGTCACCAAGGTTTGCAATTCACCCAAGGTGTCTACACCTGAGCCGTTGTTTGCGGTGTTAGCAATGGCTTGCAACACGGCGGGCAAGTTGTCAGTGGTGAGGCCTGTGATGCCCAGTGCGGTCAATTGCGCTTGGGTCAGTCCACTCACGCCGTTGGCTTGGTTCATGACGGCGGTGACGCTGTCAGCCAGTGCTTGTATTGCGCCGATGGTGTCAACATCTGCATTGGCTTTGAGGTCAATCGCGTCGCCTAGCAAACTGGTTTTGGCGGTGTTGTCCACGCCGGTGACGCCAATGTAGCCATACTGCGCTTGCGCAGGGTTCACAGCGGGCAAGTTGTCGGTGCTGTTGGCGGCCGCAAAAATGGCCAGGTAGGCATCGACCAGTTGTTGCACCGCTGCGGTGGTGGGCACACTGGTGTTGGTGATGTTGGCGCTGGCCAGTGCATCGTTGATGGCGGTGCGGTTATTCACCGTCACGCCTGTCACGCCTGCGTTGGTGTAGTCATTCAGCGTAGGTGGTGTGCCATTCGTCGGCGCAGGTGCGGGTGTGGTGTTTTGCAACGCGTAAGTTTGAATGACCGAGAGCGATTGATTGCCAGCCGTCAGTGCATTGGTGATGAGGTTTTGCAGTTCATCCAGCGTGTCCACTGCTGCGCCGTTATCAGAGGTGTTGGCCACAGCCTGTTGTGCGATCAGCAAGTTTTGGCTGTTGACACCTGTGATACCCAAGGCCATCAATTGCGACAACGTGGGTGCTGTGCCACCTGCTGCGCCACTCATCACGGCGGCAACAGCATCGACCAAGGTTTGAATTTCGGCGATGGTGTCGATGTCTGTTTTGTTCTTGGTGTCAATCACATCGCCGAGCAAACTGGTCTTCTCATTGCTGTTGACACCGGTCACACCGATCAAACCATATTGCGCTTGCGCAGGATTTTGGTTGTTGTTGATGTTGTTCACACCATCTGCTGCGCTCAGCAAAGCGTTGTAGGCGTTGACCACGGCTTGCAGTTCGGCGGTGGTGTCGACACCCGTGCCCACCACCGATACGCTGGCCAAGGCGCTGTTCAAAGCGGCCAAGTTGGTGTTGTCCACACCGCTGACACCGGCATCTGAATAATCGGTCAATGCAGGTGCTGTGCCACCGTTTGCATTGGCGTAAGTGGTGATGACGCTGCGCGCTGCAGTCAAGGCGTTCCCGGTGGTGGTCACCAATGCTTGCAACTTCGCTAACGTGTCTACCCCTGCGCCATCGTCTGCTGTATTGGCAATGGCTTGTAATAAAGCGGGCCAGTTATCCGCCGTGATGCCTGTGATGCCCAGGTCTGTGCTGACCTGTGATTGCGTCAAACCCGCCACACCAAAGGCTGCTTTTACAACAGCCGAAGCGGCATCTGCCAAGCTTTGAATTTTGCGCGTCAGGTCGACATCGGCGGTGTTCAAACCGTCCAGTTTGGTACCAAGCAAGCGTGCTGTTGATGCGCTGTCAACGCCGGTGATACCGATCAAACCGTATTGCGTTTGTGTGGGCAATGTTGACGCTGTGGTGGCGTTGTTGGCCACACCATCTGCCGCAGTCAAAACTGCTAAGTAGGCATTCACCAATGCTTGAATCTTGCTGATGCTGTTGACTTGCACATCGGTGACGCTGCTGGTGGCCAGCGCATCGTTGATGGCATCAATGTTTTGTAAAGTCACACCCGTCACACTCGTGGCGCTGTAATCGCTCAATGTGGGTGCGATGCCCAAAGGTGCTGCGGGGTCTGGACTGGTGTTGGCGAGCGCGTAGGCTTGAATGATGTTCACGCTGGTTTGCGCCGTGGCTTGGCCGGCATTGACCACGTTTTGCAACTCGCTCAATGTGTCAACATCCGAGCCATCGTTGGCCGTGTTAGCAATGGCCTGAAGTGCGATTGACAAATTGCTGGCATCTACACCCGTGACGCCTAAGCTTTGCAACTGCCCCAAGCTTGGCCCTGTGCCTCCGGCCGCGCCTTGCAGCACAGCGGTGACAGCTTCGACCAAGGCTTGTATTTTGGGAATGGTGTCAATGTCGGTGGTGGCTTTTTTGTCGATCACATCACCCAACAAACGGGCTTTGGCAGCGCTGTCCACACCTGTCACACCGATCAAGGCATACACACTGTCAGCAGGGTTGGCGGAGGTGAGTGTGTTGTCTTGACCGTCAGCCAATGCCATCAAGCTTGCATAGGCATCCACAATGCCTTGTATGTCAGCAGCAGTGCCCACTTGTGCCGCAGTGATGGACGTGGTCGCCAACACGCTGTTGATGCTGCCGGCATTGTTGGTGGTGACACCATTCACACCGACCAAGGTGTAGTCTTGATGCGTGGGCACCGTTTGGCTTGCATCGTTGGCATAGGCTTGAATCAATGCGAGAGAGTTTTCGGGCGTAGAGGGTACAGCGCCTGGTGCGCCATTGTTGTTGCTGCTGTTGTTGCCACCGCTATTGCTGCTAGAGCTGCTGCCACCACTGCCGCCACCCCCGCCGGCCAAACCCAGGGCCAACGCTGCGCCACCCAGCGGTACGCCGAGCGAGCCACCAAAGGCTGCTGACCAAGGCGCTTCTGAGACCAATGTTTGGGTGACGTCTTGCAGCAGGTTGCGAACCAGTGCTACCTCATCATCCAAAAATAGAATTGAAAAATCTGGTTGCGTTGAGGCTTGTATCGCCCCATCGGCGATGGTGACCTTCTTGCCCGATTTCAGCGTCAGCACCAAATCCTTTTTGACAACATCGACGCGCGCAACATCGACGCGGCGTGCATTCACAATGGCACGCAGAGGGGGATGAGGTTGGGTGTTTGCGGTGTCTGTTGGTTTTAAATTGGGAGTGGTTGCCATTGGCTGCGCCCGCTGTCTTTGTTTTGCTTTTCATGAAGCAAATTTGATGTTTTTGTTGAAATTAAAGTAATTGCTACAAAATAACCAATTGTTAATAGCGCGTCTCAGATTAAATAGGCACTAACGGCTAACTGCGGTAGTTACAACCGGTATATTGGCGATATGACCTAGCGCAGGGTCATCAAGGGCGGTTTTTGTCATGCGCCCAAATTCCTCATCCGTTGATCAAGACCACAAAACTGGGTCTATGCATTGCTGCGTTCGAACGATTTTGGGACGCCCAAACGCCACATCCCGATGACCACAGACATGTCGGCAGTCATGATGAATTTATGTGTGACTCGATCAGTACGTATGTGCTGCTAGTAAATACTAAAAACCATATGTTTAGAGTTTAAAGGTTACTAATGATTTGTTTAACCAATACTAAATAATTCAACAAATCAACCTTTTACCCATATTGCATGAATCAAACACGAATTCATCTGAGTTGTATTTTTTCCGCGAATAAAGCATCACATCTATGAACGCGTCGAGAAATGTGCCGTCTGTTTGGCCTGGCTATGTGGCTGCAATTGCCAGCCTTGTGCTGAGTCTTTTGTTGCTATTGGCCATCCTAGTGTTTGCCCTGACACAGGTGGGCAACATTGTGTCTGCCTACATGCAAGAGATCTTGCGCCAAAGCTTGCTCGAAGAGCAAGCCAAGCCCAAGGTCGACAGCAAGTTGATGCATGAGCAAACGCAGACTGCGGTCCATCGCATCAGACCTCAGCCACCCATCAAACCACCAGAGCCAATCCCCGAACCTGCGCAAGAGACGGTCAGTCCTGATACGCCACTGCGCCAAATTCGACTCATCTTTGCGCCCGACTTGTCAGAAATTCCGCCCTCACAGCAAGCGGAGGTGGTGACATCCATCAAGCAAATTCAAGCACCCAGCGATGCGACTTGGCTGATTTGGGGTTCGGTCTTGGCATCAGACACATTGATGGAGCGGTCTGTCTATCGACTCATGTTGTCAGTCAGAAAAACCTTGATCGCGCAGGGCGTGCCTGAAAAGCAAATTGAGCTTCAACTCAAACCCACCCATGTTCTACCGCCACGCTATCAACAAGGCGAAATCATCATTCATGCAGCGCCGTTGCATTTGCGCGCTCCTAGCAAGGGGCAGCCATGACACACGATGAAACAAGCGAAATCAACTACTGGCCCGCATATGTGGATGCCTTGATCAATGTGGTTCTCAATTTGTTGTTTCTGGTCGGCGTGTTCACCATTGGTTTGGTGTCGCTCAATCAGCAAGCACTTTTTGCAGAGCAAGAGGCAAACAAACGCAAGCTCGAAGCCTTGCAAGAGACCCGCTCACAACAAGAGCGCCAAAACATGGTCAAAGAAATGTTGCGCGCCTTGCCAACACCACCGCCACCACCGCCGCCCTTGCCGGCAACACCCGTGACACCCGTCGCGCCCAAAGTTGAGCAGCCGCAAATCACTGAAATCAAGCTGAAAGCGACTCCCAAAATACAGGGTGGCACAGACCTAGAAATTGCCAAACTTTCTGCTCACACAGCGCTCACCAGTCCTGAGCAATATGTGTCTACCTTGGTCGCTGGTGGTGAGTTGTCGCGCATCAGCTTTGAGATCAATCAGTATGCCAAACCCTCAGAGTGGGTTTGGCCCAACGAGATCAAGACACGTGCCACACAAAAAGTGTGGTCGTTGTTTGTGCTGGCCGATCCCAGCAACGCTCGCCTCAGCCGCGAAGCATTTGAACG